>VFQU01000930.1_pt1 | contig 20171 bp, 19 predicted proteins | sample 3512311 | NCBI WGS metagenome assembly VFQU01 (sample SAMN10412377, study PRJNA504923) | tailings metagenome | isolation source: Relicate 3 Philex TSF3 active mining site | place: Philippines: Tuba, Benguet | collected 2017-08-29
GGTCCTGCGCGACGAAGGCCACGCGCGCGCCGCTGTCGTCCACGCAATGGCGCAGCTCCTCGGTGCGGTTCATGGGGTTCACCGGCACCACCACCGCGTTGGCGCGCAGGATGGCGTAGAACGCCAGCGCCCATTGCGGGCTGTTCTGCAGGCACAGCAGCACGCGGTCGCCGGCCTGCACGCCGCACACCTGCTGCAAGTGCCCCGCCAGGTGCTCGGCCTCGCGCTGGAACCCCGCGTAGCTCAGCGGTGTGTCGTAGAAGACGGTGAAGGGCTTGTCCGGGTGGCGCGCGGCCGACGCCGTGAGATTGGCGTAGACGTTGGTGGCCGGCAGCGCCAGGTGGCGCGGCAGGCCGGGCGGCCAGTGGTCGGTGGGCGATGGGTGCATGGTGGCGGAGCTATTCCGCGGATCGGAAAAACAACCCGGGGCCGAGCAATATGCGGCGCTGCCCGGAGCAGCGTCAACCCGATTCAGGGAAACCGAGCATCACCTTCTGCACAGCGCGGCGGGAAAATTCCGAACAGCGGAATAAGCGGGAAGGCCGCCAGCCCGATATTCCGATCTGCAGAAAAGGACACGCCATGGGCCGCCAGCGCCACGCCGCTTCCCCTCCGCTTGCCGACGACGACCCGGCCCAGGACCGCCGCTTCGTGACCGCGCTGGCGCGTGGGCTCACTGTGCTGCGCTGCTTCGGCCCGGCCGACCGCTGGCTCGCGCACCAGGAACTCGCGCGCCGCACCGGCCTGCCGCAGGCCACCGTCTCGCGCCTCACCTTCACGCTCACGCGCCTGGGCTACCTGCGCCACCGCGCGGCCACCGGCGAGTACGCGCTCAGCCCCGCGGTGCTCTCGCTGGGCTTCAGCGTGCTGTCGAACTTCCAGGTCGGGCGCATCGCGCGGCCGTTCATGGAAACGCTGGCCGAGCACACCCAGGCCGCGATTTCGCTGGGCGTACGGCACGACACGGCGGTGGTCTATGTCGCGCACTGCCGCAGCACGGCGCGCCTCATCCTCGGCCTGGACGTGGGCACGCGCCTGCCCTTTGCCGAGACCGCCATGGGCCGCGCGATGTGGTGCGCGTCCACGCCGGGCATGCAGGCGCTGATCGCACGCCGGCTGCAGGCCGAAGACCCGGTGCGCTGGCCCGCGCGCGAAGCGGGCCTGCAGCGCGCCGTGGCCGAGCACGCCGAATGCGGCTATGCGGTGTCGGCCTCGGAGTGGGAGCAGGACATCGCCGCCATCGGCGTGGGGCTGGACCTGGGCGACGGCCGCGAGCCGCTCTCGCTCACCGTGGGCGGGCCGGCGGCGCGCCTGCAGGGTGCCTTGCTGCACGCCGATTTCGCGCCCGCGCTGATCCGCACCGGGCGCGAGATCGTGGCCGCCATTCAGGCCGCGGCCTGGGAAGACTGAGCGCCATGAAAAACGCCACCGCTGGCGGGGCCGTGCGGTGGCGCGGTGTGGGCTGGGCGCGCGAAGAGTGCGCGGGTGATCAGTTCACGACCTGAGCGAGTTCGCCCTTGTTGTACTTGCTGGCCACGATCTGCAGCGGCTCGCCCTTGATCTTGCCGGCCTGGCCTTCGCAGCCGAACTCGATGTAGCGCTGCTTGCAGACCTGCTTGGCGGCCTCGCGCGCGGGCTTGAGCCATTCGCGGGCGTCGAACTTGTCGGGGTTCTCGGCCAGGAACTTGCGCACCGCGCCGGTCATGGCCAGGCGGATGTCGGTGTCGATGTTGATCTTGCGCACGCCGAACTGGATGGCCTTCTGGATTTCCTCGACCGGCACGCCGTAGGTTTCCTTCATCTTGCCGCCGTACTGGTTGATCTGCGCCAGCAGTTCCTGCGGCACGCTGGAAGAACCGTGCATCACCAGGTGGGTGTTGGGCAGGCGGCGGTGGATTTCCTTGATGCGCTCGATGGCCAGGATGTCGCCGGTGGGCTTGCGGGTGAACTTGTAGGCGCCGTGGCTGGTGCCGATGGCGATGGCCAGTGCGTCGAGCTGCGTGCGCTTCACGAAATCGGCGGCCTGCTCGGGGTCGGTCAGCAGTTGCTCGCGCGTCATGGTGGCGTCGGTGCCGTGGCCGTCTTCCTTGTCGCCCTTCATGGTTTCCAGGCTGCCCAGGCAGCCCAGTTCGCCTTCCACCGTGACGCCCAGCTTGTGCGCCATGTCGACCACCTTCTTCGTCACGTCGACGTTGTAGTCGTAGCTGGCGATGGTCTTGCCGTCGGCCTCGAGGCTGCCGTCCATCATCACGGAGGAGAAGCCCAGGTCGATCGCGCCGCGGCACACATCCGGGCTCTGGCCGTGGTCCTGGTGCATCACGAGCGGGATGTGCGGGTACATCTCGATCGCGGCCTGGATCAGGTGCTTGATGAAGGGCTCGCCGGCGTACTTGCGGGCACCGGCGCTGGCCTGAAGGATGACCGGGGCGCCCACCTCGTCGGCGGCCATCATCACGGCTTGCACCTGTTCGAGGTTGTTCACGTTGAACGCCGGGATGCCGTAGCCGTTGGCCGCGGCGTGGTCGAGCAGTTCGCGCATGGAAACGAGGGCCATGGAGGGTTCCTTCGAGGGGTTCGGGTGGGCGAAGCGGCAGCCAGCGGGGGCTGCGTGGACAGCCGGCGATTCTAACTTTGGGCCCCACGTCAGGGCGGGGGCGGGGCCCCCATGAAGCCGGCAAGGCGCTCCAGTGTCGGGGCCAGGGGCCGCAGCGGCGGGGCCAGGGTGGCGACCAGCGTGGCGTGGTTCACGCGCGGCAGCAGCGCGTGTTGTGCGGACACGCCGCGCGCCTGCAGCGCGTCGGCCATCGCCACGGTGTTGCGCTGCGGCTCCACCAGCGGGTCTTTCTGCGGTGCCAGCAGCAGGGCAGGTGGCGCCGGGCCACGCAGGCGCTGGGCGTGGAACAGCGGTTGCGAGTCGGCGGGCGTGTCGGGCCAGTTGAAGGCCACGCGCGTTTCCGGCTGCACGATGGGCAGAAAGTCGTAGGGCCCTGCAAGGCCGGCCCAGCCTGCCAGCTGCGCCGGTTGCAGGCCCACCTCGTGCAACCAGCGCGGGTCGAGCGCGAGCATGGCCGCGTTGTAGGCGCCCGCGCTGTGACCGGTCACGAACAGCCGGGCCGGGTCGGCGCCGAATTCGCGCGCGCGTTCGTGCGCCCAGTGCAACGCCCGCGCGCTGTCGCGCACGAAGCCGGGGTAACGGACCGCGGGGCTCAGCCGGTAGTCGGGCACCAGCGTGACGATGCCGCGCGAGGCCAGGGCCTCGCCGACGAAGCGGTAGTCAGCGCGCTCGCCGGTGGTCCAGCTGCCGCCGTAGAAGAACACCGCGATGGGGGCTTGCGGCAGCGGGCGCGCGGGCAGGTAGACGTCCAGCCGCTGGCGGGGATCGGGGCCGTAGGCCTGGTCGGGCACGCGCGTGTGCGTGTCGGAAGGCACCAGCGCGTCGATGACACGCAACGGCGAGCAGGCCTGCAGCAGCGGCAGCAGGCCCAGGGCGGTCAGTCCGCGGCGAATGAGATCGGGCATGCGGGGATTACGCCATTGAAGCGGTGTCCGATGCACCCGATGCGACAAATCGTCACAACCCGCGGGGAACTGTGGGGCGCCCGGTGCGACCCCTTGTGCTTTGTTCCGAGGAAGGAGTTGCCATGTTTCCCCGCCGTACCCGCATCGTGTCGCTGGGCACCGCCCTGTTGATCGTGCCCGTGCTCTCGCAGGCCCAGGTCACGCTCAAACCCGATGGCCAGTGGCGTTACCTGCTGACGGCGGGCGCCAACGTCTCGACCGGCAACAACGAATCCGGCACGCTGAACCTGTCGGCCGAGGGCGCTCGGCAGACCGAGATCGACAAATGGACCTGGGACGCCCGGTTCGATCGCGGGCGCAGCGCCGGGGTGGACACCATCGAGCGCCACGGCCTGCGCACCCAGTACAACCGCGACTTCGCCATCGACTGGTTCGGCTTCGGCTCGGGCGAGTGGCAGCGCGACCGGTTGGCCAACATCGCCGCGCGCTACTCGGTGGCCACCGGTGTGGGCCGCCACGTGTGGCGCGACGAGGGCGGCTTCTTCGATGTCTCGGGTGGTCTGGGCTACACGCACGACCGCTACGTCCGGCCCACCGACATCGCCGGCGCCACGCGCGAGCGCTACGGCCGCATGGAGCTGGTGCTGGCGGAGGAATCGAGCCACAAGCTGACCGAGACCACCAGCCTGCGCCAGAAGCTCGCCGTCTACCCCGACCTGCGTGACCGCGGCAAGTACCGCGCGGTGCTCGACACCGGGCTCACGGTGGCGATGACACAGACCGTCAACCTCACCGCTGGCCTGAACTACCGCTACGACAGCGACCCGGGCACGAACCTGAAGAAGGGCGACGCGATGTTCGTGACCGGGGTGTCGATGCGCTTCGACTGAACCGGGCTCAGGTGGCCTGGCAGATCTTGAGCGTGTTGGTACCGCCAGGCTGGCCCATGGGTTCGCCCACGGTGATGGCGTAGACGTCGCCCTTCTGCACGATGCCGCGCTTGCGCAGGTGGGCCTCGGCGTCGGCCAGCGCGTTGTCGCGGTCGACGTTGGTTTCCATCAGCAGCGGGCGCACGTTGCGGTAGAGCGTCATGCGCCGCTGCGTGGTGAGGTTGGGCGTCATCGCGTAGATGGGCGTTCGCACGATGTGCCGGCTCATCCACAGCGCGGTGGAGCCCGAATCGGTGAGCGCGACGATGGCCTTGGCGCCCAGGTGGTGCGCGGTGAACAGCGCGCCCATGGCGATGCTGTGGTCGATGCGGGTGAAGGTCTTGCCCTGGAAATCGGCGCCGAGCTCGTGCAGGTCGGCCTTCTCGGCCTCCAGGCAGATGGCGGCCATTTCCTTCACGGTTTCGAGCGGGAACTTGCCGGCCGCGGTCTCGGCGCTGAGCATCACCGCGTCGGTGCCATCCAGCACGGCGTTGGCCACGTCGCTCACCTCGGCGCGCGTGGGCACGGGGTTCACGATCATGCTTTCCATCATCTGCGTGGCGGTGATGACGACCTTGTCCATTTCGCGCGCCAGGCGAATCATGTGTTTCTGCAACGCCGGCACCGCCGCGTTGCCCACCTCCACCGCCAGATCGCCGCGCGCGACCATGATGCCGTCGGATACCTTGAGGATGTTGGCGAGCTCGGGGATGGCTTCGGCGCGCTCGATCTTGGCGATCAGCCCGGGCTTGTGGCCACCACCGGCCACGGCGCAGAGCTGGCGCGCGAGCTCCATGTCGGTGGCGTTCTTGGGGAAGCTCACCGCCACGTAGTCGGCCTTCAGGCCCATGGCGGTCTTGATGTCGTCCATGTCCTTGGCGGTGAGCGCGGGTGCGGTGAGGCCGCCGCCCTGCTTGTTGATGCCCTTGTTGTTGGACAGCTCGCCGCCGAGCTTGACGGTGGTGTGCACCGCGCCACCCTGCACCGCGTCCACCGTGAGCACGATCAGGCCGTCGTTGAGCAACAGGGTGTCGCCGGGCTTAACGTCGCGCGGCAGCTCCTTGTAGTCCAGGCCCACGCCCTGCAGGTCGCCGGGCTCGGTGCGCGCGGCGTCGAGCACGAACTTCTCGCCCGGCACCAGCTGCACCTTGCCCTCGGCGAACTTGCCGACGCGGATCTTCGGCCCCTGCAGGTCGGCCATGATGCCGACCTCGCGGCCGGCGCGTTGCGCGGCTTCGCGCACCAGCGTGGCGCGGTCGATGTGGTCCTGCGCGGTGCCGTGCGAGAAGTTCAGCCGTACCACGTTGACACCGGCGCGGATCATGGCTTCGAGCATGGCGGGATCGCTCGAAGCGGGGCCGAGGGTGGCAACGATCTTGGTGGCGCGGGTGGGCATGGAACAGTCTCCTGAGGGCGGCCGGGCGGGCCGGGCATGTAATTTGGTTTCAATTATCCATGAAGCCATTGCGCCCCGGTTACAGCCGCGGGCGCCACACGCCGCGGCGTGTAGGACGTGTCCGACAACGCGACCCGCCGCCGTCCGGCCGCGCGCCACCGTGCGGCGGCCTAGAGTGGCTACACACGCTCAGGAGATTCCCATGCACCTGCCCGCCCCGGCCTTCGTCGCTTATGCCGCCACCGTGGCGATCGCGGTCGCGGCCGCGGTGGTTCACCCCTGGTTTGACGACATCGAACACCGCTCGGAGCGCCGCTTCGTGAAGGCGGTGGCGGAGCTGAGCACCCTCGGGTCCGACGCCCTGGCCGCTGAGCCGGCCGACGCGCGCTGAGCGCGCGGTTCAGGCGGTGGTGCCTCGGGCAGCAGGCAGCTCCGCATCCACGCGAGTGCCCTGGCCAGGCGCGCTGTGCACTTCCAGCCGTCCGGCGTGAGATTCGACGCGCACCCGCATGCCCAGCAGGCCGTGGTGCCCGGCGGGCACAGCCTCGGTGTCGAAACCGCGGCCATCGTCGTGTACCGAGATCTGCACCCGATCGCCCACTTGTGCGAGACGCACGTGCACCTGGTTTGCCCGGGCGTATTTGCTCACGTTGGTCAACGATTCCTGAACCAGCCGGTACGCGGTGAGTTCGGCGTCCTTGCCGAGCGCCACGGGTGAGAAATCGGTGACCACCGGCACGCCCAGGCCCGCCGACACGTCCTGGCACAGCACCTCCAGCGCCGGAATCAGGCCGAGCTGGTCGAGCGAGGACGGGCGCAGGTTCTCCACGATGCGCCGTTTGACGGCAATGCCTTCGTTGAGCCGCTGTTCGATGCCGGCTACGCGCTCCAGCGCCAGCGGTGGTACGTCGGGCACGCGGCGCAGGCGCGCCAGTTCCAGCTTCATGGCGGTGAGCAGGCCGCCCATTTCGTCGTGCAGCTCGCGCGCCACGCGGCCGCGTTCGTCCTCGCGCGCGTTCACGTGGTGGCCGGCCAGGTTGCGCAGGGCGGCGGTGCGCAGCGTCACCTGGCGCTCCAGCGAATCGCGCTCGGTCTGCAGCTGGCTGGCGTGCGCCGCGAGGTTGGCGCGGAAGGCCGCGTTCTTGCGCAGGAAGAACACGCAGGCCAGCAAACTCAGCAGCGCCAGGCCGTGTACCGTGAAGCGCCCGATGGCCAGGGTGCGGTAGATCGCCACGCGCTCGGCCGCGATGCGCCGCTCCTCGGTCACCAACAGAACGTCGGCGGCGCGGCGCACGCTCTCCATCTTCTCGCGCCCGATGTCGGTGAGCAGCAGGCCCTGCCAACTCTGGTGCGCGCCGGCGTCGTAGAGCGTGATGGTCTCGGCGATCTCGGACACCTTCTGCAGCGCGCGTTCGTGCAGGTCCTCCACCAGTTGCAGCAGCTCGGGGTCGCTGCGGTAGTGCTCGCGCAGACGGCGGATCGCGATGTCGAGCTCGTTGGCGGCCGTGCGGTAGGGCGCGAGGTATTGCGCGCGCCCGGTAAGCAGGTAGCCGCGCTGCGCCGATTCCAGGTCGAGCAGGCTGCGCACCACGTTCTGCGCCGCGGTGCGCGCCACGCCGCGCCCGCCCAGGTTGACCAGCGACTCCAGCGCGCGCTGGTAAGTCCATTCGATACCCACGGCCAGCGCGACGGCCAGCGCCAGCGCCAGCGCGGACGCCAACGGCGTGCGCCAGCGGGAGAAGAAGCCGGGCGGCGGCATGCGCGATGCCGGCGTCAGTGCAGCTCGCCGGGCGCGGTGGCCGAGCCGTCGGCGATGCGCTCGCAGTAGCTGATGAGCTCCTCGAGTTCGCAGGACTTGTCGAACACGCGGTCGGCGCCGAGCAGGGCACAGCGCTGGCGGATATCGGGCGTGGCGCGGTTGGTGAGCACCACGCGGTGCCCCGGCACATGCGCTTCCTGCGCGGCCTTGAGCACGCCCAGGCCGGAGCCCGACAGCAGGTAGATGTCCACGATCATGAGATCGATGGGTTCGCCCTGGCGCAGCCATTGCACCGCATGGGCCTCGTCGCGCGCGTGTCCCACCACCTCGACGCCGGCCAGTTCTCGCAGGGTGGTGACCAGGTTGTCGTAGATGACCAGGTTGTCTTCGACGATGAAGGTGCGCAGAACGGACACGGGCGGGACGGGGGTTCGGGTTGGGCGGATCGGGGTGGGGGCCGGATGGACCGACGCGCACGGACGCGAATCATGCCGCGTTCGTGCGCGTCGGCCAATGCCGGTGCGCCGATAGGCTTGTAGGCCTTGTCCTACAAGCTGGCGTCAGCGGACGACGATGTCGTTGCGCACCGCGACCACGCCGGGCACGCCGCTGGCCAGGTTCTGGGCCATGTTCTTCTCTTCCGGCGACTTGGCGAAGCCCGAGAGCTGCACCGTGCCTTTGAGCGTTTCGACGTTGATGGCCATGGCGCTCACCGTCTTGTCTTCGGCGAAGCGCGTCTTCACGCGGGTGGTGATGGTGGTGTCGTCGATGTAGGACCCGACGGTCTGCTGGTCGCGCGCCACGGCGCAACCGGTGGTTTGCACCACCAGCACGGCGGCGGTGGCGGCAAGCAGGGCGTGGCTCAGTTTCATGGATGGCTCCTTGGGTGAGGTGATGCCCCCTGGCCGGGTGTTGCGCCCGGCCAGGGGTGGCCTGGATCCAGCGCCGTGCGCCTTAGCCCTGGCCTTCCACGGTCAGGCGGTTCTCGACCTGGACCACGCCTTCAACGGCCTGGGCCAGCGTGGTGGCGCGGGCGCGGGCTTCGGCGTTGGGCGCGGTGCCGGTCAGCTCCACACGGCCGTTGCTGGTGTCGACGTCGATCGCGAGCGCTTTCAGCTGGTCGTCGGCGGCCAGGGCGGCGTTCACCTTGGCGGTGATGGTGGCGTCAGCCGCGCCGCGGGCCATGGCGTCGGCGGCTTCGCTGCCGGCGACCTTCATGTCCTGCGCGGCCTGGCGGGCATCGTTGCCCAGCTGCGTGCCGCTTTGCTGCACGTCGGCCACGGCGCCGTCCAGGCGCTGGCCCACGGTGGCGTCTTCCGTTTCACCGCAGGCGACCACGAGGGTCGAAGCGGCGAGGGCGGCGGCGATGGCGGTGATGCGAAGGGTGCTGTTCATGGTGATCTCCTTGGAGGCGCCGGCGGGTGGGCCGGCGCGGGGGTGATGAAAAAGAGGGGGAAGTCGGGCGTCAGTGACGGGGTGTCAGTGGCGCTTCTTGGAGTCGGACTCGAACCAGTCGTCGCTCACCTTGCGTTCCCAGGCGGCCACTTGCTTCTCCGCTTCATCGCGGGCGCAGCCGTAGCGCTCCTGGATCTTGCCGGCGAGCTGTTCGCGGCGGCCTGCCACGACGTCGAGGTCGTCGTCGGTGAGCTTGCCCCACTGCTCGATCATTTTTCCCTTGACCTGCTTCCAGTTGCCTTCGATGCGATCCCAGTTCATGTGATGGCTCCTTCCAGAGTTGCTGAAACGTCGATCGGTTGATCGGCGTCGGCCTGTTTGCGCTTGGCGTCAGGCCGTGAAGTCACTGTAGGAAAACGGGGCCGCGGGCGATGTCGGCGGTGTCGCCGGGTGCGTGTAGGACAAGGCCGATGCGCTGCGCCGCATTTGTAGGTGCCGTCCGACGCGACTGCCCCGCAGGCCCTGCCACAATGCCCGCTGCCCATCCAACACGCACCACACCATGATCAAGATCGGCATCGTTGACGACCACGCCATCGTGCGCACGGGACTGCGCCAGTTCCTCGCCGAGCATGTGGATCTGCGCGTCATCGGCGAAGCGAACAACGGCCGCGAAGCGCTCGAGCTCGCGCGCGGTGGCGAGGTCGACGTGCTGCTGATGGACCTGTCGATGCCCGAGCACGGCGGTGTCGACGCGTTGCAGGCCATCAAGGCGCGTTTCCCCGATCTCGCGGTGTTGATCCTCAGCGGCTTTCCCGAAGCGCAGTACGCCACGCAGCTGCTGCGCCACGGCGCCAGTGGTTATCTGAACAAGGAATGCGCGCCCGAGGAGATCGTCGAGGCCATCCGCGTGGTGGCGCGCGGGCGGCGCTACATCAGCCCTGCGGTGGCCGAGCTGCTGGCCGACAACGCGCTGGGCGACGGCGAGAAGGCGCCGCACGAGACGTTGTCGGAGCGCGAGCTGCAGGTGTTTCTGCGCCTGGCCAAGGGCGAGACGGTGGGTGCCATTGCCGACGCCATGTTCCTGAGCGTGAAGACCGTGAGCACCTACCGCTCGCGCGTGCTCGAAAAACTCAAGCTCGCCAGCAACAGCGACCTCACCTACTACGCGCTCAAGAACGGCCTGATCCAGTGAGCCGCGGGCGCCTCAGAGCCAGCGCTCCATCAGGCGGCCCACGCCCTCCATCACCCGCGATCCCGGCCCGCGGCGCCCCCAGGCTTCCAGCGTGATCTCGCGCGAATCGGCGCGGTCGCGCTCGAACAGCGCGTTCATCTCTGTGCCGAACTCCTCGCCCAGCACGATCACGTTGAGCTCGTTGTTCGTGACGAAGCTCAGCCAGTCGAGGTTGCTCGACCCGACGGTGGAGAACACGCCGTCGATCACCGCGGTCTTGGCGTGCATCACCGCCTGGTCCATCTCGTGGATGCGCACGCCGGCCTGCAGCATCTGCGTGTAGTACGAGCGGCCCGCGTGCAGCGCGAGCGATGAATCGCTGCGCCCGGGCAGCACCAGCTCCACCGACACACCGCGTTGCGCGGCGTCGCACAGCGCCTGCACGAAATCGCTGCCCGGCGCGAAGTACGCCATCGTGAGGCGCACTTGCACCTGCGCGGCGTCGATCGCCGACAGCAGCGCGCTGTAGATGCGGTTGCTGGCATCGCGCGGATCGCTCGCGAGCACTTTCACCACGCGGTCGCCTGGCTCGGCCGCCGCAGGCTGCCCTCTGGGCACGCCCAGCACGCCCTCGCAGCCCTGCTCGCGCCAGGTGCTTTCGAACACGCCGGCAATGGCAGGCACCACCGGGCCGCGCAACTCGATCTGCGTGTCGCGCCAGCCGTCGTCCAGTGCCGCATCGAGAGGTGGTGCCGAACTGCGCCGCCACGAACCCGAGCCCGAACCGTAGACGCGGCTGATGTTGATGCCGCCGGTGAAGGCCACGTCCTGGTCGACCACCAGCAGCTTGCGGTGGTCGCGGTGGGTGATGCCCCAATACCCGGGGCGGCGCGCGGGGTTGATCGGGTTGAACTCGCAGACGGCCACGCCGCCGTCGGTGAGTCGCTGGAAGAACTCCACCGGCGTGGTGATCGAACCCACCGCGTCGTAGATCACGGCCACCTTCACGCCGTCGGCGGCGCGCTGCAGCAGCAGGTCGGCCACCTCGGCCGCCACGCCGCGGTCTTCGAAGATGTAGCTCTGCAAGAGCACGCGACCGCGCGCCTGCGCGATGGCTTTCTTCATGGCACCGAAGGTGGCCGGCCCGTCCACCAGCAGCTTCGTGCGGTTGCCGCGGTAGAGGTCGGCGTCGCCGCTGCGCGTGAGCGTTCGCAGGTGGTGAACGAACAGCTCGCGCCGGCCTTCGGCGGCCACGCCGCGCAGGGTCTGGCGCCTTTCCTCCTGGGTGAGCGTGCCCTGTGCGCCCTGCACCTGCACCCGTCCGGGCGCGGCGCCCGCGGATTCGGGGGTGCGCGGGGGCAGGCTGGAGCATGCGGCCAGGGCCCACAACAGAACGGCGGCAGCGCACGCAGACCAGGCGCGCATGCCTGCAGGGCGCGGAGCGAGGGTGTGCGGTGCTGCGGATGTCATGGGGCGGTGTTCGATCGGGCTGCGGCGAGTGTGCCGTGGCCATGCCGCAACCGCCGTAGGCGTGCAATTCGGGCTGGTGTCGGCCGCGTCCTACGCGGCACCGCGCGCCGCGCCGACAGCGCGCCAGCGGTGCGCTGCCTACAGTGACTTCACCGCGGCAAGGTCGCCGCCAACCAGGAGTTCGACATGCTGCACTACGCCGTTGTTTTCTTCGTCATCGCCCTCATCGCCGCCCTGCTGGGCTTCGGTGGCATTGCCGCCGGTGCCGCCGGTATCGCCAAGATCCTGTTCGTGGTGTTCATCGTGATGGCGCTGATCACCTTCATCGCCGGCGTGCTGCGGCGCTGACGGCAGCGGTTCATCATATGAAAAATCATCGAAAGATGTTGATCATCATTCGATGATGGATATAATGCCGGGCTCCACCCCATCATCAACCCCGCGTGCACCCCGTGCCACGGTGTGGGGGGAGCCCCGGTTCTGCCGGGCGCCAACGGTCGCATCCGCGATCACCGGCGATCCGCTTCCCGCCCGGCCCGCCCCCGGCAGGCCGCCCGCCTCGGACGTGCACCGGCCGATCGACGTCTAACCCCCGCTGTTTCCTGGTCTTGTCCGGCGCTGCCCGGTCCGGCCCGTTTCTCCGAAGCACTGACCCGACGGCGATCGGCCATCCGAACAGGAGGGCAGAACCGCCATGTGTGGACTTGCAGGCGAGATCCGTTTCGACGGAACAGCCATCGACCCCGGCGCCATCGCGCGCATGAACCAATCCCAGACCGCGCGAGGCCCCGACGGCCAGGGCTTCATGGTCTTCGACCGCTTCGGCTTCGGCCACCGGCGGCTGAAGATCATGGACCTGAGCGACGCGGCCCAGCAGCCGATGTTCGACCCCGGTCTGGGCGTGGGCATCGTCTTCAATGGCGCCGTCTACAACCACGACGCGCTGCGGCAAGACCTGCGGGCCAAGGGCTACCACTTCCATTCGAGCGGCGACACCGAGGTGCTGCTGAAGGCGTATCACGCCTGGGGGCCGCGCTTCGTCGAACGCCTCAATGGCATGTTCGCGTTTGCGATCTGGGAGCGCGACAGCGGCCGAGTGCTGCTCGGTCGCGACCGGCTCGGCATCAAGCCAATGTACCTGGCGCCGGTGCCGGGCGGGCTGCGATTTGCCTCGACGCTGCCGGCGCTGCTGGCCGCGGGTGGGGTGGACACGGCCATCGACACCGATGCGCTGCACCACTACCTCTCGCTGCACGCCATCGTGCCGCCGCCGCGCACGCTGCTGCGCGGCGTGCGCAAGCTCGCGCCGGGCAGCTTGTTGCACATCGAAGCCGACGGCACGCAGCGCGAGGAGCGCTACTGGTCGCTGAACTTCGAGCGCAGTGCCGAGGACGAATCGCGCTCCTTCGACGACTGGAAGGCCATCCTGCTCGACAGCCTGCGCGCCGCGGTGAAGCGCCGACTGGTCGCTGACGTGCCCGTGGGTGCGCTGCTCTCCGGCGGCGTCGATTCGAGCCTGATCGTGGGCCTGATGGCCGAGCACGGCGTGCCCGGCCTGCGCACCTACAACGTGGGCTTCGAGGACGTGGGCGGCGAGATCGGCAACGAGTTCGCCTACGCCGACATCGTGGCGCAGCGTTTCGGCACGGTGCACGAGCGCATCTTCGTGCCCGAGGCGCAACTGCTCGACCGCCTGCCCGAGGCCATCGCGGCCATGAGCGAGCCGATGGTGAGCCACGACTGCATCGGGTTCTACCTGCTCAGCGAGGCGGTGTCGCGCCACAGCAAGGTGGTGCAGAGCGGCCAGGGCGCCGACGAGGTGTTCGGCGGTTACCACTGGTACCCCAAGATGGCCGGCAGCCAGCGGCCGGTGGACGACTATGCCGCCGCCTTCTGCGACCGCGACCACGCCGGGATGCGCACGGTGCTGCAGGATGCCCACCTCGGCGCGGACGCCACCCGGGCGTTCATTGCCGAACGCCTCACCGCGCCCGGCGCCAGCGACCCGGTGGACCAGGCGCTGCGGCTGGACACCACCGTGATGCTGGTGGACGACCCGGTCAAGCGCGTGGACAACATGACCATGGCCTTCGGCCTGGAAGCGCGCGTGCCTTTCCTGGACCACGAACTGGTGGAGCTTGCGGCGCGCATCCCCTCGCGCCACAAGCTCGCGCACGGCGGCAAGGGCATCCTGAAGGAAGCGGCGCGCGCGGTCATTCCGCACGAGGTGATCGACCGCCCCAAGGGCTACTTCCCGGTGCCCGCGCTCAAGCACCTCAAGGGCCGCGTGCTGGAGACCGTGAAGGACGCGCTGCACAGCCGCGCGGCGCGCGAGCGCGGCCTGTTCCGTGCCGACTACGTGCAGCAACTGCTGGCGGCGCCCAGCGACCACATCACGCCGCTGCGCGGCTCCACGCTCTGGCAGCTCGGCCTGCTGGAGCTGTGGCTGCAGACCCACCTGCGCTGAACCCGAGGAGAGACACATCATGAGCACCGTTCGCCAGCACGCCCAGCGCGCCTTGCGCCTGGAGAGATCCGCCATCCCGCACCAGGCCACAGCGCACCGCGACGCCGTGGTGCACTGCGGCTGGGGCCGCCTCATCGGCGGTCATACCTTCGACGACCCCGCCGCCATCGCCCGGGCCCTGCTGCAGGAAACGCCCGGCGAGCGCGACATCGCCTTCTACCTGGACAAGCCGCACGTGGTGGTGTCGCATGCACCGCAGCAGCTGTTCGTCGATCCATCGGAAACCTTCCGTCTGCCGCTCAACACCTACATCCCGCAGCGTGCGCGGCGGCAGGGCTTCACCATCCGGCGCCTGCGCTCGCGCGCCGACGTGGCGGCCATCAACGCCATCTACCGCGCGCGCCGCATGGTGCCGCTGGACCCGGCGCGCGTGTGGGGTGAGCGCGCCGGTCGCACCACGGTCTACGTGCTCGCGGAGGACCGGTTGACTGGTGAGGTGCTGGGTGTGGCCATGGGGCTGGACCACGCCCAGGCCTTTGGCGACGCGAACCCCGGTGCCAGCCTGTGGGCGCTGGCGGTGGCACCGCAGGCCAGCCACCCGGGCATTGGCGAGGCGCTCACGCGCTACCTGGCCGAGCTGTTCCTGGCGCGTGGGCGCGCCTTCATGGATCTGTCGGTGTTGCACGACAACACGCAGGCCATCGCGCTGTATCAGAAGCTGGGCTTCCAGAACATTCCGGTGTTCGCGGTGAAGCGGCGCAACGCGATCAACGAGGCGCTGTTCAGCGAGGGGCACGGCCGCGACGGCCTCAACCCCTACGCGCGCATCATCGTGGACGAGGCACAGCGTCGCGGCATCCACATCGAAGTGATCGACGACGAGCATGGCTACTTCCGCCTCACGCACGGCGGGCGCAGCGTCACCTGCCGCGAATCGCTGAGCGAACTCACGAGCGCAGTGGCCATGAGCCGTTGCGCCGACAAGCGCGTGACCTCGCGCCTGCTGGCGCGCGCGGGCCTGGCCGTGCCGGCGCAGACCACGGCGGGCGATCGCGGGCACAACGAGGCCTTCCTGCGCGAGCACGGCGCGGTGGTGGTCAAGCCGGTGGACAGCGAACAGGGCCGCGGCATCGCAGTCAACCTGACGTCGATCGACGAGGTCGAGACCGCGATCGAGCACGCCAGCCAGTTCGGCGGCGGTGTGCTGCTGGAGCAGTTCTGCGAAGGGCAGGATTTGCGCATCGTCGTCATCAACCACGAGGTGGTGGCCGCCGCCGTGCGCCAACCCGCCACCGTGGTGGGCGACGGCCACGCCACCATCGCCGAGCTGATCGACAAGCAGAGCCGCCGCCGCGCCGCGGCCACCGGCGGCGAATCGCGCATCCCCGTCGATGGCGAAACAAGGCGCTGCCTGGCCGCCCAGGGCCACGCGCTGGGCGACGTGCTGCCGTTCGGGACATCGCTGCCCGTGCGGCGCACCGCCAACCTGCACACCGGCGGCACCATCCACGACGTGACCGAGCGGCTGCACCCCGCGCTCAAGACCGCGGCCGAACACGCCAGCCGCGTGCTCGATATCCCGGTCACCGGCCTGGACTTCCTGGTGCCCGCCGTCGACGGGCCCGACCACGTGATCATCGAAGCCAACGAGCGACCGGGCCTGGCCAACCACGAACCGCAACCCACCGCGCAGCGCTTCGTGGACCTGCTGTTTCCCGCCACCGCCCAACCGGAGACCGCCGCACCATGAGCGACAAGACCCTCAACCTGCCGCCTCTCGACGAGGCCTACCTCGAAGAAACCCTGCTGCAACTGCTCGCGATCCCGAGCCCCGTGGGCCTGACGGACGCCGTCGTGCGTTACGTCGCCGCGCGCCTGGATGCGCTGGGCATTCCTTACGTGATCACGCGCCGCGGCGCCATTCGCGCCACGCTCAAGGGGCGCGAGCGCCACCCGGCGCGCGCCATCGTGGCCCACCTCGACACACTGGGCGCCATGGTGCGCGAGCTGAAAGACAACGGCCGCGTGGGCATCGTGCCCATCGGCAGCTGGTCTTCGCGCTTTGCCGAAGGCGGCCGGCTCACGCTCTACACCGACACGCAACAGATCCGCGGCACCTGCCTGCCGCTCAAGACCTCGGGCCACGCCTTCGGCGACGGCATCGACAGCCAGCCCAACAGCTGGGACCACGTCGAGGTGCGGCTGGACATGCCCGCGAGCGGGCGTGCCGAACTCGAGGCCGCGGGCGTGAACGTGGGCGACTGGATCGCCTTCGACCCGCAACCCGAGGTGCAACCCGGCGGCTACATCAACGCGCGCTACCTGGACGACAAGGCCGCAGTGGCCGTGCTGCTCACCGCCTGCAAGGCGATCAAGGACAGCGGCGTGCCGCTGCCGGTGGACGTGCACCCGCTGTTCACCATCACCGAAGAGGTGGGCTCGGGTGCCTCGGCCGCGCTGCACGGCGACATCGCCGAAATGGTGAGCCTGGACATCGCCATCGCCGCGCCCGGCCAGGCCACCGACGAGCGCGCCGTCACCATCTGCCTGCAGGACCTTTCGGGCCCGTTCGATTACCACCTCTCGCACAAGCTCATCAAGCTCGCGCAGGCCCACGGCATACCGCACCGTCGCGACGTCTTCAAGTTCTACCGCAGCGACTCGGCCGCCGCGGTGGAGGCCGGCAACGACATCCGCACCGCGCTGATCGGCTTCGGCGCCGATGCCTCGCACGCGCAGGAGCGCACGCACATGGATTCGCTGCGCGCGCTGGGCGCGCTGTCGGTGGCCTACCTGATGTCCGAGCCCGTGGCGCGGCGTGATCGCCAGAGCATGGGTTCGATCGAGGGCTTCACCGAACAGCTCAAGCCCGAGGAAATGCAGGTGGCCACCACGCCGCTGCCCGACCCGCAGGAATTCCTGGAGGCGAAACCCTGAACCGCGTCAGGCCCGTGCGCGCTCTTCGGCCAGCAAGGGCCGCAGCGCCCACAGGCCCAGCGCCGGCCCGATGGCCAGCCAGGGCAGGAGCGCGCCCAGCGGCACGGATTCGGCCAGCCACACGAACAGCAGGATGCTCGCGATGCTGATGCCGAAGCCGATGCTGTTGGTGAGCGTGAGCACGCTGCCCACGGCCTGCGGCGGCGCGTTGCGCGCGGTCAGTGTGCTGAACTGCGGCGAATCGCCCGAGACGGTGATGCCCCAGAGCACGAGCCAGGCGTAGAAGGCCGCGTCGGGCGCACCCAGCAGCAGCGGTGCGGCCAGGCAACAGGCACCGCTGACCGCGAGCTGGGCGCCCGCCACCTGCGCGCTGCCCAGGCGTTGCGCCACCCAGCCCCCCACCGCGCAGCCGATGGCACCCGCACCCAGCACCCAGAACGCGGCCCAGGAGAGATCGGTGCCCGACAGCCGCGTGGCCAGGATCAGCGGCACCATGACCCACATGGTGTAGAGCTCCCACATGTGGCCGAAGTAGCCCAGCACCGAACTGCGCACGCGCGCGTCCGTCCACACCGTGCCGAGCGCGCGCCACTGCAGCTGGCTCACGCGCGCCACCGCGCCGGGTGGGTCACCCAGCGCTCCGTAGAGCAGCACGCCACCCAGTGCCGCGAGCAGGGCCACACCCAGCATCAGCGTGGGCCACGGCAAAGCATCGCCCAGGGCGCGCAGCGCGTGCGCGCTCGCCGAGCCCACCACCAGCGCCGCGATCAACAGGCCCAGCGCCGCGCCGAGGCCCTTGCTGTACCACTGCGCGGCGATCTTCATGCCCACGGGGTAGATGCCGGCGAGGAAGAAACCGGTCGCGAAGCGCCACGCCAGCAGCGCGGTGAAGTCGCGCACCTGCCACCACGCGCCCACGGTGCAGGCGGCGCCCGCCAGCGCGCAGACCAGGAACACCAGGCGCGGCGGGAAGCGGTCGGCGATGGCGAGCAGCGCGAACACCAGCGTGCCCGCAATGAAGCCGAACTGCAGCGCCGAGGTGAGCGTGCCCACCGCGCTGGTGGCCCAGCCGAGTTCGCGCTGCAGGTCGGGCATGACCGCGTTGACCGCGAACCAGAGCGAGGTGCCCGCGAACTGCGCGAGCACGAGCACGGGGAGGACGTGGCGGGGGACGGGGGCGTTGCTCATCGCGCGCAGCTTAATCGCGCGCGATTTGCTGCACCGCCGCGAAGGCTCAGATCCCGCGCGCGCGATCCGCGTGGAAGCGCTGGCGGAATTCGCTGAACGTGCCCGCGTCCAGCGCCTCGCGCACTTCCCGCATGAGGTTCAGGTAGTAGTGCAGGTTGTGGATGCTGGTGAGCATGGGGCCGAGCATTTCGCCGCAGCGGTCGAGGTGGTGCAGGTAGGCGCGGCTGAAGCCCTCGCGGCCACCGTCGGCCCAGCTCACGCCGCTCTGGCCGGCGCAGGCGTGGCAGGTGCAGGTTTCGTCGAGCGGGCGGTGGTCGGCCTTGTGCTTCGCGTTGCGGATCTTCAGGTCGCCGAAGCGCGTGAACAGCGTGCCGTTGCGCGCGTTGCGGGTGGGCATGACGCAGTCGAACATGTCCACGCCCGCGGCCACGCCCTCCACCAGGTCTTCGGGCGTGCCCACACCCATCAGGTAGCGCGGCTTGTGGGCGGGCAGGCGGTGTGGCGTGTGCGCCATGATGCGGCGCATGTCCTCCTTGGGCTCGCCCACGCTCACGCCGCCCACGGCGTAGCCGGGGAAGTCCATCTCGACCAGTGCGTCGAGCGATTCCTGGCGCAGGTGCTCGAACATGCCGCCCTGCACGATGCCGAACAGCGCGTTGGGGTTGCCCAGGCGCGCGAACTCGTCCTTCGAGCGCTGCGCCCAGCGCAGGCTCATTTCCATGCTCTTGTGTGCCTCGGCCTCGGTGGTGATATGGCCGTTGGTTTCGTACGGCGTGCACTCGTCCAGCTGCATCACGATGTCGCTGTTGAGCGTGGTCTGGATCTGCATGCTCACCTCGGGCGACATGAAGAGTTTGTCGCCGTTGACGGGGCTGGCGAAGTGCACGCCTTCCTCGGTGATCTTGCGCATGGCGCCGAGCGACCAGACCTGGAAGCCGCCCGAGTCGGTGAGGATGGGCTTGTGCCATTGCTCGAAGCCGTGCAGGCCACCGAAGCTTTTCATGATGTCCAGGCCCGGGCGCATCCACAGGTGGAAGGTGTTGCCCAGGATGATCTGCGCCCCCATCTCGTGCAGGCTGCGCGGCATCACGCCCTTGACCGTGCCGTAGGTGCCCACGGGCATGAAGATCGGCGTCTGCACCACGCCGTGGTTGAGCGTGAGCGTGGCGCGGCGCGCGTGGCTGGCGGGGTCGGTCTTGAGGATTTCAAACTGCAGCATGGTCGGTCCTTGAGAGCAGCATCGCGTCGCCGTAGCTGAAGAAGCGGTAGCGCTGTTCGATGGCGTGCTGGTAGAGCGCCATCACGCGCCCGTACCCGGCCAGCGCGCTCACCAGCATCATCAGTGTGCTTTTGGGCAGGTGGAAGTTGGTGATCAGGGCGTCCACCACCTGGAAGCGAAAGCCGGGCGTGATGAAGATCTGGGTGTCGCCCTCGGTGCGGTCGAAGGCGGCCCAGCTCTCCAGCGTGCGCACGGTGGTGGTGCCCACGGCCACCACGCGGCCGCCGCGCGCGCGGCAGGCGGCGATGGCGGCGATGGTCTCGGCCGGCACGCGGTACCACTCGGCGTGCATGGTGTGCTCGGCGATGTTCTCGGTCTTGACGGGCTGGAAGGTGCCCGCGCCCACGTGCAGCGTCACCTCGGCGGTGTGCACACCGCGCGCGCGCAGATCGGCCAACACCGCGTCGTCGAAATGCAGCGCCGCGGTGGGCGCGGCCACCGCACCGGGGTGCTTGGCGAACACGGTCTGGTAGCGGCGCTCGTCTTCGGCCGTGTCGGTGTGTTCGATGTAGGGCGGCAGCGGCACGTGGCCGTGCGCGGCCATCAGTGCGTGCGGCTCGCCGCTGAAGCGCAGGCGGAACAGCGCGCCGTGTTCGTCGGGCCAGCGGCCGAGCAGCTCCGCATCGAAGCCGCCCTGCATGCGCAGCACCGCGCCCAC
>VFQU01000931.1_pt1 | contig 20135 bp, 18 predicted proteins | sample 3512311 | NCBI WGS metagenome assembly VFQU01 (sample SAMN10412377, study PRJNA504923) | tailings metagenome | isolation source: Relicate 3 Philex TSF3 active mining site | place: Philippines: Tuba, Benguet | collected 2017-08-29
GATTCTGCCCACTGCCATTCAATCCCAATTGAACCAAGTAGACCAAGCCTTACAAGCGCAGTATACGGATAAAGTTTTGTCCACAATGGCAGAATCCGCTGTGATCACCAACATCAACTCCAGTTTGATGGGCCCAGGAATCGTAAACCGATTCCAAGTGGGAGGGGGGCTTGCAGTCGCAGGTCAAAAAAAAGAAGATATCAACGTAGCCTATCAATCCTTAAACTTTCAAAAACTTCCCAATGTAGGAGCATCACTTTCACCTAACTTAGTTGTTGCGGTAAACTTGGGATGGTTGTTGGGAGACGGCCCTTCCGATACGGAACAAGATCTAAAAACGTTTATGCATAGGTTCAATCTGTATCTGCACGGATTCAAATTCAATTTTGCGCAAGGCGATGTTCAGAAAGCCATCGAATCGCAAAACAAAAACGTGCAATTGGGAGGAGACATCACTTCCGGCGGATTCACATTACGATTCCATATCTTTGATAGTTATTCCGACGGACTTGGAATTTTCGAATTCGCAGGAATCTCTTTAGGAATGGGAATGCATTACCAACGCCAGGTGATCAACGTCACTTATGACGATGCCAAAACCCAATCGGTCACTTTAGGTCCTGCAGTAGGAACCTGGGGCGGAGCCACTACATTCAATTACAACAGCACCATCACAAGCATTCCTTTGGACGTAAGAACCGGCTTTAGAATGTTTTATTTTCTCACCTTCTTTGCCGGAGGGGGAACCTCGATTAACTTTGGTTCTACGAATTTAAAATTGGAACGATCCGGACCTCTCGCCATCGCATTGGATTCAGGTGCCATCGCATCCAGTTTGCCTGCGGAAGTGCAGGCATTGATCCCTGCTTCTACTTTGGGACAAACAAAAACAGGAACTCTTTCGATGGATCTCAGCGGATCGGCACAGACTCCCAATTCCACCAACTTTTTAGTGGCTGGTATCGAACTAAACATACTCATTTCCAAAATCACCGTAGAAGCGATTGTTGCCCAAAAAGTACAATCCGTAATGGTTGGCGCTAAAATCGCCTTCTAATTCTATTTTTTCCCAGATTCTCTCCGATTGGTATCCTTCTTGCATCCTTGTAAGAAAAAGAATCAAACCGTCTATTTCTGAAGAATCGTTAAGGCACTTGCCCATTTTTTAGGCAGTTTGATAGAGAGAGGTACACCATGACCGTTTCTACTATGAGTGAAACAAAAAAGCCTATCCTGCATGTTTCTTGTGTTCCCAGAAAAGACACAACGCTTCTCAAAATTTCGCTCTCTCAAGACGATTTGGGAATTTTATTTCGAGTTACTTCCGTACTCTACAACCACGGCTGGGATATCTTAGAAGCTGTTGCAGAAACCTCTCATGAAGGCCATGTGCAGGATCTTTTCGTGATCCGCAGTTGGATCGGGGGAGAAATGTCAGAAACGCTTCTTTCCCAAATCAGAAGAGATCTTTATTCCATGTTTTACGAAGGAAAATCCGTAGAGGAGTATCTGAGAGAAAACGGGAAAGGAGATGTTTTAGCCCGCAAAGTGAGAGATCCGGAAGCTTCTTTGAAACTATACAATCCGATTTCTTCCGACTTTACTGTAATGGATTTGAGAATGAAAGATACTACCGGAATTTTATTTCAAATTACGGAAGCATTGTTTCATTTGGGGATCGATATCATCAGTTTTACTGCAAACAGTTCGGACGGAAAAATCAGAGACAGTTTTTTACTCAGAACCTCTCTCACTGGAGAGAAGTTAGACGAAAAAACCTTGTTTCCTTTGCTTCGTTCCCGATTGGAAAGTTTCCTATAAGGAAACTTTCTCCTGCGGTCGAATGCGATATAGTAGACCGGCAAACAAAACTAAGACGAATAAAGAGAGTCCGAAAGTTAAGATCGGGCCTCTTTGAAAATAAACCATAGCGAATAGTACAGGTGAGATCGCTCTTGCCAAAGAACCGAAACTTCTAAAAATTCCAAGCGCTCTTCCTTGATTTGTTGTTCCGCTCTCCAAAGAAGCGAAAGAAGAAAGCCCCGGATTCACTAGAGCGCTTCCGAACGCCAGAAAAAAAATGGCCATGAATGTCCCTTGGATCCCCTCTTCCATTAAAAGAATACAAAAACCGATAGCGACGGACAAAGCTCCCAACTGAACTATTTTTTTCTCAGGAATTTTACCGGATAACCTTCTTACGATTCCACCTTGCACAAGTATGATGATACATCCGATATAAAGAAAGCTGAAGCCTATCTCTTTAGGACTGAAGTGAAACTCTTCGGAAAGATAAAAATTGATCACAAATTCGAAACCGGAAAAACTCAAAACAAAAAGAAGATTAAGTAAAGATAGTTTTACCAAGTTTTTGGAATCCAATCGATTCAAACCGAGTATAGGATGGATCTCAGAAAACTTTTCAGTAAATGTCGCCGATTCTTTTAGAAAAACGACAATCAATAGAAGTGTAACTAGAGAAACGATGATGGCAAAGAATGCGGATGCAGGAAATACGACTGCATTTCCTCTTAGATAAAGAGGATCCATAAAAGTCCAAAGAGAACTGATCCCTCCTAGAAGCGGTCCCATGACAAACCCTAGACCGATCCCTGCGCCCAAAAGCCCCATTCCTCCCGCTCTTGATTTTTCATCCGTATGATCCGCCATCGCAGCGGAAGCTACGGATAAATTCCCTCCCATGATTCCGGTGATCACACGGGATAAAACGAACATCCAGAACTGTGAAGAAAAAAACCAAAGAGTATAACCGAACACACTGCCCAGAGTGGTAAAAATCAATATGTGTCTTCTGCCCAGACGATCGGACATTTTGCCCCAAACGGGAGCGGATAAAAACTGCAAAAAAGAATAAACGGAACCTAGAATACCGCCAAACAAAACCATGGTGAACTCAGGCTTTCCGTCTTGTCCCAACCAAATGGCGGCGGAATGGAATGCTTCAAAAACGGGATCGTTTCCCTTAGCTAAAAAATGTTCGATGGTTTTGGGAAAGAGAGGGAAAAGAAGAGAAAAACCCATCATATCCGTGAATACGATTAGAAATAGAATCAATTTAGTTCGTTTGGAATTTTCCATGTAATTTCTAAGAAATAGAGGACAAACAAAAAAAGCCACAGAAAACTCCGTGACTTTTCGCTAAAAATAGAAAGAAAAAGGGAAAAACTTTATTTCGTTTTTACTTTTTCGATCAAAGCTTTTAACTCATCTAATGCTTGTTTTGCTTTTTCCTTCACTTGTGGAGGAAGAGCAGTGTCAAGTTGTTGATAAATTGCTTGGTAGTTTGCCTGCAATTTAGCTACGATTTCGTCGTAACTTGCGTTGGTTTTACCGATTGCACCTTGTGCATCCGCAAGAGTTTTGCTCAGAAGGTCTCTGATTTTTTGTGACTCAGGAGATTTGTCTAATTCACCTTTAGCTTTAAGCTCATTATACACTTTTTCTAAATCAACAACAGCTGTTCTTAGTTTTTCTTCTCCGGAGCGAAACAAAGCGATTCCGGCATTCACTACGTCCATTACCAATTTTTCCATACAACATTCCTATCGGGAGAGTCTCCCTTTCTTTTGGTTACCCAAAATTAAAGATGCCGACGGAATGTGACAATAAAAAAAAGGAATTTAAGCCGTTTGTGATAAGACATAATTCCGGATCTATTTCACGGAATTGTTATTTCCTAAACTAACAATTGTAAGATTAGCTGTTTTCGATGAGCTTTTTGATTTGGTCCCTGATTTTGGCGGCTGTTTCGTAATCTTCCGTTTTCAAGGCGTTTTCCAATGTCTCTTCCAGAATCTGTAGGTTCGATTTAGGAAGTGCTTGGATTTTTTTCTCAGGAGCAATGCTCTCTCCTTGGATTTCATCCTCTTTCATGATGATTCCCGCTTCATCCAAAACGGACTTAGCGATATAGATCGGTGCATTGGCACGAAGAGCCAATGCGATCGAATCGGAAGGACGTGCATCCAAAGTGATGATCTCTTCATCTCTGCGAAGTTGAATTTTCGCATAAAACGTACTGTCTATGATTTCTTCGATAGTGATCTTTAGAACACTGGCTCCCATAGCGGTGAGCATATAAAGCATAAGGTCGTGGGTCATGGGACGAGGAGGTTTCGTTCCGTCGATCACTGTGGTGATGGAGTGGGTTTCCAAAGGTCCGATGAAAATCGGAACCACTCGATTGTCGTCGCCTTCTTTCGGACGAAGGAACACGGCGAACCCAACATTGGTCAGGCTAATGTCAGAGATTTTCACTTCGAAAAATTCCATAAATCCCTTTTGCCTCTTAATAAAATATAAATGGGCCCAGAAGGGCTCGAACCTTCGACCCGCAGATTATGAGTCTGCTGCTCTAACCAACTGAGCTATAGGCCCTTTACCCATTCCAATCTTTTTAAGAAAAAGGGAGAGACAAGCAGAAAACAACTTCACTGGATTCCCCTTGCAGGAATAAACCTACCTTTTTCAAAAAACTCGGTTAAGTCGGATCTATCCTTTCTCCAGACCAGCCAAATCCAAATATTTCCATCTTTTCTTTCCCAAATCCATAGATTGGTTCGAAGCAGATTTTGATTTCGGATTTGATCCGCTTTGTAGACTAAAATTTTTTCTTTATTTTTTCCGTTCCAAAAAATTTCAGATTCCCAGGAAGGTCTGGCAAAAGAAACGGAAGAGAGAGGGATCTTTCTAATCACCAAAAAAAAAGGATCCCTTCTGGCTGGATAAACACGAACAGAGGATTCAAAACTTAGGTTTTGCACTTTGATCACAGAATCTTCAGGGAATCGAAACTCTATGCCGTTCCAGGAATAAATCGAGTCTTTTAAAACCAACTCTTCCGAAAGAATCGTTGTAAAACTAACCCCCAAATAGAGAATCAAAAGCGAAGCCCGTTTCATGAATTCCATTTCCACACAAGTTTCCAGACCGCTGCAAGCAAGAAAAGGATATATGGGAATCTACATCCATTATCCTTTCTGTTATCAAAAATGCGATTATTGCGATTTTTATTCGGAAGGGATCGGGCCTGGAAAATCCGACATTGAACAAGAATTATTCGATACTTATAAAAAAGAATTTTTCCTTCGTTTGGAAAACTCCGCCGATTTAAGAGATCGTAAAATAGATACTATCTTTATGGGAGGAGGAACTCCCAGTAAAGCATCTGCTGAAAATTGGAATAACCTTCTCTCTTTTTTTAAGAAGGAATTGAATGTCACCGAAGACGTGGAAATTTCTTTGGAAGCCAATCCGGAAGATCTTTCTTCAGAGTTTCTTATTGGCTTAAAACAAGCAGGGATCAATCGATTGAACGTGGGAGTACAAACCAGAAACCACAAAGACCTGCATTTTTTAGGAAGGCATTATGAAAAAGATAAATACGAGAAAATAGGAGAGATTCTTTCCCAATCTCCCATCGAAAGAGTGGGAATCGACCTTATGTACGGAATGCCCGATTCCAACGAAGATGATTTTTGGAAAGACTTGGAATACTTCACAAATCTTCAATTAAAGCATATTAGTCTGTATTCTCTGACTTTAGAAAAAGGCACGGCATATTCCAGAAACGTAAAAGATAAAAAAACAAAAGCTCCGAACGAGGAAATGCAAAGGGAAATTCTAGAGCTACTTCCTCGTAAAATGCAAGATTTAGGATACATTTGGTACGAAGTTTCCAATTACTGTAAAGAAAACGAGTTTTCCAGACACAATCTCAAATATTGGACCTACGAACCCTATCTGGGTTTGGGGCCTGGAGCGCACGGTTTTTTGGATAACAAACGTTATGGGAACCCAAGAAACTCCTCTGCCTATCTCAAAAAGCCGGGGGCAGCTGTTTCGGAACCTGTTTCTCCGAGAGAAGAAATCGCACTTTCTCTTTTCCGATTGTTTCTCCCTATTTCATTGCCTTCTTATTTGGATGCCTTTTTACAAAAAGATAAGGAACAAATACTGAAAATCATTTCCCGATTCAAAGAAAGAGATCTATGCGAATGGGATGGGAACACATTCCAATGGAAACAAAACGCACTCTTTCTTTTGGATGATTTGATATTGGAATTAGTTTCGGAATCCTAAAAAAGAATGTAAAAGAAGTTCCCTAGATTCGATCGAAACAATTCTTTTTCTTTGGGAACAAAATAGAAAAAAGATTGCTGGTTAGCCCCTGCCGAAAAACACTGTCTCTATCCAGGGCCTGTAGCTCAGTTGGTTAGAGCACACGCTTGATAAGCGTGGGGTCATAAGTTCGAGTCTTATCAGGCCCATTAGGATTACCGTTTTCATACGGGGCGTTAGCTCAGCTGGGAGAGCATCTGATTTGCATTCAGAAGGTCATCGGTTCGATCCCGATACGCTCCAGATTTTTCCTATTCCCTGTCTTAGTATCCAAACCGATCTCCCCCTTCTCGCACACTTCCAATCAGTTTTTTCTATTCTCATCTATTTTTATTACAACTGTTTGGTGGATGAATTGTAAAGATGCTCCCCTTTGTATTTGAGGAGCTGAAATGGAATGGATTTTTATCTGCTATGTGCTTCGGAGAAAGTTAAATACCTGTTCCCCTCCTCGTCCCAAACATGACAGCTTTTCCATTGTTTGTAGAGATAAGAAAGGCTGAATTTTCCTTCCTTCACATCCTTTCCAAAATCGGATTTTAATAAATCGGAATAGGCTTCCTTCAAATGATAACAAGGAATGGCTGTGGAAAGATGGTGAGGAGTATGAATGTCTATATGAAAATGAAGATAGGAAATCAACTTAGGATTCAAAAAATTATAAGTGGATAAGATTTGCCCTTTATAAGGATTCCAATCGGAAGGTTGGTAAAAATAAATCTCATCGGAAGTATGATGAAGATAGGTATAATAACTCATCCAAAATTGAAACACTAGTCCTGGCATCACTAAAAAATGTAAAATCGCAGTCCATTTTCCTGTCAGAGCTACCAGTCCGAAGGAAATCCCAGCCAATCCTAACAACAAAACTACATACGACAGATACACTTTTTTACGGTGAGAATCGATGAATTTTCCGGGATATGCATGCATGATTAGGTTATGAAGAAGGGATCCTAAAGGAGGAAAATATCTCGTATAACGATAGATTGCCGCACGAAGAGGAGTCTTTTTCCGAAGGGAAGAATATTGTTTCAGAGTGAAAGGAATCCAGGCATTATCGAAATAAACGTCTTTTTCGTTGAATAGAAGATTGTTCGTATGCGCATGATGTGCATTATGCGAAAACTTCCAGGCATAATAGGGATAAAAAGAAAACAAAAAGAAAAAATGCCCCAATGCATCGTTGATTTTATTGTTTTTCAGGAAGGAAGCATGAGCGCAGTCGTGTCCCAGAACAAACAAAGAGGTGACGGATGTCCCGGCAAGGAGCCAACCCAAAGGAAGAAGAAAATCGTAGTCGTAACGAATCATCCAATAGAGAAAAGCGAAGCTGAATAGATGAAATGTGGTACCTACCACAACGGCCCAAAACGCCTTCTTTGCATTCGATTTGAATAATTCTGGCCGAATCGATTTTCTGGGACCGTCCAAAGTCGCCGGTCTCTCGGAAGGGCCGGTGGACAGATCTTTCTTCCGTTCGGATTTTTCTAAAATCGGGATCATCAATGTATTCCTCAGGCATTCCTTTATAATGAACACCGCTAGTTATTTTTTTTTCTGAATCTAATGTAGGAACTCCTACTGTCAAGAAAGGCAAAAAATTCCGAAAACCCTCCTTTTCTGGACAGGAAGAAAATGACTTCGATTTCCAGCAAAGATGTCATTGGAATGTAAAAATCTACTTGAACCTTTTGAGAAAAAATAGGAAACCAGACTAGTCATGTCTGTAAGAGATATCCTGAAAGATAAACCCTCCTCCGTTCTTTCTATCGAAGAGGATCGAAGTGTATTGGAAGCAACCAAACTGATGGTAGATTCCAAAGTCGGTTCCGTGATCGTAACCTTTCAGGGAAAACTTGCGGGCATCTTTACGGAAAGAGATTTGATGCGAGTCGTTGCAAAAGACCATCTCGCCTTGGCCAATGTGAAACTAAAGGATGTAATGACATCTCAGCTCACAGTGGCTGGTCCCAACGATGAAATCGACGACATCCTCAAAACGATGATCTCTAAACGATTCAGACATATGCCGGTTTTGGATGAGGAAAAAATCATAGGTCTCATCTCCATAGGAGATGCGGTCAAAACCAAACTCAATAAAACGGAAGCAGAAATGCATATACTCAGAGAATATATGTACGGCCCTCACTGATTTCCCCAAAGCCCGGGAGAGTTTTGAAAAGAAGAAAAAACCTCCCTCTTTCGTCTCACTACTTCTTTTAAAATTTTTTCCAAATTGCGAGTGTCTTCCCTGTTGTATTCCACAAGCAAATCAAGAGATTCTTTATGATCGAATTCTTGATAGGTTTGCCAAAGAAGAGGAGCCATCTTTCCGTCTATTTTCTGAACCGATTCCGGTCTTTCTAATCCCAAGAGAATTTCCGATTTTTTCAAACCACCTTTGATTCCCATAGAATGAAGCAGATTCATCAGATCCAAATGAATGTTAGGAATCTTTTGTCGGAACTCTTTCTCTAAAAAAGGCACATCGAATCTTTTCCCATTATAACTCACAAGAATCAGTTGGGAAACCATCTCATCCAACATAAACTCCAGATTTTTCCCTCTTTGAAAGGTGTGAATTCCTCCATCCAAAAAATAACTGGCGACTGTTACGACTGAATCCTCCGAAATTCCTGTGGTTTCTATATCCAAATAACAAAAGATATGTGGAAACTCTTCCCATAATCTCCAAAGTTCTATGTCGGGAAGACGTTCCGCGAAAAAAAGATAGTTTTTATTTTTATAGTTCTCTTCCAAAACGGGAATCTCTTCCCGGAGCAAACGAAAGGAAGGAAAAGAAAGTTCTTCCAGTTTTTTTTCCGTTTCCGAAGGAAGATGGATTAGATCCTGCCAGTCGAAAATACCGTGTTCGTACAATCTGTTCTGAAGACCGGAACCGATTCCGGTAAAAACCTCGAAGCAGGATCGGATCATAGAAGTGGGGAACATTCTGTCCATCTTTCGATCCCTTCCCGGAATCTTTCTTTTTTTTCTCCGAAACCGATACGAAGAAACCCTTCCTCTTCGAAGTTGCTTCCGGGAAGAACGAAAACTCCCGTTTTTTTCATAAGAAGATCCGCATACTCTTCGCTGGAAATTCCCCGCTTCAGTTTTGCCCAACCCACAAGCCCACCGCTCACTTGAGAAAATTCGATAATATCTGTTAGCTGAGAAAGGGAATCATAAAAAAAGGACAGATTCTCCTTTACTTCTTTTTTGATTTCCGGCAAAAATCGACTTCGATTCCGAAGCAGCCCCAAAGCTAATTTTTCCGAAATAGGCGAAACAGTATGGGTCAAATAATCCTTAAAAGATCTAGCTCTGTTTACGAACTCTTTGTCCGCAATCAGCCAACCGACCCTCAGTCCGGTCACTCCCATACATTTCGTGAACGAACCGGTTCCGTAAAACCGATCTTTTGTGGAAACTCCCGTTTTTCCCAAATCGGAATCAAAATCCAAAAAACGATAGTGTTCATCAAATAACACAGGTTTCTTTTTTTTACGAAGTATCTGTTTCAGATCCTCCCAATCCCCCGAAGAAAACCCAGCACCTGTAGGATTGTGGGGTTGGTTGAGAACGTAAAGATCGGCGTCCACATTCTCCCAATCCTTAGGATTCAATTTTTTATCTACGGGAACGCGAAGGACCTCCGCTCCTAACATCTCCGGAATTTCATACAGCGCCTGAAAGGCTGGCCAATAAACCGCCAAACGATCTCCTTTTTTCAACAGAAGATGAAAGGCCAAATACAATGCTTCGCTTGTGCCGGTAGTGACGAGCACCTCATCCGCACCTACTCCCGGATAGAGTTTGGAAATTTCTTCCCTAAGCTCATTTCCCCCCCGATTCGGGGAATCATTGAGAGTCAATTTCCCCAATTCTTCCCCGGAAACATTGGCGAAATCCATAATCTCTTCCAATCGGTACGCATGGAACCCGCTCTCGCCCAAATTGCAAAAACAAGAATTACGATAGGATTCTAAACGTTCTTCGATGAAAAATTCTCTAGGTTCCAATTTTGATTTCCAGGTAACATTGATTCTATAAGATAGCAAGTAAGCTATGTTGAAACCAGAAGACCACATCCAATCCTGGACGAAATCTCCTTTTTCTCCTGAAATCACCGCGGAAGCCAAACAAGCTTTGGTCGATGTTCAGGCAAATTTATCCACACCCCTTACGGATGCATTTTCCATCCCTTTAGAATTCGGCACAGGAGGAATTCGCGGGGAGATAGGAAACGGTGTGGGAAAAATGAATGTCTATACTGTGGGTCGCGCCGCATTAGGATTCGCACGCCATTTAAAGAAAACTCATAAAAAACCATCCATCGTCATCGCTTACGATTCAAGAAGAATGTCCAAAGAATTTGCTGAAGTTTCAGCAGGGATCGCCGCCAAACAAGGAATCAAAGTTAAAATATTTCCTTCGGTCACTCCCACTCCTATTCTTTCTTATGCGGTTCGTTATTACAAAGCAAGCGGCGGAATCGTAATCACCGCTTCTCATAATCCTCCGGAATACAACGGGTTCAAAGCCTATCTTGCGGACGGTGGTCAACTTGTTCCTCCTGATGACGGACTTATCATCAAAAACATAACCTCGATCACCGATTGGAATCAAATCGAATTTCTTTCTCCCAAATCGAAACCTTACAAGGAATATGTGAGCTTAGTAGGAAAGGATTGTTTCTCTTCTTATCTTAAAGAATTGAAAAAATCCAAATTGGAATCCAAAGCGAAACCTTCCGATAGAAAAAAACTGAAAATCGTTTACTCTCCGTTACATGGAACAGGAGGAGAGTTTATGAAAAAAACTCTGAACTCTTTCGGATATAAATCCGTTTTCCTGGTTCCCGAACAATCCAAACCGAACGGAGAATTCCCTACGGTAAAGTATCCCAATCCGGAAGAAAAGGAAGCTTTGGCTCTTTCCGAAAAATATGCGAAAGCAAAAAAGGCTGCGGTATTCATCGCTACCGATCCGGATGCGGATCGATTGGGAGTTGGGATTCGAAAGGAAGACGGAGAATACGAATATCTCAACGGAAATCAAATCGGTTCCATTATGGCAGCTTATCTCTGTGAAAGAACCTCCTCCAAAAAATCCAAAACGAACTATCATTTGGTGAAAACGATCGTGACTACCGACCTTCAGGAAGCGATCGCCAAAAAGAACAAAATCAAAATCAAAAACGTTTTGACCGGTTTCAAATACATCGCAGAAGAAATGAAAGCGATCGACAAAAAAAAATCCGACAAATTTTTGTTTGGTGGAGAAGAATCTTACGGATATCTCCCCGTATCTTTCGTAAGAGATAAAGATTCTCTTTCCAGCGCACTTCTATTCGTAGAGATTCTAGCGGAAAAAAAAGATCTGCTTTCCTATCTCAATGAAATCTATCTGAAGTACGGTCTTTACAGAGAAAGCCTTTACTCTCTGACACTCGCAGGAAGCGCAGGTCAGGCTAAAATCAAATCCTCCATAGAGAAACTGCGCGGAGAGAATTTAATCGGCCGCAAAATCGGAGAAAGAGAAGTGGTTGGAGTTTTGGATTACGGAACAGGAACCGCAAAAGGAATCTCCAAAGCATCCGCATTCAAAGGAATGCCCAAGTCCAATGTCATCCAATTGGAATTGTCCGGGAATGCGAAACTTACGATCCGCCCTTCCGGAACGGAACCTAAAGTGAAAGTATATTCCTCTTTCAAGTCTCTTTCCCCTGTGTCCTCCGAAGCAGATTTGAATCCTGCTTGGAAAAACCTAGGCGGAGAAATTCAAACCGCAGAAAAAGAATTTTTAAATTTAGCAGGTCTTATATGACGAACGAAACAAAAAGCAAATTCGAAACCACGAAAGAACTCACCGACAAATACGTATTAAATACTTACAACCGATATCCGGTTGCTTTCGAATACGGTGTTGGAGAGATGCTCTTCGACCAAAACAACAAGGAATACATCGATTTTCACTCAGGAGTGGCGGTCACCAACCTAGGACATGGAGAAGCTGATTTGATCGAAGCCATCCGAATACAAGCCGACAAAATCTTTCACTCCTCTAACTTGTATTATTCGGAAGAACAAGGAAAATTGGCACAAGTCATCATAGAAAACAGTTTTCCAGGAAAGGTGTTTTTATGTAATTCCGGGACGGAAGCCAATGAAGCCGCTTTCAAATTGATGAGAAGACATGGAATCCATAAAAACTTGGAAAAACCAGTCATCCTTTCTCTTCATTCCAGCTTTCACGGAAGAACTTTCTCTTCCATGACCATGACGGGAAACACTGCCATCAGAGACGGTTTCGGAGAATTGGCAAAAGACGTTCACTTCATCACTCCGAATGATGAAGAGTCTCTCATCCAAGCGTTCGATCAGTACGGTGAAAACATAGCGGGTTTAATCTTAGAGCTCATCATCGGTGAGGGAGGAATCATTCCTCTCACTCAATCCTTCGTAAACCTCGCAAGAAAACTTACGGAAGAAACGAACTCACTTCTGATCTTCGATGAAATCCAAACGGGAATGGGAAGAACGGGAAAGATGTTCTGCTTCGAACATTACGGATTTGCTCCTGACGCTTTCACCCTTGCCAAAGGGCTAGGTTCCGGATTTCCGATCGGAGCCTTAGTGATTGCGGAAGAACATACTTCTCTTTTAGGAAAAGGCATGCACGGTTCCACTTTCGGAGGCAACCACCTAGCATGCGCAGCCGCTTATGAAACGTTTAGAATCATACTTTCCAGAAACCTTCTGGATCATGTGGAAACGGTTTCCGCAAACATGTTCCAAAGATTGGAAACAATCAAGATCAAGTCAAACACCTCTCTCATCAAAGAAATCAGAGGGAAAGGGCTTCATATCGGAGTGGAATTGACTGTTCCGTCCAGACCGATCGTAGAAGAATGTTTACGAAGAGGGCTTGTTGTCAACAGCACAGCCAATAATGTAATTAGAATCATGCCTCCTCTGATCCTTTCTTTGGAAAAATCATCAGAGGGATTAGATATTTTAGAATCAGTGTTAAAGGGATAAGAATGAAAAAAATTGCAGTACTTGCAGGAGATGGAATCGGTCCGGAAGTGATGGAAGTCGCTTTGGACGTTGTGAACAAAGCTTTAGGATCCAAAAAGAACGAGTTTCAATTTGAACCGGCATTAGTCGGGGGAGCGGCGATCGACGCAACAGGTTCCCCTCTTCCTCCTGAAACATTAAAACTTTGTGAAGAATCGCAAGCGATCTTCTTCGGTTCCGTAGGCGGCCCTAAATGGGAAACCCTTCCTCCGGACAGACAACCGGAAAGAGGAGCCCTTCTCCCTCTTAGAAAACATTTCGATTTGTTCGCAAACCTTCGTCCTGCAATCATCTATCCGGAGTTAAAGAAAGCTTCTCCTCTTAGAGGAGACATCATCGGAGACGGTTTGGATATCCTCATTCTTAGAGAACTCACTTCCGGAATCTATTTCGGCAAACCGAAAGGAAGAGAAGGAAGCGGACCGGAAGAATTCGCTTACGATACGATGAAATACTCGAGAAGAGAAATCGAAAGAATCGCAAGAAAAGCTTTCGAAGCGGCTCGCAAAAGAAATAAAAAAGTAACCAGCATCGATAAAGCGAACGTCCTAACTACTTCCGTTTTATGGAGAGAAGTTGTAGTGGATCTTCATAAGAGAGAATTCTCCGACTGCAGCCTGGATCACCTTTATGTGGACAATGCAGCCATGCAGCTCATCGTAAAACCGAAACAATTCGATGTTATGCTCTGTGAAAATATGTTCGGGGACATTTTGTCCGACGAAGCATCCATCATCACAGGATCCATAGGAATGCTTCCGTCCGCATCCATCTCCGAATCGGGCTTCGGATTGTACGAACCTTCCGGCGGATCCGCACCTGATATCGCAGGAAAAGGAATCGCAAACCCGATCGCTCAAATTCTTTCCGGCGCTCTTATGCTAAGATATTCTTTCGGTATGGAAGATGAAGCGGTGAAGATAGAGAATGCGATCCGTACCGTGCTGAAACAAGGTTATAGAACCGGTGACATCGCGGAAGAAGGTAGCAAAATTCTGGGAACGAAAGATATCGGAGCCCAAATCCAGAACGCAATCTAAACAAAAAATCAAGAGGAAACTATGCAAGCAGGAATCGCTCCCACAGGCAGACCGTATAACATACTGATCGCGGAAAACTCTAAGTTCCAAGCGAAACAGCTGCAACAGATTTTGGAATCGGAAGGTTTCAAAATCATAGGAGTTGCGGAAACGGGGAAGGAACTTTTACAGATGTACAAGGAACACAAACAACAGGTGGATCTTGTTACGATTGAAATTTTCCTTCCGGAAGTGGACGGTTATGCGGCATTCTGGGATATGAAAGATATGGGAGTGCTTCCTCGCATCATGTTCATTTCGGAAGAGAACACTCCTTCCGTAGTGAAAACCCTTTTGGATAACGGTGCGATGGATTATATCATCAAACCGATCAAAAGGGAAAAAGTTTTGGAAAAAATCAAAGAAACTTTGGTTAAGATTCCCAAAATATAACGTTTATATTGCGGCCTTCATCTTTGGATCTGTGACTGAAGTATTTCTCGGAAAGAAATACTTCTTCGTTCTGTGGGTCCAGATTCAAATGATGAAACTCTTTTCTAAGTCTCACCAAAATCGCTTCCTTAATTCCCAATAAATACCCCATCCCGGGTGCCTCAATGACAACGCCCGGAGGCATGGACATAAAATGTTTCGCAACATCCCACTGAACGATGTAATTCTTTTTAGAAATGCAAGGACCGACAAACACTTGTAAATCTTCTTCAGTAAACCCTTCCGACAAAAGCCACTTTACCAGTTTTTCGGAGATACCGAGTAATGTGCCTCTCCAACCGGAATGAATCGCAGCAATCATAGGTTTCGTTTTAGAGTAACAAAATAAAGGAACACAATCCGCTGTTTTTATAACAAGAGCAGTATTGGGTTCGAAACAAACAAGACCGTCACCGGATTTATCGGAAGGGTCCGAATGATCCTCACTGTCTCCGTCCGCGAACCCTTTCGGATCGGGAACCCAATAACCGATTTTCCCCTTCTCTATATTTGCAATCTCCCTCTTATGAACTTGATCCATCACTACGATTCGATCGGAAGGAAGATGAGTATATTTAGAAACCATAATATTAATGGCGGATCTCCAAGACTCAGGATCCTTTGGATAACCTGCTGAAGAGAAAGTTTCATTCCAGGCAGCTTTGCCTAAAGTGAACGAATGGACTTTTCCGTAAGGAAGCTCGATTGTGCGGGAATTTTCCTTCATTGTAAAAAATGGATTTCCTTTTCTCTGTCCATTTTTCTCTCCCATATCTCTTTGTAAAGCGGGGAACAATTCCATTGTTTCCTCTCGCAAAGATTTAAAAACAAAGAAGGCTTATAACGAACCACATAGATCTTCCATTCAAAATCCCTCCACTTATGCAGAATATAAGGAAGATCTAAGTCAGGATAACGATCACTGAGCACCAAATCGATCTCTCTTTCTGTAATATCTTCTCGATTTGTTACTTTTTCGTGACCGACTCTACCTCTAGTACTAGTAGATTTACGAGCCAACCTCTTGTCTGTTAGGCCGGACTCCGCCTCCCAAGCATAATCGGGACGCATCCAGTAGATATAATGAGCCTGTGCTCCGAAAAAAGCCACACGAAACCCTTGTAGTGAATTCCGGTCGTATCCGTTCGGAGAGTTCAATTTGTCCCCATAAAACCGTCTTTCCTCACCGATTCCATTCCAAGTCGCCAGAGATGAATTCTCATTTCGGAACGGATTGATGTAAACCGCAGAAGAAAGTAAAAATAGAAAGAAAACAAAGTAAACTAACAACCTGGGAAATCTATCTTTTCCGAAGAGAAAGAACTTCTCACTGCCAGTATCGGATGCAAGCGATCTCTCCCCAATTTGACTCGATAAAACTTCACTTAACTGAAGATATACGATCCAGGAAAGATAAGGAAGGATGGGAATCCAAAATCGCATCCCCATAAAATCTCCGCCTATGTATAGAACGTAAGCGATGTAGATTAAAACCGAAGAAGAAATCCAAACATTCTCTGCTCTTCGGAAGAAACTTCTCACCAAAAGAAAAACGGAACCTATAAATACGGGAAGATAAAAAGGATATACCTTCATCCAATATCCCAGATAAAAAATTCCCTGGCTGAAATAGGAAGGATGGTTTGCCTTCGCATAAAAAGTATTCGGTAAAATATCTCCGTAATAGAAAATACGAAACAACTCAAAGAACCCGAAACCCAAACAAGGAAACCAAATAGAAAACTTCTTCCAAGATTTATATTGGGATAAAAAACGAATTCCCAGAAACAAAATCCCTTCCGGGCGCAAAAGACTGGCAACGAACAAATACCAAGATGCATTTTCTTTTTTCCGATCCCACTCGATCAAACCTATCGTCAGAAAGGATATGAAAGCCATAGTCTCCAGACCGGAAGTAGCGAAGATTTTAAAATGATAGAGAAGAGAAAGATGGAGAGTGAAAAACGGAATGATATTCTTTTTAAAGCTTCTGGATTCGTAAGTTAAAAAATACAAAAGAAGTCCGACATAACATAAAATCCCCAATACTTGCGAAAACAATAAAGGAGAAAGGGAAAACAACATCCCCAAAGACAACACAAGCGTCCAAAGAAAATTACTATAACCTTCTACATACTCTCCCTTTTGAAATACCAGCCCGAATCCCTCCGCCAAATTTCTGGAATAAACGAAACTGATAAAGGAATCGTCACATAACCATCGATATAGAACGGATTGATATACTGCATACACTACCGCCAAAACTGCGGTTCCCCAAAACAGATATTTTTTCATAGAAGCCTTTCGGATATTGTGCGTTATTTTATTTATCCAATTCGAAGGATCGGATGAACTCTTCTATTAGATTGATATGATCCATTTCCGGATTCGGATTTTCCATGGACGGTTCATAGAGATAGTCGTCAAAAAGATGAAAGTCGAATATCTTCAATTCGAAGTCGGGAAGAGTGATGATGATATTTTCCGAATGCACATCGAAAATCAATTTTTCTTCTTCCGCTAAAAACTTAGTCACCTCGATCACTCGATTGAAATCCACTGCGATTTTTTTCAGTTTCGATCTCGATATGATCCCGAATCTGTGAGTGTCGAAATTCAATTTCCATTTTGGAAAAAACTTATTTAAAATCGCATTCTGATCCACTTTTTCATTTCTTGTAGTGAACTCTTTCAAGTGTTTCCCGGGAAGAAGAGGCTGTTGGTCGCAGGGAGTCAATGTCACGGAAGGGCTAAGAGGAGTTTTGCGAACCTTCAGACCCATAAAAAAACGAGTAGGGATCACCAAATCCGGAATCAAGGACTTCAGCTTCCAATAATGAAGCCTTTCCAAACCCAATCTTTTGAACTTAAATTCGATCTCGTCCCTTTTGGATTCGAATATTGTTTGTTTCTGCAGATAATTTTTGAGAGCAATTTCCTCTTTTTTGAGATACTTTTCCATATCTCTTCCCACTTCCTTATACAAAGAACCGAAAAGAGAATCGGAAGGTAGTTTTGATTTACCAATCTTAACTACCTGGTTCCAAGGAAGCTTATAAACGAATTTATAAGACCCTCTTCCTATATAATCCTCTTTAGAGAGAGGAAGAAAATTATCTAAATATTCTCTACTGTATCTATGAGTGATTCGAAACACATGAGATACAGGAAAGGCCCATTCGTAAAAGTTTCTTAAAAAACCGGACTGTCTTAATACCTCATCGACAGGCAGATCTTCGATGGGGATGGGCTTTCTGTTTTCGTCCTTTTCCGGGTCATGGAAAAGTTCCTTATCCAGACCCTTTTCCAAAAGATCCAAAAATTGGGGAATTTTTCCCCAATTAGGATAAGAATTCCAAAGAGAAGAGATCCTCTCCCGAAACGAACGAGACGGCTCTTCTTTTTCAGGCATTGCCTATTTCACCCATTTAACTTCCGTTCTATATTCACCTAAACTTGATTTATCGGAAACGGCTTTTTTGAGTTTTGAATCCATCTCTTCGTCATACCACCAATAATCGCTGGAAAAACTTTCGTCACCGTATTTTCCCAAAGGAAGAGACGGTTGACCGTATTTTCTCCAATACAATAGTCTTGTGCTAGGGAGATGCCAAAGCAGAACATAAGGATATTCTTTATATACCAATTGGTCGATTTCTTTCACGATTGAATTTCGTTTCGCCAAATCGAATTCCGTTTTTTGTTTATCGATCAAAGAATCTACCTTAGAGAGTTTTAAACCGGGAAGATTCGGCTGCCCTTGTTCTTCCGCATATTTGGAATGCCACTGTGCTTCCGGATCCTTAAACACACCGGAACCCCAAGCCGCCCAAGTCATATCGAAATCGTATTTATCTACTCTTTCACTCCAAGCAGCCAAATCCAATGTATCTATATTGGCACTGATTCCCAATTCCTTTGCTTTTTCCAAAAACACTGTGAAATATTTTTCAGTCTTTTTATCGCGATCCAAAATGGTAAACTGAAACGGTTTTCCGTTTTTTTCTAAAATCCCTTGCGCATTCGGTTTCCATCCGGCCTCTTCCAAAAGTTTTCTCGCTTTTTTCATATCGAATGTAACGGGAGGATTGGGATTTTTTTCCGAACCGAAATAATAATCGGGATAATAACTGTCCGTAGGATCATACTCGCCATACGCAAGTTTATCGATCATGGTTCTGCGATCCACCAAGTGAGCCATCGCCTCTCTCACTCTTTTGTCGGAAAAAATATCCCTTCTTGTGTTCATCGCCCAACCTTGGAATCCGATCGGCTTCAAGTTAAATACTCTTTGTTTGGCGATCCAATTTCGATCGAAAGCTTCTCCTTTCGCTTCTTCCACCCAAACGAAAGCGGAATAGACCGGATAAATATCGATATCTCCTTTTTTAAACGCCTGCAATGCGACAGCTTCTTCGTTGTAAACTTTATAGACGATTTGATCGAAGTTGTATCTTCCCTTATTGAAAGGATATGATCTTTGCCACCAATCCCCTCTTCTCTCCAGTTTGATATATCTGTTCTTTTTCGATTCCACGATTTTATAAGGACCGGAAACTACCGGGAATTCGAAATTCTCCTTATTGAAGTCTTTCCCTTCGAAATGATGTTTAGGAAGTATGAAGATGCTGGAAGATAAATCATTGAAATTGTTCCAATGAACGTCCTTCACTTCGAAGGATACCGTATAATCATCTTCCTTTACCGGTTTGGAAAATCTGGTTAACACGATTCTAAACACGGCAGTCGCATTCTTAGGATTCATGATCGTATCATAAGTGAACAAAACGTCATCTGCAGTGACAGGTTTTCCGTCGGACCATTTCGCATTCTGATCCAAATAGAAAGTAAACTTACGTTTGTCAGGTGAAATTTTCCAAGCCTTTGCCAAATAAGGAATGGTTTCCAAAGTCACTGGATGATAGGCAGTCAGCGGTTCGTAAAGAGAAGTAAAAATTCGAGCGGTGGTTGTGAATTGATCCAGATAATAATTCAAGGATTTAGGGAATTGATGGGAATAGATTCGAATTCTCCCTCCTTTTTTCGCTTCGGGACTTGCAATGGGGTTGGTCTCCCTCAAAGCACCAGGAATCGTTTTTTCATCTCCTGTCCAAGGCAGGTCTTCTACTTTAGAAGAAAGAGTTTCTTGGCCTGAATCCGACTCGCTGCATTGAAACACAGAAAATAAACTCAAAATCAAAAAAGAGTAAAGAAGCAAAAGAGACTTGCGCATTTAAATTTCCTTTTGTTAAACTGGGTCTTCTTAAATGAAACACCACTTCCATCAAACCTGGCTGTACGAGATCAACTCAAGGCTTTTTTGTCTGGAAAACGGATGTCGTTTGGAAGATCTTCCTTCCCTCATAGGGGAAACTTCTCCCTTTTCCGCCTCGGATCA
>VFQU01000932.1_pt1 | contig 20132 bp, 15 predicted proteins | sample 3512311 | NCBI WGS metagenome assembly VFQU01 (sample SAMN10412377, study PRJNA504923) | tailings metagenome | isolation source: Relicate 3 Philex TSF3 active mining site | place: Philippines: Tuba, Benguet | collected 2017-08-29
TGGAGCTGGCCACGCCCGCTGCGAACAACACCTTCAACCTGTACTGGGCCGGCTGGGACCGTCGGCCGCCTGCGGCGGGCGTCATGGCCTGCGCGGCCCCCGGCGATCCCGCCAGCACGGCCGGCCTGTGTGCTTCGATCCACCATCCCGGCGTCGAAGAAAAGCGCGTCACTTTCGTCGAGAACGATCTGGTGATCGACAACATCGCCAGCGCAGTGGGCGTGCATTGGCGCGCCAACTGGGATCCGACGCCGCCGCGGCTGCCCAACATCAGCCCGATGCCGGCCACCCTGCCGCCCTCGGTGACCGAGCCGGGTTCCTCGGGCTCACCGCTGTACAACGCCCAGCAGAGGCTGGTCGGCGTCCTGTCGGGCGGGCCGTCCTCCTGTGGCGCCACCGGCACCAGCCTGCGTGACCAGTATGGCGGTCTGTTCCACGCCTGGGAGGGTCTCGGCACCCCGACGACCCGCGTGCGCGACTACCTCGATCCGCTCGGCACCAACCCGACGTCGATCGACGGCATCGGCACCTGCAACCCCCCAGCGGCACCGACCGGGCTGACCGCAACGTCCACCGCGGCCAATCAGATTTCCTTGGCCTGGAACCCGGTTGGAGGCGTCAACATATACCGGGTGCTGCGCAGCATCGGCACCTGTCCCGGAAGCGGCTACGTACAGATCGCCGAGGTCACCGGCGCCACCACCTATGTCGACAACACCGTCTCCGGCGGCAGCAGCTATGTCTACCAGGTCGTGGCGTTCGACTCGGTGGAAGAATGCCCCTCGGTGCCCAGCGCCTGTGCGAACGCCTCTGCGACGGGCACCTGCGCGCTGCCGCCCAGCTTCGCCGGCCTCACCAGCGCCACCAGCGCCGGCACGGCGTCCTGCGGCATCGCTCTGAACTGGCCGACGGCTGTGGGCAACTGCGGTGCTGCTTCGAGCGTGCGCTACAACGTATACCGTGGCAGCAGCCCGGATTTCACCCCCGCTCCGGCCAACCTGATCGAATCCTGCATCAGTGCGACGTCGCTGGCGGACATCGAAGTCGAATCAGGCGTCACCCAGCACTACATCGTGCGTGCGGAGGACCTTGGCGCGACTCCCGCAGCTGGCCAGTGCAGTGGTGTCGAGGAAACCAACCTGATTCGTCGCAGCGCTGCCGCATTCGGCCCGGACACCGTGACGTTCTTCGACGACGTTGAGTCAGGCTCGGGCCGCTGGGCCGTCGCAGGGACGGGTGCAGGTACCAACTTCGCGATCGTCAGCACGGCGGCGAACTCGCCCACCCGCAGCTGGTACGTGCCGGATCCGACCGCGGTGTCAGACCGCCAGTTGACCCTTGCGAATCCCCTGACCCTTGCGGCGGGCACCAACGCGACGCTTGAGTTCGCGCATCGCTATCAGACCGAGGCCAGTTGGGACGGTGGTGTGCTGGAGTACTCGCTGGATGGCGGAACGACTTGGACTGACATCCTCGGCGCACAGGGCGGCGTGCCTGCGAATGCCGGCCGCTTCCTGGCTGGCGGTTATGTCGGTCCGCTCAGCGTCGGCAGCGCGACCAATCCGCTGAACGGCCGTGCGGCTTGGCACGGCAGCGTCTCTGGCTTCGTGGTCAGTCGGGTGAGCCTTGCCGACTTCGGCGGGCGGTCGGTGCTTTTCCGCTTCCGTGCCGGCAGCGACTCCTCCGTCGGCAGCAACGGCTGGTGGATCGATGACGTTCGCGTCTTCGAAGGGACCTCCTGTGAAGTCGTGAATCTGGACTTCATCTTCGCCAATGGCTTCGAGGGCAACTGACCCGCCAGGCAGAGAATCCCGCGGTTCCTGCACGAAACGCCCGGCATATCGCCGGGCGTTTCGTTTGTTGGCGGTCAGGACATCCGTCGGCCTAGCCCCGCCGCAGCGGCGCGAACAGGACGAGGCTCCAAGGCCGCTGCGCCAGCACCAGGCTGAGGCCCACGCGGCGCGCCGTGGGCAGGGCGGCGTCCTGCGCCATCAGCCGGTCGAACTCGGCGGCGAACTCCTCCAGCCGACGCTGCAGGAGCAGGGCCGAGGCCGGCGCAACCATGCCGCTCAGCAGGAGTAGCCGGTCCTGCTCGCCCTCGAAGCCGCGATCGAAGTAGTCGGGCAGCAGGCGCTGCTGGAAGAAGCGCTGCATCGGCCCTTCCCGCCGCCAGCGGAAGTTGCGGGCGGTACGCGTGCGGGCGCGGTTGCCAGGCTGCAGCTCGATGATGCCGAGGCGATCCAGCCGGGTCAGCAGCAGGGTCCACTCCGGCTCGCTGAAGCGGTAGCGCGCCAGCACCTCGGCCTGGCTCCAGCGGTTGAGCACGAGGTACAGCGCCAACAGCAGGGCGGGGTCGTCGACCAGGGCCTGCTCCTGTGCGGCGCTGAGTTCGGCCAGCGCGGGCGCGCCGCGCTGCGCTTCCTCGGCCAGTTCGGACAGGCCGAGTTGCAGCACATCGCAGATCTGCTCCAGGCGTTCGAGGGTGAGGCTGCGCTTCGACAGCATGCGCTTGACGGTGGGCTCGCTTAAGCCCAGACGTGCGGCAAGGGCCGCATAGGTCAGACCCTGGGCCTTGAGCAGGCGCTTCAGGGCATCCACGAGTTCACTGCGCAGGGCCATGGGTGTATCCGGATCTGGTATCGGATAACGATACCCTGCAGCGATGTAGGCGCTTCCAAGTCGATTTCTCTTGCACGGCCGTGGATCGCGCACCGAGGCTGCGGGCTCCCAACGAGAGGAGTCCGCCATGTCCAACGCACCCGTCTCCGCACACCGCCACCTCGGCCTCACCCTAGCGCTCCTGTGCGCCGCCCTGCCAGCAAGCGGCTGGGCCCAGAGTGAAGCCAGCCGCGCGTCGGCACGCCTGTCGGACGGTCTGATCGCCCTGCCCGGCGCCAGCGTCGACCTGCTGGGCGCGGGCGGCGAATTCAGCGTCGCGGCGCTGCGGCCGGTCGGCGGCAGCGTCGAGGTCGTGCTGCTCGGCGCCGCGGACGGCGCGCGGCTCAGCTTCACCCTGGGGCGGGACGCACTCAAGGCCAGCGGTGTGGCGGTGGGCACGAGCCTCTACGCCACCGCGGTCGTTGGCGGCCATCTGCTGTGGTCGGGCTCGGAAGCGGTGGCCTTCGTCGCCGACGAGCGCCTCGCTGCGCATATCCACCGCAGCGAGCTGCAGCGATGAGCCTGTGGCGCTGCCTGTGCTTCGGATTCTGCCTGTCGCTCTGTCTGGCCGTGGCGACACCGGCGGCGGCGGGGCGCGGCTGCGAAGCCTCCACGCTGTCGCCACAGCAGTGGGCGGCCGCCGCGGAGAACGCGCTGACCGTGGCAACGGCGCTGGATGCCGCCGACGGCGAAGTGGCCCTGCTGGCCCGCGCCGGCACCGACCTGTCAGTGCACGGCCTGCACTACAGCCACGTCGGCTTCGTGCTGCGTGACCACCCGCAGGGGCGCTGGACGGTGGTGCATCTGCTGAACCACTGCGCCCGCAGCGATTCCGCGTTGTTCGCCGAAGGGCTGGTCAACTTCTTCGCCGACGACCTGCACCGGCAGGACGCCCGCATCGTCTGGCTGGAGCCGCAGTTCGCGCAGCGGCTGCTGCGCCTGCTGCAGTCCCCGCACATCCACACCCTGCACGAACCGCGCTACAACCTGATCGCCCGCCCCGACAGCCGCCGCACTCAGAACTCCACCGCCTGGGTGCTGGAGCTGCTGGCCGCCGCCGACTACGGCGCCGCGCTCGACCGCCGCAGCGCCCAGACGCACGCGCTGGCCAACGGCTTCGTGCCCGACGAAGTACGCATCGCCTACAGCAAGCGCGTGGCCGGAGGGCTGCTGGCGGAGAACCTCGTCTTCACCGACCACCCCGTCGCGACTCGCCTGTCGGGCCGCTACCCGGTGGTCACCGTGCGGGCGATCCTTCGCTATCTGGAGGCGCACGACCGCGTCACGGATCAGCGGGAGTGGCGCGGGGGCATCGAAAGCGTGCGGATGGGGCCGGCGTGAGCCCTCGGGCCTCGCTTCAGAGAATCGGCGCCAGCCCCGCGCCGAAGGCGGTGAGGATGCGCGTGTTCATCGCCTTGAACGGGATCTCGACCTCGGGGAAGTCGCCGACCGGAGTGTGGCAGTCGGCGAAGCGAGGATCGAAGGGCGACATCGGCGCACAGCCGGGACCGCCCGTGTACTGCCAGCTGGTGGCGTAGCGCCAGGGCCAGAAATCCAGAATCGGCAGGAACTCGAAGGCCTTGCCGAGGCTGTAGTTCAGGCCGCGAACAAGGCGCGGCGGGCGCGGACGCGGAGCGATGACCCAGGCGTTGGCGGGACTCATGTCCTCGAGCAGGGTGTCGCGCAGCTCCTGGGCGAAATCGCGATCGTGGATGACCACCAGCGACTCGGTGTTGAGCCGGTCCGAGCGCGGGTCGAAGTTGTGGCTGCCGATCACCGCCAGCTCGCCGTCGATCACCATCGATTTGGAATGCAAGCCGATGCGCATGCCCAGCGTCTGCAGCGGCAGCGGCCCGCGCAGCGCGCGCCGGCGCGGGGTGTCGGCGCTGGCGCCGGCAGCCGACCCGAAGGCGCGGCTCGATTCGCTGCGCAGGAAACGTGCCGGCAGGCTGATGACGTCGTTCTCGGGATCGAGCTTGAGCGCGATCGGCGCGTTCTCGGGCCGCGGCTTGTACTCGTGGATCTCAAAGCGGAACTCGCGCAGGTAGGTGCGCTTGTACTTGTGGCTCAGGGCGTAGACGGGAAACGCGTCGGTCGAGGCCAGGCTGTTGGTGCTGATGCGCACGCGCGGCGGCGACTCGCGCTGCTGCAGGCGGCGGAACGCGGCCTGGGCCTCGCGCGACAGCACCAGATACGGCGTCTGCAGGACGATCTCATGGCGGGCGCGCTGCACGGCCCGACGGAGGCTGGCGCTGCTGTCGCGACGGCCGGGCTCGATCCGCCCGAGCTGCTTCTCCGGGCCGTCCGAGTAGAAGTCGACGCGGCCGACGCGGTGCAGCGGCGTGATCAGCACGGCGCGCAGGCGCTCGGGGTTCTCCAGCTCGCGGCGCAGGGCTTCGATGCGCCCGCGCTGGCGCAGCGGCAGTTCGGCGAGCACGGCGCGGCCGCGCGGCGCCGCATCGAGGCGACGGCGCACGTCGCGCAGGCCCGCCGCCGGCAGGCTGCGCTCCGCGGTCCAGAACTGCTCGAAGCTGCGCTGCATGGCGGCGGCCACGGGGCCGCCGACCACCACATCACGGTCGCGATAGTTGAAGCCCGGATCGAGGTCGAAGTAGCGCTCCTGGTAGTTGCGGCCGCCGGTGATGCCGATCTGGCCGTCGACCAGCAGCAGCTTGTTGTGCATGCGCTGGTTGAACTGGGTGAAGCAGCAGAGGATGCCGCCGACGAACTCGAATTTGCTGGTCGCGCCCTTGCCGAAGGTGGGGTTGTAGAGGCGCAGCTCGAAGTTGGCGTGGGCCTGGGCCAATGCGGTCAGAAGCTCGACGTTCTCGATCGAGAACAGCTGGTCGAGCAGCACGCGCACGCGCACCCCGCGGCGCGCGGCCCGCAGCAGCTCATCCAGCACCAGGAAGCCGGCATCGTCCTGGGCGAAGATGAAACTCTGCACCTCGATGCTGTGGCGCGCGGCGCGGATCAGGTGCAGCCGCGCCAGCAGGGCATCGTGGCCGCTCTCGAGATTCAGCACGACATGGCGCGGCGAATCTGGCGTGGAGTCGCGCACCGCTTCGGCGGCGGCCACGCGCAAGGGCGACCACTCGGCACAGCGATCGGCGCGGGCGCAGTCGAGGCTGCGGTCCTGGTGCGCGGCCGCGCGTCGACGCGCACGCGCTCGCGCGACGGCGTGCACGCCGCCAGCAGCAGGCAGAGCAGGACGAAGCACGGCAGCGGCAGTCGGTTCAGAGGCATGGGCGGCGGAGGGGCTCTTCAGAGCTGCGCAGCGGGCGGGACGGCCGGTTCGCGCAGGCGGATGTCGAAGCTGAGCTTCACCTTGTCGCTGACGAAGACGCGGCGGGCGGTCATGCCGAACTGGCTGCGGTCGACCTCGCCGCGCGCCTGCACCGGACACTCGACTCCCGGCCGCGCGCACTCGGCGGGCACCAGCTCGAAGCGCACCGGGCGGCTGATGCCGCGCAGGGTCAGCACGCCCTCGATTTCGCCGCCCTCGTGCAGCAGGGTCTTTGACAGGCCGGCGGCGCGGAACTCGATCCACGGGTGCCGGGCGGTGTCGAAGAAGTCGGCCGAGCGCGCCCAGTCCTCATGGCTCTCGCGACCCATCAGCACGCTGCCGGAGGCCACCCGCACCTCCAGCAGCCAGGCCTGGTCGACTTGCGGCCGGACCACGCCCTCGATATGCGCGAAGCGGCCGTCGATGCGCTTGACCCAGGCCGCGCGCACCGAAAAGCCGGCGAAGGAGTGTGCGGTGTCGATGCGCAGCCCCGGCTCCTCGCCGGGCGCGAGGGCCGCGGCCTGTCCCGTCCATGCGGCAAGCAGGCAGGCCAGAAGCCCGCCCACGCGCAGGGAGGTGGCGGCGGCCCACCACATGCGCTGTCGAAGGGCGCTCAGGGCGCCCAGAACGCCGACAGACGGGCGGCGCCCGGCTCGATTTCGGACTCGGGGTCGAAGTCGAGCACGGCGATGCCGGCCGGGGGCATACCGCGGTGGTCGCCGCTCTGGCCCGTCGAGAGCAGCGCCGCCAGCGACTCGAAGCCGGGGTTGTGGCCGACCAGCATCAGCACTTCGACTTCGGCGTGGCTGACCACGACCTCGAACAGGTCGCCGGGGCTGGCGTCGTAGATGCGCTCGTCGCTGCGCTGGTCGATGTAGCCGGTCTGCGCCAGCACGCGCTGGGCGGTGGCGCGGGTGCGCGCGGCGGGCGACACCACCAGGCGCTGCGGCAGCGGGCCGTGCTCGCGCAGCCAGCGGCCGGCGGCATCGGCTTCCGCCTCGCCGGTTTCCGAGAGCGGACGCTCGCGATCGAGCTGGCCCGGCTGCTGCGGCTGGGCGTGGGCATGGCGCAGCAGGATCAGGCGGCGCAGGCGGCGTTCACTCATGGGTTGTTGTCTCCGAAGGCCTGGATTTCGACGTTGCTGCGGTTCCACGTGCCGGACAGCGGGGCAGGGAGGGTGATGCTGCTGCTCAGGGTGGCGCGGGTGCGGCTGCTGTAGCTGCGGGTCAGCGTTCCGGCGGGCTGCGCCAGCGCAGCGTTGTCGGCGTAGAACGGGCAGCCCGGGCAGTGGGTGGGCTGGCTGGTCAGCTGCACGCTGCCGCTGCTGGTCTCGCGCGTGGTGCCGGTGAGCCAGCGCGCCTGTCCATTCGCGTCGAACAGGTAGACGCCATTGAACTCGAACGGACCGTCGGCGAGCTGCAGGCTTTCGATGCCCATGCCCCATCCGGTCTGGCCGGTCTGGATCCAGGCATTGGTGCGGTTGGTCGCCGCATAGGGCAGGGTGCCGGCGGTGGTGTTCAGCAGCTCGGCGCCGCGCTGGCCGTTGCCGAAGTCCCAGGCGAACAGCTGGGTGCGCTCATCCACGCTGGCGACCCAGCTGCGGCCGACTTCGCTGCTCGACGGCGCGAATCCGGAGGGCTGGGTATTGCGGGTGCGCGAAAGCGGGCTGGCCATCAGGCCTCCGCGCAGCGGACCCGCAAACGTGTACCAGTCGCTCAGGTAGCTGCGGTCGCCGGTGTACCAGATCGCGCCCAGAACCGGATTGGCGGCATCGCCGTAGGTGAACAGGGCGAGACCATTGCCACCGCGTGCCGGATCGTTGAAGAAGCCTCGCCTCGGCAGGGGCCGCGCCGCGGCGGCCGGGCAGCTGCTGACCGCGGCGCAGTTCGAGGCCACCTGGGCGGCGAACACGGTCGAGGGCTGCATGCTGTGCTGACCGCTCAGGGCCGTGGCGAGATAGTCGAGCCCGACTGGCGCGCCGCAGGCCGAGCCTTCCGGCACGCGGAGGTTGACCTCGATCGTGGCGCTGGCACCGGCGGCGAGAGCCGGCACGGACACGGTCGGCGTCTCCAGCAGCAGAGCCGCGGCGTTGACCGGCAGGTTTTGCGGATCGAACACGCAGATCGCCCGCTCAGCCGGTGCGGCATCGGCGGCGTTGCAGGCCGCGAGCAGCTGGGTGCTGCCGCTGCTGTTGAGGAGACCAATCGTGGCGCCGGCGCCGGCCGTGGTGTTGGCCCGTCGGTACTGGTACACCACCTGGCCGTTGCCCGGATAGGCGATGGCCTGGAAGGAGGCGTTGCCGCTCGGCGCGGTCTGCGAGTAATCCTGCATGGCATCCCACTGGAAGACGTGGCAGGACTGGTCGGCGCCGCCGATCGGGGCGCGCGGACAGCTGGCGAAGTAGCGGTAGCGCAACGCACCACCGCTGCCCACGACCAGATCGTCATGCAGCACATGCAGGCGCGGGCCGGCCCCGCCGTTGTCGAGCTGGCCGGTGCAGCTGTTGTCGTAATCGCCACCGGTGTCCGCCGTGGAGAAGGACACGTAGCCGTTGGTCGACATGATGGCCTGCGTGTAGGTCTGGCCGTACAGACGGAAGCCCGCGCCACCGAGGCTGATGACGCTGCTGCGGCCGTCGTCGGCCGCCGGGAAGGAGCCGGCCGGCGTCAGCGCCAGGGCCGGGGCGTCGCCGATGTCGACGAAGCCGTAGCCACAGGCGCCCGGATCGGTGGCGCTGTTGGTGCCGCGATAGCCAAAGCTGTCCGGACCGAACAGGCTGGAACCGCCACCGCCGACCGCATTGGCGAACAGCGCGTGCGCGCCCGCGGGCAGGGGCGCGTTGCCGGTGTTGGTGACGGTCACCGGCAGGCGCCACCGCTCGCCGGGATCAAGCCCCGTGTTGCCATTGCCGCAGACCTGCTGGGCCGCGCCGCCGCTGGCGGTGATGCGGGCGGACTGCACGTCCAACGCCCGGCTGACCACGGTCGAGCAGCTGGCTCCATCGGTCACCCGCAGTCGCACCTGTCCGCTCTGCGCCTGGGCATAGCGCAGGCTGACGCTGGTGGCGCTGCCGCGGCGCTCGTAGGTGCCGTCGCCGTCGAGGTCCCATTCGTAGACATAGCCCGCGCCGCTGCCGCCGGCCGCGCTGGCGGTGAAGCTCACCGACTCGCCGACCCGGGCGCCGCCCGTGAAGGCCGTCGAGTTCAGGCTGGCCGTGGGGGCGCTGCAGCCGCCGTGACCATCCTGGGTGAGCGGGCTGCCGCCGCCGCGGGTCAGCCAGTCACTCATGCGCGTCGCCGCCGTGCCGCCACCGGTCCAGCCTTTGTCGAGGGCGCCGTAGCAGTCGAACTGGTCGGTGGCCGAGCAGGAGGCCTGACCGCCTGAGAGCACGCCGACGAGGCGACCGGTATCGCGACGCCACAGGCCCGAGCCCGAGGACCCACCCTCGGTCGTGCCCTGGTCCCAGGCGCCCACGAACCAGTGCGTCGTGGCGGTGGCGCCGTTGATGATGCAGCTGGGGCCCGTGGTCAGCACATCGTTGTCGATGCTGATGCGTTTCTCGTGGCCGGCAGGGTGGTGGATGCCGATCGCGCCGGTGGGCGCCGTGGTGCTGCGGTCCCAACCGCTGTACCAGGCCTCGGCTGCGGCCGGCACGGGCGCGCTCAGCGCCACCACGGTGAAGTCGGTGGGCTGGTGGGTGGCGAGCAGGCTGGCGCCGCTCTGGGTGGCGGCGGTATTGGCCGAACGCGGCAGCTGCTGGCCGCTGGCCGCGCTGCCCGGGGTGCGGCAGGTCGGGCTCTCATAGCGCCAGTACAGGGTCATCGACTGCACTTCGGCGGCCGTGCTGACGCAGTGGTGGGCGGTCAGGAAGCGCGGATTCGAAATGTCCTGCGAGGTATTCCCGGTGGCCACCAGCTGCCCGGTGCAGACGAAGCTGCCGCCGCCGCTGTTGAAGGTGTAGTGGGCCACCGATCGGCTCTGCGGCCGCCACGCGTCGCCCTGCGGGCAGGCCACGTCGATGTTGCAGCTGCCGGACTTGAGCTGGGTGAGGGCCACGAAGGGATCGCGGTAGCCCTGCACCACGCTGCCCAGCTCCAGCCGGGCCAGCTCGCGGGCACCCTTGGGCACGAGCAGTTCGATGCGCAACGCGGCGCCATCGAGCATCGGCGTGCGCAGATCGCCCTCCATCCGGTTGTCGGCATCGGTGTAGATCAGGCTCGGCGTCTTCTCACCGGCTGCGTACACGCGCAGCTCGGCGCCGGCGGGCAGGCGGAAGGCGTCGAAGTGCAGCGCGAGGTTGCGCGCCTGGGCCGCTTCGAGCTGCAGCCACCACTGTTCACGGCCATCCTTGGTGGTGGTCCAGCTGCCGCCCGCGTGCAGGCCACGCTCGGGCAGGCCCAGCGCCTTGTCGCCGAACGCCTGCACCTGGCCGTAGCGCAGCGGCACGCCCGCCTTGCCATCGAGGGCACGGTCCTCCGCAGCGAGCTTGGGGAGGTCGAGCGTCGGCAGGGAGAGCTGTTCGGCCTGGGCCAACGAAGCGGCAGAGAGCGCGCAAAAGGCCAACAGGACGGGTGAGAACGAAAAGCTAGTCGTGCGCTTCATGGAATCGCTCCCGGGCCGCGCGGCCCGAAGGGTCATGGGTGGAATGGCAGCAGAAGCGCCGAGGATACACCCCAGTCTGCGGCCGCCGCGGCCGGCATGGGCCCTCATTCAGGCCAACGCAGGCCGCTACACTGGCGCCCCGCACAGCCCCTGCGAACCTCCCAAAGCGCATGTTCGAAGCCCGTGATCTCGCTGTCCTGCTGCGCTCGGGCGCGCCGCTCGTGGTCGTCGAGACCCACGAGGAGGGCCTGCTGCTGGATACCTTCCGGCACGTCGTGGCGGAACTGCTGCGGCCGCTGTTCAGCTGGAGCATCACCCAGGGCCTGCAGCGGCTCGACATGGACGAGGACGGCCTGCCGGCCTGCAATGACTCCAGCCAGCTGCTGGAGCTGATGCACGGGGACGCGCGCCGCTCGATCTGGCTGCTGTTCGACTTCAGCCCTTACCTGCGCTACGCCATGAGCATCCGCCGCCTGCGCGAGGTGGTGCTGGGCCAGGCCGCGGCCAAGCACAGCGTGGTGCTGGTGGGCGCCAAGGTGGAGCTGCCCGAAGAGCTCGAGTCGCTGGCGACACGCTTCGAAGTGCGCCTGCCCGACGAGGCGCGGCTTGGTCAGATGCTGCGCGAAGAGGCCTTCGCCTATTCGCGTGAGCACGGCGGCAAGCGCGTGCAGGTCGAAGCCGCGGCCCAGCGCCAGCTGCTGCGCCATCTGCGCGGGCTGTCCCTGCTCGACGCCCGCAAGATCGTGCGCCAGCTGATCCATGACGACGGCGCGATCCGCGACGACGATGTCGCCAAGGCACAGCAGGCCAAGTTCAAGCTGCTGGGCGCGGGCGGCGTGCTGCACTTCGAGCCGGATGTCGCGCGCTTGGATGACGTGGCCGGGTTGGCCCGGCTCAAGCGCTGGATCGAGCAGCGCCGGCGCATCCTCATCGAAGGCAGCGGCCCGCCCGGGCTCGACCCGCCGCGCGGCCTGCTGCTGCTGGGCGTACAGGGCGCCGGCAAGTCGCTGGCCGCCAAGGCCTGCGCGGGCGGCTTCGGCGTGCCCCTGCTGCGTCTGGATTTCGGCGCGCTCTACAACAAGTACCACGGCGAGACCGAGCGCAACCTGCGCGAAAGCCTGCGCGCCGCCGAGGCGATGGCGCCCTGCGTGCTGTGGTGCGACGAGATCGAGAAAGGCCTCGCCACCTCCAACAGCGACGATGGCGTCAGCCGCCGCGTGCTCGGCGCGCTGCTGACCTGGATGTCCGAACGCAAGCAGCCGGTGTTCCTGGTCGCCACCGCCAACAGCATCGAACAGCTGCCGCCCGAGCTGCTGCGCAAGGGCCGCTTCGACGAGATCTTCTTTGTCGACCTGCCGGGTGGCTCGGCACGCGAGCAGGCCTTCGCCATCCATCTCGGCCGTCGCCAGCAGGCGATCGAGGGCTTCGATCTCGCCGCGCTGTCGGCCGCCAGCGCGGGCTTCTCCGGCGCCGAGATCGAACAGGCCGTGGTGGCCGCGCTCTACGACAGCCATGCCGAGGGCCAGCGCCTCGATCAATCGCACCTGCTGCGCGCACTGCATGGCACCCGCCCGATCTCGGTCGTGATGGCCGAACAGGTCGCTCGCCTGCGCCAGTGGGCGGCCGAACGCTGCGTGCCGGCGGATGAGCCCGAGCCGGTGTGAACTGATACTGCTTCTGGCTCTTTAGCCACGTTGATCCAGCGCGGTGGCCGCTTGACTCGCCACGCCCTGCTCCGAACGAATCCCGAATTGCCAATCCCGAATCCCATGCTTGTAGACATCGGCGCCAACCTCACCCACGAATCCTTCGCCCACGATCTCGACGCCGTGCTGGCGCGCGCGGCCGCGCACGGCATAGCGCAGATGGTGGTGACCGGCGCCAGTCGGCAGGGCAGTGCGGACGCGCTGGCGCTCGCCCGCCTCTATCCAGAGCGCCTGTTCGCCACCGCCGGCGTGCATCCGCACCACGCCAGCGAATACACCGAGGAAGCCGATCGCGAGCTGCGCACCATTCATGCGCATGCCGAGGTGCGCGCAGTCGGCGAGACCGGTCTCGACTACCACCGCGATTTCTCGCCGCGGCCGGCGCAGCGGCGCGCGTTCGAGCGCCAGCTCGACATCGCGGTCGAACTTGGCAAGCCGCTGTTCCTGCATCAGCGTGAGGCGCACGGCGACTTCCTCGCGATCCTGAAGCAGGTGCGCGACCGCGTGCCGGCGGCCGTGGTGCACTGCTTCACCGACAGCCGCGAAGCGCTGTACGACTACCTCGATCTCGACTGCCACATCGGCATCACCGGCTGGCTGTGCGACGAGCGCCGCGGCCAGCACCTGCGCGAGTTCGTGCGCGAGATTCCCGCGAACCGGCTGATGATCGAGACAGACGCGCCCTATCTGCTGCCGCGCAACCTGAAGCCCATGCCCTCGCACCGCCGCAACGAGCCGATGTACCTGCAGCACATCGCCGAGGAGCTGGCCCGCGACCGCGGCGTCAGCTACGCCCAGGTCGAGGCCGACACCACGTCGACCGCGCGTGCCTTCTTCCACCTGCCCGAGGTGGGCGTGGGCGCCTACGCGCGCGCCTCCTGACCGATACTGCGCGCAGCCTCACGCTGCTTGATCCAGCGCGGGCGTATGCCGCACCTCCGGATTCTCATCGCCCCGTCCTGCCCGAGCCCGCCATGTCCGACAGCCCCACCCGCCCCAATCCCCTGCTCGCTCTCGGCGGCCAGGCGCTGGAGTTCGCGCTCAATCGCGCGGTGTCGCTTGACCCCGACCTGCCCGGCCAGCTGCAGTCGCTGGAAGGGCGCAGCATCGAGCTGGAGTTGGCCGCACCGAAGCTGGCCGCACGCATCGAGGTGCAGGCGGGGCGGCTCGCGGTCGGTCCCGCCCAGCCCACGCGGGAGCCCGATCTGAGCTTGAAGGCCACGCTCGGCGCGGTGCTGTCGCGGGTGCTGCCGGGCGCGGCCCAGGCCACGCCGGGCCGCATGAAGATCGCCGGTGACATCGAGCTCGCCCAGGCTCTGCAGCGGATCGCCCAGCGCTACAGCCCCGATCTCGAGGCCGCGCTGTCGGCGCGGCTCGGCGATGTCATGGGCGTGCAGGTCGCCAAGGCCCTGCGGGCCGCGCTTGAAGGCGGGCGGCGCGGCGCGCGCGAATTCGCCGAGGCCAGCGCCGACTACCTGCGCGACGAAGCCGGCGTGCTGGTGGGGCGTGCCGAGCTGGACGCCTTCTGCGAGGACGTCGATTCGCTGCGCGATGGCGTCGAGCGCAGCGAACGCAGGCTCCAGCGACTGCAGCAGCGGTTGCCAGCCAAGCCTTGAGGTGCCGCGTATCGCGAGCTGCTGCGCTCGCGATGCAGGACGTCAGCCGCTGGATCCTCGCGTCAGCCTGAACTCCAGCGTGCGGCGGGCGCGCATCGGCTCCGCGGGCGGCGCGAAGCGCCAGCGCTGCATGGCAGCGAGCGCTTCGCGTTCGAACACACCCTCGGGCTGACTGCGCAGCACCTCCAGTTCTGAAACGCTGCCGTCGGCACCGATGGTGAACTCGATTTCGACGAAACCTTCGAGCTTGCGCCGCTCCGCCAGCGCGGGATAGCGGAGCGGCGGGCGGTACTCCACCTCGGGCACGCGTCGCGCGGCGACGGGCCTTGGGCCAATGTTCGACGCCACGGCAGTCGCAGGCGCCTCACGGTCGAGGGCAGGCTCGGCGGGCGCGACGATCGAGGTCACCGCGGGCGCAGCGGTCTGGAGGTCGGGCGACGGCGCGGCGGTGCTTGGTGGGGTGGCCAGGGCGGCGACCGGTTCGGCGGCCGTGGCGGCAGCGCTGGGCGGCGCGATCGCAGGCCGCGGGCGAGAAGCAGACGATTCGCCGGCGCGCCCCGCCAAGCGCTCCCGCAGCGCCTCGGTCGCCGAACGCAGCCGGGGCAGGGCGGGCGCCTCCGCGGAGGCCCGCGCCATCAGGTCGAGCATACGCTCCGCGTCCTCCAGCGCTTCAGCGGCGAGGCGCTGTTCAACGTGCAGGGCGGCATAGGGCAGCAGGTCGTCCAGCGCCAGCTGCGAACGCTCATCCGCGGGTCGGGCCTCAACGGCCGCCAGAAAGTGTTCGAAGGCGTTGTCGCCCGCGGGCAGGAACAAGCGCTGCTCGCGAAGCGCCCGCTCGCCGCGCGCGGCCGCATCGTCCTCGGCGGTGATGGACCCCTCACGGGCCTGAGGGGCCGGCGTGGAGTGCACGGCCGCCGACACCGAGGCGGCTGGCGGCGGCGGCGCCCCTGTGCCGCCGCAGGCAACCATCAGCAGGGCGAGGCCCGGCGGCAGGCTGAAGCGAAGAATGTCGCGGACAGGACGGGCGACCGCGAATCGCGGTCGCTTGCTGGGTAGTGCCATGGAGAGCCCCTGCAGGCCCCGCGTACGGGAATGCGCGCGGGTAGCCCGACAGGGTGGGCACGGCGGGTTGCAGAATTTATGCAGCGCGGGGTCGTCGCCTCCGCGCTGCGATCACGGTCACGACTTCGGCATCCTGCGGCCCGCGCGCGCGGGCCGCTGGGCCGGGTGTGGGATCACTCGCCGAGCGTGAATTCGATGGTGCGGCGCGCCCGCGTCGGAGCGGGCGGGGCTTCGAATCGGGTGCGGCGCACGACCGACATGGCCTCGCGCTCGAACACACCTTGCGGGCTCGCTTGGATCACGCGGACATCGGAAACGCTGCCGTCCGCATTGATCTGGAAATCCAGCGTGACCGTGCCCTCGATGCCCTGACGCATGGCCTGATCGGGATAGCGCAGCGGGGGCTGCCGCAGCACGCGCGGCAGCCGCGCGGGGGCCGGTGTGGCGGCCGGCGCTTCGGCGGCGGCGGCCGGCGGCGGCGTGGGTTCTGGCGCCGGCGTGGTCACCGCTGGGGCAGGCGTTTCCTCAGGTGCCGGCGTCGGCGGCGGTGCCGCGGCGGGCTCAGGCGCTGGCGTCGGCGCGGTCGGAGCCGCGACTGCCGGCGTCGGCGCCGGCGCGCTTGCGCGGGCCGCTGCGGCTTCCTGCTGGGCGGCCTCGGTGGCGAGCCGGCGCTCAAGGGCCTCGACACCGCGCTCCAGACGATCAAGGGCCGGCGCATCCGGCTGGGCGCGCATCATCAAGTCCAGCACGCGGCGGGCATCCTCGGCGTCGCGCGCCGCGGTGCGCTGCTCCACGTGCAGCACGGCATAGGGGAACAGATCCGTCAGCGCGTCCTTGACACGCTGCGACGCAGGGTCGCGCTCCAGCGCGAGGATGAACAGTTCGAACGCGTTGTCACCGGCAGGGGTGAACAGTCTCTGCTCACGGAGCGCGGCTTCGGCAACCTCGACACTCCCGGCGCCTTCCACCAGCGCGGGCGCGGGGGTGGGCTCGGGCGCCGCAGGCTGGGCGGCCGTCGCCGGCGCGGTGGCCGCCGCCGGATCCGCTGGAGGCGCTTCGGACCCACCGCATGCGGCCAGCACAGCGGCCGCCAAGATCGACACCGCGCCAGCGCGCAGCCTGAACATGCCCATTGCAATTCCCCTTGGTGATTGGATCGGACCCGTTGCGCCACCCCCGGCGCAATCGTCAGCGGGCCTCTGGCTGCGATTCGTGCCATACGCCCACGTCTGCACGCAAGTCGGGCCGGGTCAGCGTTGCAAAAAATGGCGAAGCGGTGAGCATTCCGCGATGCGTATCACTTTCCGATGCAGAAGCTGCCGAAGATGCGGCCCAGCAGATCGTCAGCGCTCAGGCGCCCGGTAATCTCACCCAGCGCTTCCTGGGCGGCACGCAGGTCTTCTGCGGCGAGTTCACCGCTGCCTTCGGCCAGACGTTCGGCGGCGCTTTCGAGCTGGGCGTGGGCGCGCTGCAGGGCCTCGACGTGGCGGGCGCGGGCGCTGACCGCTCCTTCGGCGGCCTCGCCCAGGCCCGCCGTCTGCTTTAGCGCATCCCGCAGCGCGTCGAGGCCGGCGCCTTCGCGCGCGGACAGCCAGAAGTGCTGGCCATCCGGCTGCGACTCGCGTCGTGGTGCCTGCACGGCCAACTCGCACTTGTTGTGCAGCCAGAACACCTGCGGCAGCGCGGCCAGCTCTTCGCGCAGGGCGGGGAGCTGGGCCTGCTCGGAGCCGCATTCGACGACGGCGAGCGCGAGATCTGCGCGCTGGAATTCGGCGCGGGCGCGGCGCATGCCTTCCGCCTCGACCACGTCCGCGCCCTCGCGCAGGCCGGCGGTATCGACGAGGGTGAGTTCGATGCCGTCGATCAGCACCGACTCACGCAGGAGGTCGCGGGTGGTGCCGGCGATGTCGGTCACGATGGCGCGCTCGCTGCCGGCCAGCGCGTTCAGCAGCGAGCTTTTGCCAGCATTGGGCGGGCCAGCGATCACCACGTGCAGGCCGTCACGCAGCCGCTGGCCGCGACGGGCTTCGCGCAGCAAGGCCTGCATCAGCTCGCGCACCTGCTGCAGGCGGGATTTGAGTTCCGGGCCGGCGAGGAAGTCGATCTCTTCCTCGGGGAAGTCGATGGCGGCTTCCACGTAGATGCGCAGGCCCGTGAGCGCCTCGGTCAGCGCCTCGACGCGGCGGCTGAACTCGCCGTCCAGCGCGCGCCGCGCGGCGCGGGCCGCGGCTTCCGACGAAGCGTGGATGAGGTCGGCCACGGCTTCGGCCTGGGCGAGGTCGAGTCGCTCGTTGAGGAAGGCGCGCTCGGTGAACTCGCCGGGTCGTGCCTGGCGTGCGCCCAGCTCGATACAGCGCGCCAGCAGGAGGCGCAGCAGGGCAGGGCTGCCGTGGGCCTGCAGCTCGACCACATCCTCGCCGGTGTAGGACGCCGGTGCGACGAAGGAGATCAGCAGACCGTCGTCGATGACCTCGCCCGCGCCATCGCGGAAACGCACGTAGTGGGCGTGGCGCGGCTTGGGCTCGATCCCGCTCAGGCGGCGCGCGATCGCGATCGACTGAGGCCCGGACAGACGGACCACGCCCAGCCCCGCGGGAGCCGCACCAGTGGCGATGGCGGCGATGGTCTCGGTGGGCACGCGCGACGATGCGGCGGAGGCCGTGGGCTGCGGCCCGGCAGAAGCGTGGCGCATGGCGTTTTCCTCCCTCCGGATGCAACAGCGGCCGCGTGCTTGCGCGCCGCGGCCGCTGGTTCTCTCTAGGATCGTGAGTTCGCGATCGCGGCTCAGGCTGCCTTGGGCGTGGCCTGCTCGCCGTGGCGGCGCAGGATGATCCACTGCTGCAGCAGGCCCAGCGCGCCATTGGTGGTCCAGTAGAGCACGAGGCCGGCCGGGAAGAAGGCGAACATCACGCCGAAAGCGAGCGGCATGATCTGCATGATCCGCTTCTGCATCGGATCCATGCCCGGCGTCGGCGAGAGCTTCTGCGTGGCCCACATGGTCAGCAGGTTCAGCACCGGCAGGATGAAGTAGGGGTCGGGCGCGGTGAGGTTGTGGATCCACAGGATCCACGGCGCGTGGCGTAGCTCGACCGCTTCGATCAGCACCCAGTAGAGCGAGATGAAGATCGGGATCTGGATCAGGATGGGCAGGCAGCCTCCCATCGGGTTGATCTTCTCTTTCTTGTACAGCTCCATCATCGCCGTCTGGAACTTCTGGCGATCCTCACCGTAGCGCTCCTTCAGCGCCTCGATGCGCGGCTGCACGGCGCGCATCTTGGCGAAGCTCTTGTACTGGGCTTCGGAGAGCTTGAACAGCGCGAGCTTCAGGATGACCACCAGCAGGACGATCGCCCAGCCCCAGTTGCCGGTGATGTCATGCAGCACGCCCAGCAGCCAGGCCATGGGCTGGGCGAGGATGGTGAACACGCCGTAGTCCATGGTCAGCTTGAGGCCGGGGGCTATGGCTTCCAGGCGATCCTGCAGCTTCGGCCCGACGTAGAGGCGCGCACTGTTTTCGACGGCAGCGCCCGGCGCCACGCTGAGCTGGGGGCCGACCGCACGGATGCGGTGGCGGCCACCGTCCTCGGTGGCGGTGCTGAAGGTCTGGCCTTCCTCAGGCGTCGGGATCCAAGCCGCGAAGAAGTAGTGCTCCAGCATCGCCACCCAGCCCTGGCTGGCGGCGAGTTCGGTCGGGCCCTCGCTGAAATCGGCGAAGGGGCGCTTCTCGAACTTGGTCTGCGGGCTGTACCAGGCGGCACCGACGAAGCTGTAGGCGGCCGGATTGGTGAAGCTCGAGCCGGGCAGCGCCGGCGGGGTCACCCGCACCAGCTGCCGATAGGCGCTCAGTTCGACAGGCTCGCCGCTGGCGTTTTCGAAGCGGTCCTGGACGTCGATGACATAGCTGCCGCGCTCGAACACGAAGGTACGCACGAGGCTCAGGCCATCCGCGGAGGTCCAGCGCAGCGGCACTTCGAGACGCGCGTCGTCGCCGAGCTCGAAGCGATCGGTGTCGGCACTGAACAGGCTCAGGTGGTTCGGCAGGTCGGCGCGCGTGCCGACGTAGCCCGACTGGCCGATGAAGTAGCGCTGCGCCTGGGTGCTCATCAAGCGCACCGGCGGTGAGCCAGGCTTGGGCTCCTGCGCATAGGCCAGCAGATCGGCCTGCACGAGGCTGGCGCCCTGGGTGTCGATGACCAGATCCAGCACGTCGGTGCGCACGCTCAGACGCTGGCCCGCTGACGTCGGCGCAGCGGCGGGCGCGGTGCCCGCGGTGGCACTGGCGCTCGCTCCCGGCTGGAATTCGGGCAGCTCGCCCGCGGCCGGCGGTGTCACCGCCTGCTCGATCTGCTCGGCGGCCTGCGGCCGCGGCCGGCTGTAGTCCTGCTGCCAGGTGTCCCAGGCGAGGTAAGCGACCATCAGCCAGGCAATCAACAGGAAGGTGCGCGCTTGGTTCATTCGGACACTCGGTCGTCGCCGGGGTGGGAAGCAGGCCCGGCTTGCGGAAGGAAAGACGATGGGGCGCCCGGCGCAGCGTCGGCAGGGCCGGGGCAGGGCGTGGATGCGGGCGGCATTGTGACTTGCGCGGCAGGGGCCTTCAACGCGCGGGCCCGTTCAAGCAGGCGCTCCAGGTCGCGTCGCAGCTGTGCGGGACTGGCGCTGGCCGCCTCGCGCTTGCCCATGAACACATAGTCGCCGGCCGGCAGCCGCTCGCGCAGTTGGCGGAAGGTTTCACGGGCGAGGCGCTTCAGGCGGTTGCGCACCACCGCGCGCTTGTCGACCTTGCGCGAAATGGCGAAGCCGATCCGCGGACCGGGTGCCTGCGGGTCCAGCAGGACAGTGCAGCGGTAGTAGGCGCCGCCCATGCGCTGGCCGTCGTCGAGACAGCGACTGAACTCACGCGGCAGGCGCATGCGTGCCGACGGCCGCAGGCGCGGCCGGGCAGCGGTATCGGAGGCGTCTTCGCGCATAGGAGTGGCGACCCCGCAAACGCAACAGGCCCGGCGGATGCCAGGCCTGCGAATACCGATCGACGCGTGGACGCTTCGTCGGCAAGCGCCGCGGCGCCTTCAGGCACCGCTGGGGAACGCGTGCCCGCTTACGGGCAGAGGCGCTTGCGACCCTTGGCGCGGCGAGCGGACAGGACCTTACGGCCGTCGGCGGTGGCCATGCGGGCGCGGAAGCCGTGGGTACGGGCGCGCTTGA
>VFQU01000933.1_pt1 | contig 20127 bp, 18 predicted proteins | sample 3512311 | NCBI WGS metagenome assembly VFQU01 (sample SAMN10412377, study PRJNA504923) | tailings metagenome | isolation source: Relicate 3 Philex TSF3 active mining site | place: Philippines: Tuba, Benguet | collected 2017-08-29
TGCGCACGGCGGCCCAATCGCTGGGGCGACTAACCGGGCGGATCGGGGTCGAGGACGTCTTGGACGCCATATTCCGCGATTTCTGTATCGGAAAGTAGCAAGGTACCGTCAAGGTCGGCCATTGGCTGACCAGTGTTTCACGTGAAACAGCGCACTGCTCCAGATTTTGACGCTGCCTGCGGCGTCCGCTAAAAGCCCGCCATTCGAGGACAGGACCGATGGAGCGGCGATTCGACGTCATCGTCGTGGGCGGCGGGCATGCCGGCTGCGAGGCCGCATCCGCGTCTGCGCGCACGGGCGCGCGTACGGCCCTGGTTACGCATCGGTTCCGGACCGTGGGCGCGATGTCCTGCAACCCGGCGATCGGCGGGCTGGGCAAGGGCCATCTTGTGCGGGAAATAGACGCTCTCGACGGATTGATGGGCCGGATCGCCGACCGGGGCGGCATTCAGTTCCGCGTGCTCAACCGGCGCAAGGGACCGGCGGTGCGGGGTCCGCGCGCGCAAGCCGATCGCAAACTTTATGCGTCCGCGATGCAGGAGGCGATCCGCGCCACGCCCGGTCTCGAGGTCATCGAGGGTGAGGCCGACGATCTGTTGCTGGACGGTGCATCGGTGGCGGGCCTGATCCTGTCCGGAGGCGAAGTTCTGCGCTGTGGCGCCGTGGTGCTGACAACCGGCACGTTCCTGCGCGGTCTGATCCACATCGGGGAGTGTCAGATCCCGGCCGGCCGGATCGGGGAGGCGCCGGCGCTGGGATTGTCCGCGACGCTGGACCGGCTTGGTTTCGCTCTTGGCCGCCTGAAGACGGGGACGCCACCGCGGCTCGACGGCCGCACCATCCGCTGGGACCGCCTCGAAATGCAGCCCGGCGACGACGTCCCGGAGCCGTTCTCGCTCCTGACCGACCGGCTGCCAAACCCGCAGATTTCCTGCGGCATCACGCGGACCACGGCGAAAACGCACGAGGTGATCCGCGCCAACGTGCATCGGTCGCCGATGTATTCCGGGCAGATCCGGTCCACGGGGCCGCGCTATTGCCCGTCGATCGAGGACAAGATCGTTCGGTTCGGCGACCGCGATGGACACCAGATTTTTCTCGAGCCCGAAGGGCTGGACGATCCAACGGTCTATCCGAACGGGATCTCGACCTCGCTGCCGGAGGACGTCCAGCACGCCGTGGTGGCGTCGATCCCGGGGCTTGAGGATGCCCGCATCGTGCGGCCAGGCTACGCGATCGAGTACGACTACGTCGATCCGCGCGAGCTCGACCCGACGCTTCAGACCCGCCGGGTGCGGGGCCTGTTTCTGGCCGGCCAGATTAATGGCACGACCGGATATGAGGAGGCCGCCGCACAGGGCCTGGTCGCCGGTCTCAATGCCGCAAACCGTGCGGGAAACGGTCCGGAAATCATCTTCGATCGCGCCGAGGCCTACCTTGGGGTCATGATCGACGATCTCGTGACCCGCGGAGTCACTGAGCCGTATCGCATGTTCACCTCACGCGCCGAATTCCGCCTCACACTGCGCGCCGACAATGCGGACAACCGCCTTACCCCGAAGGGCATGGCTCTGGGCTGCGTCGGTCCGGAACGCAGCACCCGGTTCGGGCGCAAGGCCGAGGCGCTCGCCAAAGCGCGTTCAATGGCCGAGTCACTGTCCGTGACACCCAACGAGGCCAGCCGATTTGGCATCGCGCTGAACCGTGATGGCCAGCGGCGCACTGCATTCGAGCTTCTGTCCTATCCGCAGCTCTCATTGGCCGACCTGGCGCGGATCTGGCCCCAGTTTGCCGAGCTCGCTCCCAAGATCGCTTCCCAGCTCGAGATCGACGCAAAATATGCCGTCTATCTTGACCGTCAGGCGGCCGACGCCGCCACCTACCGGCGTGACGAGAGCCTTAAACTCCCGGATTCGCTCGACTACGACGCAATTCGCGGCCTTTCGAATGAAGTGCGGCAAAAACTTCGGAGCGCACGGCCACGCACGATCGGCCAGGCGGCCCGGCTCGACGGCGTGACGCCGGCCGCCCTGACCCTGCTGCTCGCGCACGTCCGCCGCGATGGCGCGGGCACGGGACGGCCTGCTGCCTGATGGACGCGCTGCGACCGCTGGCCGAGGACCGCGTTGCGGCGCTGGCGCTGGCGAATGTTTCACGTGAAACGGCGGCCTTGCTCGACCGGTATGTCGCCTTGCTGCTGGCGTATCAGGCGCACACCAATCTGATCGCCAAATCGACCGTCTCACATCTCTGGACCCGGCATATCGCCGACTCGCTCCAGCTCCTGCGTCTCGCGCCGGAGGCGAAAGTCTGGATCGACCTCGGAGCCGGCGGGGGCCTGCCGGGCCTGCCGGTCGCCTGCGCCTTGGCCGACCGTCCCGGAGTTCAGGTCCACTTGGTCGAAAGCATCCAGAAGAAGGCCCGGTTCCTGCGCGAAGCGACGGCCGAACTCGCGCTGCCGGTGCACGTTCATCCTGTGCGAATCGAGGATTTCGTGAAGAATTCCATCGTCGTGCCGGATGTCGTGACCGCACGGGCGCTCGCCCCGCTAGACCGTTTGCTCGCCCTCGCGGCGCCGCTCCTCGAAAGGGGTGCACAAGGACTGTTCCTCAAGGGCCAAGATGTAGAGGCCGAATTGACCCAAGCCTCTAAATCTTGGAGTATGGACGTCGCACTGGTACCGAGTCTGACCAGCTCCGACAGCCGCATTGTTGTCGTCAAGCGTCTTGGAAACCCCAAGCGCACCACCTAAGTCTCTGTTATATCGTCATAAATCGGCTCAGCCATGACAGACGCCACCGACAAGCCGCAACTCGCACCTGATCCCGAAGCCCAGGTCGTTCCGCTGCCTGTCCGCACCGCCGAACCGGCCCGCCCGCCGCGGGTACTGGCCATCGCCAATCAGAAGGGCGGGGTTGGCAAGACCACGACCGCAATCAATCTCGGCACGGCTCTCGCCGCCATCGGCGAACGGGTTCTGATCGTTGACCTCGATCCGCAGGGTAACGCCTCCACCGGGCTCGGAGTCGACCGGCGCCACCGCCGCGTTTCCACCTATGACGTGCTGACCGGGGAAGCGCCGCTGCGCGACGCAGTGGTGCAGACCGCCGTGCCGCGGCTGGCGCTGGCGCCGTCGACGATGGACCTCTCCGGTCTGGAGCTCGAGATCGGCCAGGCACGCGACCGCGCCTTTCGGCTGCGCAGCGCGATCAGTCCGCTGAACGCCGCAAAATTCTCTGGCGCCGGCGACTACACCTACGTCCTCGTGGACTGCCCGCCGTCGCTCAATCTGCTTACGGTCAACGCAATGGCGGCCGCGCATGCGATCCTGGTGCCGTTGCAGTGCGAGTTCTTCGCGCTCGAAGGCCTGTCACAGCTCCTGCAAACGGTGGAACAGGTGAAGTCCACGCTCAATCCGGACCTCACCATTCACGGCATCGTGCTGACCATGTTCGACGCGCGCAACAACCTGTCCAATCAGGTCGTCGCCGACGTGCGCGAATTCATGGGCAGCAAGGTCTACGACACGATCATTCCGCGCAACGTGCGCGTTTCCGAGGCGCCGTCCTACGGAAAGCCGGTGCTGGTCTACGACCTCAAGTGCGTTGGCAGCGAGGCATATCTGCGTCTGGCGACCGAAATCATCCAGCGCGAGAAGGAGCTGCGCGCAAGCTGATCGGCGCGCGCCGGGTCTCGGCGCCGGAGAGCGATCTCCGCGCCGCATCGAACAGCAACTGCGCCTCGATGGCGCGACCGCGGCAATGAAGGTGCGTGTGTGAAGGATCTGGAGGCTACGATGGCCGACGACGCAGCACGATCGAGACTAGGCCGCGGACTCGCATCGCTGATCGGCGACGTGGGCGCGGAGACACAGGCGAACGACCGGCCGCAGCGGCAGCAGCGCAAGGTCCCGATCGAGTTCGTGCGTGCCAATCCGCGCAATCCGCGCAAGCTGTTCTCCGACGCCGAGCTCGGCGAGCTCGCGGACTCGATCCGCGAGCGCGGCATCATCCAGCCGGTCGTGGTTCGTGCGAGGGGCGCAGACTCCTACGAGATCATCGCTGGCGAGCGGCGGTGGCGCGCCGCGCAGCGCGCCGGCCTGCACGAGCTGCCTGTCGTCGTCCTCGACGTGAGCGACGCCGAGGCGCTCGAACTTGCGATCATCGAGAACGTCCAGCGCAGCGATCTCAACCCGCTTGAGGAGGCGAGCGGCTACCAGTCGCTGGCCAACGAGTACAACCATTCGCAGGACGACATCGCCAAGATCGTCGGCAAGAGCCGCAGCCATGTCGCCAATACGCTTCGCTTGCTCAAGCTGTCCGATACGGTGAAGGCCTACATCAACTCCGGCAAGCTCACGGCGGGTCATGCGCGCATGCTGGTCGGCCAGCCGAACGCGGACGAGCTCGCGCGCGACATTGTCGAGCGCGGTCTCAATGTTCGTCAGGTTGAGGAGCTGGCCCGGCAGGAAGGCGCATCGCAGGGCCGCGCCGCCAAGGGCAGGGCGAAACCGCAGAAGGACGCCGACACGCTGGCGCTGGAGCGGCGGCTTGCCGATGCACTCGGTCTTTCCGTCAGCATCGACAACCGCGGAGACCGTGGCGTGGTTCACATCCACTATCGCGATCTCGACCAGCTCGATTCGGTCGTGACCAGGCTCGAGCGGCCGTAGCGCCGGCCGTTATTGCCGCTGTCGCGCACTCATCGCAAGCGCGAGCAGGGCGCGTTGCAGCACCGTGTCGGCGAGCGCATCTGCCGGCGAACGCAGCTTCCGGATGCTGGCCGCAGCCTCTGCGAGCTGCGCCATCGCCCGCTCGAGTCGCGGCACGCTCCAGGCGTCGAGCGCGGCTTGCACCAGCCGCGTGCGCGAGAAGTGAATCGGCGGCACGAAGCCGTACATGATCTGGTCGCCGCGCTGGCCGGAATCGAGTGCCAGCCGTGCCTTGTGAAGTTGTGTCACGTGACGCAGGGCCGCCGAAGCTATCGTGCCGGCCGCGGTGCCTGAGCCGAGAGCCTTGGAGAGCTGTGCTTCGGTGTCGCCGATGCGTCCGGCGAAGGCCGCGTCGATGACTCCGCTGAGCGCCAGCGCCGACGCGTCGGCTACGACCGCGAGCACGTCCTCGAGTTCGACCTTGTTCTTGCCCTGAACGTAAAGCGCGAGCTTGCGGATCTCGCTGCGCGACGCTGCGCGGTCGCCGCCGATCAGCGAGACCAGCGCCGCGCGCGCATCGGCTGTGATCGACAGCTTCGCCTCCTGCATCTCCCGATCGACCAGCCGCGCCAGGCCACGCTCGTCCTCGGCGTAGCAGGGCAGGGCGGCTGCGGCCTTCCCCTTCTCGCAGGCGGCGCGCAGCGGCGACGATTTGCGCAGGTCGCCGGCCTCGATCACCACGCGGCAGTCCGCCGGGGGGGTCGCGATCACCGCCTCCACCGCCGGCGCGAAGTTGCGGTTGCCCGCGCGAACCCAGACCGCGCGGCGGCCGCCGAACAGCGGAACGGTGTGCGCCTCCTCGACCAGCCGGGACGGCTCCGACGCCAGAATGTCGCCCTCGATGCGAACCAGCGAGAACGGGTCCGACGGATCGTCGACCGAAAGGCTCACGATCATCTCGGCGCGCTCGCGCACCAGTCCGGCATCCGGCCCGTAGACCAGCACCACCGGCCGCGCGGGATCGGGGCGCGCGGCAAATGCGTCGGCATCGGCGGCTTTGATTGCGACCATGATCGAGGTTGCGGACGGAGCGGCGCGTCGGCCGGATCAGGCTCCGGTGACGAAGAACGAAGCCAGACGCGCCTGAAGCTGGTCGGCGATGACCTTGGCCGCGCGGTTCTCCGCGTCGCGCAGGCCGCGCTGGCGGGCGAAGCGCTGCTGCTGGCCGGGAATGTCGAACGATACGCGCGAGAACGCCTGGCCGGTCACGACCGGACGGCCGGTGGCGAGATCGACCAGCGTATAGTTAGCGTTGATGCCGTAGTTTTCCACGTCCGGCCGGGCGGTGGTGATGTCGACGATCACCTGGGAGCGTGTGGTCGCGATCTGGATGACCAGCCGGTGCGTCGGCGAGGTCGAGCCGCTGCCGCCGGTCAGGTTGAACAGCAGCGCGTTGCGCAACTCGACCGCGATGCGGGCCTCCGGCGTTCCGTTCGGCGCCACGATCTGCGCGACGTCGACTCCGCGCAGGCCCTCGCTGACCCGCGGCCCGCCGGACATCGAGCGCTGGCCGTGCAGCGGCTCGAAACAGCCCGCGAGCAGGGCGGCCAGCGCCACGGCGATCGCCGCGCGGCCGAAGCGTCCCGCTGTCTTGCTACGGTCAGGCGACGACATTGACGATCCTCTGCGGGACGACGATGACCTTTTTCGGGCTCTTGCCGTCCAGCGCCTTTTGTACCGCATCGAGCGCCAGGACGGCAGCCTCGATTTCCGGATTTTTGGCGTCGCGGCCCACCGTTACGTCAGCCCGCTTCTTGCCGTTGACCTGGACCGGCAGCGTGATCGTGGTCGCGACCAGGAGCCCGGCCTCGAGCCCGGGCCAGGGCTCGTCGGCGACGAGGTTCGTGTGTCCGAGCATGTGCCAGCATTCCTCGGCCAGATGCGGCATCATCGGGGCGAACAGACGCACCATGATGTCCGCCGCCTCGCGCACCGCCCAGGCGAAGTCCGGCGTCGCCGCCGGCTTGGCAACCGCGGCGCCGAGCGCATTGGCGAATTCGTAGGTGTGCGCGACGCAAACGTTGAAGTGCAGCTTCTCGATCGCATCCGTGACCCTGGCGAGTGCGCCGTGCGCCGCCTTGCGCAGCGACATTGCCGGTTCGCCGAATTGCGACGGACGCTCTGCCGGCGCCTGGCGCGCGATCTCCGCCGCCTCGCCGACCAGGCGCCACAGTCGCTGCGTGAAGCGCCACGAGCCCTGCACCCCGCGCTCGGTCCATTCGACGTCGCGCTCCGGTGGCGAGTCGGACAGCATGAACCAGCGCGCGACGTCGGCGCCGTAGCTCGACATGATGTCGTCGGGGTCGATGGTGTTCTTCTTGGACTTCGACATCTTCTCGATGCCGCCGATGACCACCGGCTCGCCGGTCGATTCGAGAAATGCCTTGCGCGCGCCTCCCTCGCCCTCGATCCGGACTTCGGCCGGCGTGACCCATTCGCCGCCGGGCTTCTGGTAGGTCTCGTGCACCACCATGCCCTGCGTGAACAGGCCGGCGAACGGTTCGTCCAGCCCGGCGTGGCCGGTGGCCTTCATCGCCCGTGTGAAGAAGCGCGAGTAGAGCAGGTGCAGGATCGCGTGCTCGATGCCGCCGATGTACTGGTCCACCGGCAGCCAGCGGTCGACCTGCGCGCGGTCGGTCGGGCTGGATTCGATCCACGGATCGGTGAACCGGGCGAAGTACCACGACGAGTCGACGAACGTGTCCATCGTGTCGGTCTCGCGGCGCGCCGGCTTGCCGCATTGCGGGCAGGGCACGTCCTTCCACGCCGGATGGCGGTCGAGCGGATTGCCCGGCTTGTCGAACGTCACGTCGTCGGGCAGCGTCACCGGCAGATCGCGGTCGGGCACCGGGACCACGCCGCAGGCCTCGCAGTGGATCACCGGGATCGGGCAGCCCCAGTAGCGCTGCCGCGAGATACCCCAGTCTCGCAGGCGGAAATTGACCCGGCGCTGCGCCACCGGCGCGTTGCCACGGGTCTGCGCCTCCAGTCTTTTCGCGACTTCTTCTTTCGCCTGCTCGATCGTCATTCCGTCGAGGAAGCGCGAGTTGATCATCGTGCCGTCGCCGTCATAGGCGATGTCGGTGATGACGAACGACGCCGGTTGCTGTCCCGGCGGACAGACCACCGGCACGTTGCCGAGCCCGTACTTGTTGACGAAGTCCAGGTCGCGCTGGTCGTGCGCCGGGCACCCGAAAATCGCGCCGGTGCCGTAATCCATCAGGATAAAGTTTGCGACGTAGACCGGAAGTTTCCACGACGGGTCGAACGGATGCACCGCACGGATGCCGGTGGCGAATCCCATCTTCTCGGCGGTCTCGACGATCTCGGCTGCCGTACCGTGCCGCTTGCACGCGGCGATGAACTCCGCGAGCGCAGGGTTGTCTGCGGCCGCCGATTTCGCCAGCGGATGGTCCGGTGCGATCGCCATGAACTTTGCGCCGAACAGCGTGTCGTGGCGCGTGGTGAAAATCTCAAGCTCGGATTCGCCGGTCGCCGCGATATCCTTTGGCAGCGTTGCGGGATCGAGCGCGAAGCGCACCAGCAGCCCCTCGCTTCGTCCGATCCAGTTTCGCTGCATCAGCCGGACCTTCTCCGGCCAGCGGTCGAGCGTGTCGAGCGCGGACAGCAATTCGTCGGCGAAGGCGCTGATCCGGAAGAACCACTGGGTCAGTTCCTTCTGCTCGACCGGCGCGCCCGAGCGCCAGCCGCGGCCGTCGATCACCTGCTCGTTGGCGAGCACGGTCCGGTCGACCGGATCCCAGTTCACCTTGGACTGCTTTCTCTCGACCAGCCCCGCCTTGAGGAAGTCGAGAAACATCTTCTGCTGGTGCCGGTAGTAGGACGGATCGCAGGTCGCGATCTCGCGGCTCCAGTCCAGCGACAGCCCCATCGACTGGAGCTGCTTCTTCATCGCGGCGATGTTGTCGTAGGTCCAGGCCTTGGGATGCACCTTGCGTTCTATGGCGGCGTTCTCCGCCGGCATGCCGAACGCGTCCCAGCCCATCGGATGCAGCACGTCGAAGCCGCGCGCGCGCTTGTAGCGCGCCACCACGTCGCCCATCGTGTAGTTGCGCACATGGCCCATGTGGATGCGCCCCGACGGGTAGGGGAACATCTCCAGCACGTAGTACTTCGGCCGCGCCGCGGCGGTCTTGCCTGCGGCGGCCGGCGTGTTGGCGGTGCGGAAAATCCCCCGCTCGTCCCAGGTCTTCTGCCAGCGGGCCTCCGCCTCGCGGGCGTTGTAGCGGTCGGATTTCTGTGATTCTGCGGTCATTTGGACCGTTCTTTTAGAGGCCCGACGGGAGATGGGAAAGGGGGCCCGCACCGGCAGCCCCCTCCCATGGTGCGGCGACCGGACCCACCCGAGAGGGGGTGCGCCGAAGCCGGTCGTGGCTAGTGTTGCGGCTCACCCCGACAGTCCAGGTTGGCAAGCGAGGCACCGCAAATGCAGCGATTCACGACCAACCCCCCGGTGTTCTTCGGCGCGAGCGCCATCGTCATCGCCTTCGCCCTGCTCGGGGTGCTGGCGCCGCGCCGCGCCGAGGCTGCCTTCGGCGTCATGCAAAGCTGGATTCTGGAGCGCTTCGGCTGGTTCTACCTGCTTGCGGTGGCGGTGTTCCTGATCGCCGTTCTGGTGCTTGGCTTCAGCCGGTTCGGCCGGCTCAAGCTCGGGCCGGACGATTCGGAGCCCGACTTTCCGTTCGCGTCCTGGGTGGCGATGCTGTTCGCCGCCGGCATGGGCATCGGGTTGATGTTCTTCGCCGTGGGCGAGCCGATGACGCATTTCGTCTCGCCGCCGGAGGCCGATCCGCGCTCGGTCGCAGCCAGCCGGCAGGCCATGACCATCACGTTCTTCCACTGGGGCATCCACGCCTGGGCGATCTATGCCGTGGTCGGGCTGTCGCTCGCCTATTTCGGCTACCGCTACAACCTGCCGCTCACGATACGCTCCGGCCTCTATCCGCTGCTGCGAGAGCGCATCGACGGGCCGTGGGGCCATGCGGTCGATATTTTCGCAATCTGCGGCACGATCTTCGGCATCGCCACCTCGCTCGGACTGGGCGTGCTGCAGATCAGCGCCGGCCTCAACGTCATCGCCGGCGTGCCGGCGACGCCGTTCACGCAGATCGTGCTGGTCGGTGCGATCGCCTGCATCGCCGCGGCCTCGGCGGTGTCGGGCGTGCATCGCGGCGTGCGCCGGCTGAGCGAGCTGAACCTCGTTCTCGCGCTTGTCCTGATGCTCTTCGTGTTGATGACCGGCCCGACGGCGCATCTGCTGCGCAGCTTCGTGCAGAACATCGGGCTCTATCTGGACGGTATCCTGCTGCGCACGTTCCAGATCTACGCCTACCGCCCGACGCCGTGGGTCGAATCCTGGACGCTGTTCTACTGGGCCTGGTGGATCTCGTGGTCGCCGTTCGTCGGAATGTTCATCGCCCGCATCTCGCGCGGGCGCACCGTGCGCGAGTTCGTTGTTGCCGTCCTGTTTATTCCCGTGGGTTTCACCTTCATGTGGATGACGGTGTTCGGCAACACGGCGATGTTCATCGACACCGGCGTCGCAGCGGGCGCGCTCGGCGAGGCGGTCAAGGCCGACGTGACCGCAGGACTGTTCCGGTTCTTCGAATATCTGCCGCTGCCGCTCGTCACCTCCACCATTGCTGTGATCCTGGTGACGATCTTCTTCGTCACCTCCGCCGATTCTGGTGCGCTCGTCGTCGACATCATCGCCGCCGGAGGACGTCACTACACATCGCCGGCACAGCGGCTCTACTGGTGCGCGCTCATCGGCATCGTCTCGGCCGCGCTGTTGCTGGCTGGCGGGCTCAAGGCCCTGCAGACGATCACAATCGCCAGTGCGCTGCCGTTCACGGCGATCATGCTGGTGCTGGTCTGGGGTCTGGTGCGCGGCATGAATGCGGACCTGGCGTCGCGCGCGGCGCCTCGTGCGCAGCCGGCATCGGGCGTGGCGTGGCAGCGCCGGCTCGGTTTGCTGCTGCATTCGCCGTCGGAGACCGATGTACGGAACTTCATCGATGTCGAAGCAGCCGAAGCGCTGTCGCTGGTCGCAGCCGAGCTGACCAACCGCGGACGCGCGGCGACGGTCGAACGAGATGCGGACAAGGCCGCGATCAGCCTCGTCGTCGCCGCCGACGGCATTCGTAACTTCGTTTATGGCGTTCAGCCGTTCAGCCAGCGGCTGCCGGTGTTTGCCGCGGTTGAGAACGGCGACGTCGAGCTGAGCCACCAGGCGCGTACGTTCTTCAGCGACGGCAGCCGCGGCTACGACATCGTGGGATTCACGCGCGATCAGATCATCGGCGACGTGCTGCTGCAGTTTGACCGCTATCTGGCGCTGGTCCAATCGCCGCAGGCGCAGCTTTACGCGGCCGCGCCGCAGGCGGAATGAACTGCCTCCTGCGGGGCGGGCGTCAGCGCTTGCGGAAGTGGAGGATGCCCCAGTTGAGGTATCCCTTGTCGGCCGCCTCGACCCAGTTCTTCAGGCCGACCAGCATGCGGTCGACGTAGTCGCGCGAGGCATATCGCGCGATCTCGTCGTAGCGCGCGGTCAGCTCGCGGCGCACCGCTGCATAATGATTGCGAAGCTGCTGCGGCATGGCGCGAATCGCGACCTCCTCCAGTCCGTTGCGGCGCGCGGCTTCCCGGTAGAACTTCACGGATCCCAGCGAATCGAGATGGATGCGGTCGTATACCGGCTGCAGCACGCCGGGCGGGCAGTCGTCCGCCTGCATCGGGTCGGTGAACACGAATTCGCCGCCCGGCCTGAGCACGCGCCCGACCTCCGCGATCACGCGGCCTCGGTCCCCGCTGTGCAGGATCGCGTCCTGCGACCATACGGCGTCCAGGCTGCCGTCCCGTTCGGGAATGCTCTCGAACGATCCGTGACGAACGTCGACCAGCGCGTCGATGCCGGACTCGCGGTTGGCCTTGCGATTCCGGGTGTTTTCGACCTCGCTGATGTTGAGGCAGGTGACGCGGCAGCCGAACCGGCGCGCAAGGTAGCGCGCCGGGCCGCCGTAACCGGCGCCCAGATCGATCACGCGATGCGATTTGCCAAGCGGCACGGCAATGGCGTCGGCCATTGCCTCGACGGTGCGGCGGCTCGCTTCCGCGATCGCATCGTCGGGCGTCTCATAGAGCCCGACGTGGATGTCCTCGCCACCCCAGATGCGGGCGTAGAACTCGTCGGCCTCGCGGCTGTCGTAATAGGCCTCGGCGACGTCGGCGACGGTCTGTGCGCTATTCACCGGTCTGCCCTCCGTCGGCGTCTTCCAGCTTCGACGCGACGTGGATGAAGAAATCCGGATCGTGCTCGCCGTATGTCTCCTGGAAATCGCCGTAGGTGCGGATCTTCTGGAATCCGGCCTCGGTGATCAGCTTGCGGACGTAGTTCTTCCGCAGCGGAAACATGTTGAGATGAAACACCGAGCCGTCCGGGAACTGGTATTGGAATCGCGCCAGCGAGTCGTCGACGTGCTCGGGCTCGGCGACAACGCGGTCGCCGCAGTAATAGTACTTGTGCTTGCTGTCGAAGCCGACGTCGAGGATGGCGTCGTAGTTGCGCTGGTCGAGAATCAGCACGCCGTCGTAGCGCAGCGCCGCGTAGAACTCCGCGAGCACGCGCCGGCGGTCCATCTCGTCGAACAGGTGCGTGAACGAATTGCCGAGACAGATGATGGCGTCGTACTTGCCCTGGATCGACTTGTTGAGCCAGCGCCAGTCGGCCTGCACCGTGTTGAGAATGAGATCGCGCCGGCGCGCGTTCTCGAACGCCTTGATCAGCATCTGCGCACTGCCGTCGGCACTGGTCACGTCGAAGCCGGCGCGAAGCAGCTGCACCGAATGAAAGCCGGTGCCGGTCGAGACGTCGAGAATGCGCTTCTTGCCGAGCGACTTGAGAACGTGAATAAAGAATCCGCCCTCACTTTCCGCGCGGGCGTCCCAGTCGATCAGCTCGTCCCATTTCTCGACGAACGACTCGACGTATTCCTGCCTGTAGTGGTCTGTGGTTCTGACTGCGAGTGGGTCGTCTCCGAAATCCTGAGGCCGCAATTCGTCCACGCGCACGTGTTCCATCTCAAGGTTCCATGTTCTGTTGCGTCGGTGCCCCCGGCCGCGCCCGCCACACCGGCGGCTCGAAAATGATTGAGATCGCGGTGGCCTTGTTGTCCGGCCACGCGCGATGCGGCAAATGCGATTATCGATGCACCGCGGCGCGTCTCCCCCGATTGCCAACTAGGTCCCGGCGTCGCGGCATTTCAACCGCGCGGGTTGACGCATCGGCAGTGAGGGTACCGCAGTCGCCTAACGACCCCATCATGTTGTGCCCTGGGGACAAAAAACTTTGCGAGGCGGTCGCGCGGGCTTATATCGCTCCGGCGGGACGATCCGCCCGCGGGCGGATTTTCCTGCATGGACCTGATGCTGCTGGCGAAGTCGATTGCGGCCGGCGCGCTGTTCGCGTCGCCTCTGGCGCTGGCCTACCGCTGGTTCAGGCGCAACGACCGGGCGGCCGCAGCCAACACCTGGAAGGTGTTCGTCACGCTCGCGGCCATCATCGCCGCCAAGTACTACTTCCTGCACCTGCCGCCGTGACATCGGCGGCGGCCTGCGTCACATTTCAGAGCCGCCAGCCGTCCGGTGTAAAGCCCACCATGTCCTGGATGCGCTTCCAGCGCGCGGTGTGCGGCGGGGTGACGCCCCACTGGTCGAGCCGGCCGGGCGGCCACTTCCAGTAGTCCGGCCCGTGCGGCTGGTAGGTGTCGTCGATCTGAAGAACCTCGCCGGTGTATTCGAGCGGGAATTCCTCGGGTCCGGCGAAATACGCAAAAACGTTGTTTCCGGCGCCATGGCGGCCGACTCCCCATTCGATAGGATAGCCGTGGTCGCGCATGCGGCCCGCGCCGCGCATGGTCGAGTCGAGATCGGGCATTTCGAACGCGACGTGATTGAGAGTCGAACCCCTGGCCGGGCCCATCACGATCGAATTGTGGTCGGTGTTATCGCAGTGGAAGAACCAGAGCGCGCCGGTCTTGTCGACGATCCGGAACCCGAGCGCCTCGGTCATGAATTGTGCCGAGGCGTCGAGGTCCGGGGTGTTGATATTGACGTGCGCGATCTTGCGCGGCCGGTCCTTGATGTCGGCGGCATCGGCGTGGTCGTCGACGCCTGTGACGACGGCGAAATTGCAGCCGCGAGGATCGGCGAAGCCGAATCCGTAGCCGCCCCCGGCGCTATTGAGCGGGTGCGGCCTCTCGATGCGGGCGGCGAGCGGGGTCGACTGCGCGTGTAGCGCATCGACGGCGTTGCGGTCGGCGGCGTCGAAAGTTACGCGGCGCAGCCGAACGCCCGGTCCCCGGTGGAGCACCAGGATGTGGTTGTAGCGGCCGGTGCCGCGAAAGTAGATCGATCCGTCTTCGCGCGCGGTCTCGGTCAGGTGCCAGACGTCGCCGTAGAAGCCGGCCGCGCGCTCCGGATTTGCCAGCTCGATCTCGATGCAGCGCACACCGCGCACGGTTGCCGTCATGACTTGCAGTCTCCCCGATAGGCTTCGTCTGAAATATCGCTGCGGACCGCCCAAGTCCACGGCCGCTTTAACCACGCGCGTTCACCACGATCGCGCAAACTGCGGGACCGCGGCGATATCGGCGCCTGCCGCCGCGCCTGGTTTGCTATCGTCGCCGCGGGGAGGCCGTGCCGACCTGAAGGAGGTCCGCGTGGCTAGGGCATATCCGAAAGCGGCCGGCGCCGCGTTCGTCATCGCAGTCGCAGCGGCCGCTTGGCCGGCACCCGCAGCCTCGAGCGATTGGGAGAAATGCGCGAAGGAGGCGGGGGAAGGCGCCATCGCCGCCTGCACGCGCGCGATCCGGTCCGGCACCTTCAACGGGCGAACGCTCGCGGTGCTGCATTCCAACCGCGGCGTGGAGTGGAAGTCGAAGGGCGATCTCGCCAAGGCGGCCGCCGATTACGACGAGGCGCTCCGGCACGATCCCGCGCAGCCCGCGGCCTACCACAACCGCGGCATCCTGCGCGCCGGCCAGGGCGATCTCGACAAGGCGATCGCCGACTACGACGAGGCGCTCAGGCTCAATCCGCAGTTCGCGTCTGCGCTCAACAACCGCGGGCTCGCCTACGCCGGAACGGGCCAGCACCAGCGCGCCATCGCCGACTTCGACGAAGCGATCCGGCTGGAGCCCGATGCGGTGCGGTTCAACAACCGTGGGAACGCGCACGCCGCGCGCGGCCAGCATGACCGCGCCATCGCCGACTTCAACGAATCGCTCAGGCTCGATCCGAAATATCCGATCGCCTTCTACAACCGCGGCAACGCGCATTTCGCGCGCAGCGAATACGAGCGGGCCGTGCAGGACTACGACCGGGCCATCGCGCTGCATCCGCGCTACCAGGAGGCGCTGGTCAACCGCGGCGCCGCGCACGAAAAGCAGAACCAGATCGAGCGCGCGATCGCCGACTACGACCAGGCGCTCAAGCTCGACGCCAACGACGCGATGGCGTTTTCCAATCGCGGAAACGCCTGGCTCAAGCGCGGCCAGTACAGCCGCGCCATCGCCGACTACGACCGCGCCTTCGCGCTCGATCCCGGGACGCCGGGTTCCCTGTTCAGCCGCGCCATCGCACTGTCCGGGCTGCGGCAGTTCGACCGCGCCATCGCCGATTTTGCGAGCGTCGTGAAGCTGGAGCCGCGCAACGCCGCGGCGTGGAATTTCCTGTGCTGGACCCGCGCCACGCTCGGCCAGCTCAAGGCCGCACTGTCGGACTGCAACGAGGCGCTCAAGGTTCGCCCCGATTACGTCAACGCGCTCGATAGCCGCGGCTTCGTGCATCTGCGCTCGGGCCAGCTCGAGAATGCCATCGCCGACTACGACGAGGCGCTTCGGCTCGAGCCCGACAAGGCCGCCTCGCTGTTTGGCCGCGGCCTCGCCAAGCGGCGCAAGGGCGATCACGCCGCGGGCAACGCCGATATCGCAGCGGCGCAGAAGGTCAACGCCGACGTCGCGCAGGACTTCGCGCGCTACGGTCTCGTGGTTCCCGCTGCCGGCGGCGCACCGCCGCGCACTGCGGCGGAACCCGGAACCGAACCGGAACCGATGGCCCGTGGAAACCGTTATCGTTCAAATCAACGATAACGGAGGCACATCATGTTCGATCGCACCGCCATCAAGGAGCACATGCACGTCGTCGGCTCCGACGGCAGCAGCGTGGGCAAGGTGGACCGGATCGAGGGCGCTAGCCACATCAAGCTGACCCGCACCGATTCGCCGGACGGCAAGCACCACTTCATCCCGGTCTCGTGGATCGACCGCGTCGACCAGAAGGTGCACCTGAACAAGTCTGCCAAGGACGCCCAGTCGGAGTGGCAGTCGGCGGCCTGACCGTCCTGCCGCAGCGGCGGACAGGCCCGGCCTCCGGCCGGGCCTTTCGTTTGGGTGCGTGACGCGAACCCGTGCTAGACAGCGGCCGATGGACGCTCACACCGGCGGCGCTGCGGCACATGCGGGACTCGATGCGGTCCGGCGCGACATCGCGCGCGCCTGCCGCGACGCGGGGCGCGATCCTGCCGATGTGCGCCTCGTGGCCGTTGCCAAGACATTTGATGCCTCCGCAATCGAGCCCGCGATCGCCGCGGGCCAGCGCGCATTCGGCGAGAACCGCGTGCAGGAGGCGAAGGCCAAGTGGCCGGCCTTGCAGGAACGCCATCCGGGTCTCGAACTGCACATGATCGGTCCGCTGCAATCGAACAAGGCGCGCGAGGCGGTCGCGCTGTTCGACGCCATCCATTCGGTCGACCGGCCGAGCTTGTGCGAGGCGCTGGCCAAGGAGATGACGCGGCAGGGCCGCTGCCCGGTGCTTTTCGTGGAGATCAACTCGGGCGCGGAGCCGCAGAAGGCCGGCGTGCTGCCGCAGGACGCCGACGCGTTTCTCGCGCGCTGCCGGGACGGCTACGGCCTCGAGATCGCCGGGCTCATGTGCATTCCGCCTGCCGGGGAGCCGCCGGGCCCGCATTTCGCGCTGACGAGCAAGATCGCCACCCGCAACGGCCTCAGGCTGCTGTCGATGGGCATGAGCGCGGACTTCGCCGACGCGATCGCGCTCGGCGCGACGCACATTCGTGTCGGCTCTGCAATCTTTGGCTCGCGCTGATCGCTCAGTTGCGCCCGTGCAGCCGCGCCACGCGCGCCTGCCAGAGGCAAAGCAGCGGCGTCACACCCAGCTCCATGACAAGCCCGGCCAGCATCGGTGCGGACGGCACGCCGACGGTGGCAAGCGCCAGAAGACGGCCGAGGCCGCCGACGAAGACGATGGCGGTGAGAATTCGGACACGGCCGGTGCGGCGCTCGATTGCGGGCACGGTGCTCCAGAACGCCAGTCCGATCCCAAGCAGCAAGCCGGAGAGGTAGCGAAAGTGACTGTCCGTCGAGACGCTGCCCGGTTCGCCGGTCAGGTCAAGGCCAAGAACTATCCCGGACAGGCCGGCGCCGACCGGCAGCAGGGCCCCGATCGCGATCGCGGCCTGCAGCACCCGCCGCTCGCTGGTGGGATCCAATGCCGTCTCCGCGATGGCCGCCATGCCCCCGGCATTATGCCGGCATCGTCGCGGAATCGCGCTCTATTTCCGGCCGCGCCGCTGCAAAATGCCTAGCGCCACGCTCGCGGAGGTGCGGCGGGAGCAGGCTCGGCGGAGATCGGCTTGCGCAGCAGGCTCGGCCGCTCGGGCGCCGGGGGATTGAGCCCGACGCTCTGGGCATAGGCCGGGTTGAGCGTCGGCGCCTGGCGCGGCGGGGCGGCGGGCTGTGGCGGGGGCGGCTCGTAGGCCGGCGCGGACGGCTGTAGCGGCGGCGCCGCGTCCTGGCTCCAGTCGTCGTCCTCGAACATCCGGTGACTCATCGTCGAGGCGCGCCAGCGGTCGATGACCAAGCTGACCAGGTCGCGGTCGGCGGCAAGGCCCGCGGCGGTTCGCATGCTGCCGCCGGCCTCGCTCGCCGGACGCAGCTCCGGCGGCACCTCCTTGAAGGTCATCCGGGTCGGCAGCGCGACGCCGGGCCCGAAGGCGAACACCTCGCCGGTGCCGAGCGACGGCACGAAGCTGAGCAGATTCGCCGCCGCGTCCGACACCGCGGAGCGGATCAGGGCCTGGTCGCGGTCGTTCGACAGCCGCATCACGAACAGCGTGCTGCACTGGGAGATGATGTTGGTGTCGATCTCAGCCGGCCGCTGCGTGACAAGACCCAGATAGACGCCGTACTTGCGGCCCTCCTTGGCGATGCGCGACAGCGCGCGCCGCGTCGGCCCAAAGCCCACCGACCTGTCGGCCGGCACGTAGCGGTGCGCCTCCTCGCAGACGAAAAGCAGCGGCGAAGCGCCGTCGCTCCACAGGCCGAAATCGAAGGCCATGCGCGACAGCACCGAGACGACCGAGTCGACAACCTCGGCAGGGAAGCCGGCGAGCTGCATGATCGTCATCGGCTTGCCGTTGGCGGGCAGGCGGAACAGGTGGCTCAGCACCTCGACCATCGTGTCGCCGCCGACGGTGGCATTCTCGAACATGAAGCCGTAGCGCGGATGATTGCGGAACGTCTGGATCCGCTGCATCAGCTTGTTGTAGGTCGTCGCGCGCGAGCGGTTCTCGAGCTTGCCCATGCGCTCGTCGATCAGCGCGATCAGGTCCTCGATGCGATAAGGGACCGGCGTGTCGACGCCGAAGCCGGAGCTGCGCGGCTCCTTCTTCTTGGCCAGCGGGATCGCACCGGAGCCGCCCTTGTACTGGCCGAAGGCGGCCTTCGCGAGCGGGATCACCTCGGCCAGAATCTCGACCTCTTCGTCGACGCCCGGCCGCCCGCCGAAGAACGCGTCGACCGTCTCCTCGAGCTTGAACAGCCAGAACGGCAGGCGAAGATTGCGCGGCGTGAGCACCTGCGCGCGGTGACCGAAGCAGCGCGCATACTCGTTGTGCGGGTCGATCAGGAACACCCGCAGCTCCGGCTTCTCCTCGAGAATCCGCTGCAGGATGACCGCCACGCCGTTCGACTTGCCGACGCCGGTGGTGCCCAGGATGGCGAAGTGCTTGCTGACGAGATTGTCCACGTCGATCTGCGCGCCGATCGAAGGATCCTGCTGCAGAACGCCGATCTGCGACTGCTTCGCGGCTGTGCCGTTGTAGACCAGGCGCAGCTCGCGCTCCGTCATCATCATCGCGGGTTCGCCGATCACGGGATACTCGGTGACGCCGCGGCTGAATCGCCCGCCGCCGGCCCTGGTCGAGATTTCGCCGACCAGATCGACTCGTGCCGTGCTGCGGCAGGCCGGATCCTGATCGCCCGCGGGGCGCTCGGAAATTTCGGTGATCATGCCGACGATGATGGCGTGGCCCGAGCGCACGCCGAGAAACTTTCCGACGGTGGCGCGGACTGCGGCGCCTGCGGCCGCCGGCGAGAGTCCCACAGTGACCTGCGCGCCGCTGACCGCGAGAACGCGGCCGATCGTATCTGGCACGCCCCGAACGGCAGGCGCCGGCGGCGCCACATTGGACAGTGTCATGACGTAATCCCCATCCCCCGCGCGTCCCTGCCGGTCCGGCTTGAGCCGGAATTCTTGCGCATCACCCTACGCGGGAGTTCGGAACATTCCCTTAAGCGGGAACCTAAACTGCCGCTTAAACGTGCGACGCAGGGTTAAGGCCCCCTTGCAGCCGGCGGCTCAACCGATCTCGATCCGGGTCTTCGGCCCCATGCGCGCAAGCAGCCGCAGGAGGTCCGCGCTGCGCAACGCGACGCAGCCTGCGGTCGGCGCAAATCCCGGGCGCGCCACATGCACGAACACGGCGCTGCCGCGGCCGGCGACGCGCGGCCTGGTGTTGTGGTCCAGCTCCACGATCAGGTCGTAGAGCCGGTCGGCACGCCACAGGCGGTCGGCGCTGCTGCCTTCGGGGACGAGCACATGACGATTGTAGTGACGGTCGGCCGGATCCTCGCACCATCCGTCGTTGCCGCGGATCGGCCGGACCGGGAGCTGGGTCGATGGCCGACTCATGCGGTCGGCCCGCCACCACAGGCGTTTCGGCCGGAACGAGCCGCGCGGCGTGCCGCCGTCGCCCTCGCGCTTGTTGGCCCGTATGCCGCCCCGGCCGAGCGCCACCGGCAGGGCCAATGGCCCAGCCACCAGCCAGCCGCGGCGGCCGTCGCCGGGCCTGGCGCGCACGCTGATCCGGCGAATCGGCGGTTGATGCATCGGTTTCGTCCCGCTTGCTCTTTTGCTGCCGAATGCTCTACTTCGCACGAAGCGCCGGGAAAATCCCGGCCGGGATCGCCCAAATCATGCCGAATACCCGCCGAATCCTGATCGTCGATGACGACAACGAGCTGCGCCAGGCACTG
>VFQU01000934.1_pt1 | contig 20049 bp, 12 predicted proteins | sample 3512311 | NCBI WGS metagenome assembly VFQU01 (sample SAMN10412377, study PRJNA504923) | tailings metagenome | isolation source: Relicate 3 Philex TSF3 active mining site | place: Philippines: Tuba, Benguet | collected 2017-08-29
TTTGCACCCTAAGCGACGGGTAGCTTTCTTGTCAAAATTCTGTCCGGACTATTGTGAATACAAAGGCGATAGAAAATTTCTCTTCTATATTTTTGAATCAGGTGAGGCATACAAAGGGTTAGGTAAGTTTGGAACTCAACTCAACTTAAATACCGATACAGTTGGCTGGATTCAAATACCCTATCCATCAGTTGAAGTACAAAAATTGATCGCCCAATATCTCGATCGCAAAACTGCCGCGATCGATACTCTGATTGCCAAAAAACAACGCTTGATTGAACTGCTGGAAGAGAAGCGATCGGCTCTCATTAATCAAGCTGTCACCAAAGGTCTGAATCCTGATGCACCGGTGAAGGATTCTGGTATTCCCTGGATTGGTAAAATTCCTGCTCATTGGGAAATTAAGAGAGCACGTTTTATCTATCGCCAGTTGTCACTTTTACCCGGTGAAGAAGATGGAGTAGTTACAGCTTTTCGGGATGGACAAGTTACTTTACGAGAGAACCGAAGAGCAGAAGGATATACCTTTGCTATTAAAGAATTAGGCTATCAAGGAGTACGAATTGGCAATTTAGTTATACACTCAATGGATGCATTTGCAGGAGCGATCGGTGTTTCTGAATCAGATGGAAAATGCACAGGAGAATATGTTGTTTGCCAGCCATTGATACCAGGAATAAATAACCATTACTATGCTTCACTGCTTAGGTGGATGGCGAAGCAAAATTATATTTTTGTAATTTGTCCTTCAGTCCGTGAACGTGCTCCAAGATTTCGTTACAACACCTTTAAGGATGTTTGGCTGCCCGTTCCACCAGCTAAGGAACAGGAGTCCATAGCCCAATATATTCTTGATGTACCCGCTCGAATTAATCCGACTCTTAGTAAACTCCGTCAACAGATTGAAGTACTTAAGGAATATCGTCAATCCGTTATCACCGCTGCTGTAACGGGCAAGCTGGATGTAACGCAAGAAGCAGCCCCATGAGCGACATCAAACTATTTCGGATTTCAGGCGATACTGTTACCCAATTAGAAGCCAAATCCGCCACCCTAGAACGCCACGTCCAGAACCAGATTGAAAAGCACCTGAAAGAACTGCTCGGTATCCAATTCCTTGAAACCGAATACAGCACAGGTCCACGTCATGGTGGTCGCATCGATACTCTCGGCATCGACGAAAACGGCTGCCCCGTCATCATCGAATACAAACGCAGCCTCAACGAAAACGTCATCAACCAGGGGCTTTATTACCTCGACTGGCTCCTCGATCATCAGGGCGAATTTAAGCTCCTCGTCCTCGACAAATTTGGCAAAGACCTTGCCGACAAAATCGACTGGAGCAACCCCCGTCTTCTCTGCATCGCAGGCGACTTCACCAAATACGACACTTACGCAGTCGAGCAAATCAACCGGAATATCGAACTCATCCGCTACAGCTACTACGGCGACGACCTGCTAATGCTCGATCTAGTCAAAGCAACCAGCCGCAGCAACGGCAGCAATGCGCTCTCTCAGGCAACATCCACCCCAACCTATACCCAAAGAACCGTTGCCGATGCCATTTCCCAGGCGGACGACCAACTCAAGAGTCTTTACCAGGCATTTCATGACTTCGCCACCTCCCTCAGCGACGATGTAACCGTCAACATGCTGAAACTCTACGTCGCCTTCAAACGTCTGAAAAACTTTGCCTGCGTCTCTGTCCAAACCAATACCCGTTGTCTTATGGTTTGGCTGAAGCTCGATCCCGATACCGTAGAACTGGAAGATGGATTCAGCCGAGATGTGCGTAATATTGGGCACTGGGGCACAGGCGATCTGGAACTAATGATTAAAACCCCTGATGACTTAGAAAAAGCCAAGCCTCTCATCATTAAAAGCTACGAAGGAAGCTGAAAACAAGATGATGAGAAGGTAAAGAAAGTGAGCCAGTAACTTGACTGCTCGCTTTTTCTGGAAAAGTAAGTTATGACCGTTGTATTAATTAATGCCCCCTTCATCCCTCTACTCATACTATGAGTCCTGCTCACCCCACTGAGAAAAAGTTTGAAGACCACATCGAACAGCACCTCCTCAAAACAGGCTACAAGAAAGCAAAGCCAGAGGATTACGATCGCGATCTCTGCCTGATTCCTGCTGAAGTCATCGCCTTCGTGCAAGACACCCAACCCGAACAGTGGCGCAAACTAGAGCAGCAACTCAAAGCCGATACGGGCAGACACTTGTGCGATCGCCTCAAAAAAGAAATCGATAGCAAAGGCGCGATCGAAGTCCTCCGAAAAGGCATCCAGACCCGTGGCTGTAAATTCAAACTCGCCTATTTCAAACCCTCCAGCGGACTCAACCCCGATCATCTCAAGCTGTATCAGCAAAACCGCTTCCGAGTTGTCCGCCAACTCAAATACAGCAGCCAAAACAACAACTCCCTCGACCTCGCCCTTTTCCTCAATGGCATCCCCATTCTCACCGCCGAACTAAAAAACTCCCTCACCGGGCAATTCGTCGATCAAGCCATCCAGCAATACAAACACGATCGCGATCCTCGTGAACCCTTGTTCCGCTTCAAACGCTGCCTAGTTCACTTCGCCGTTGGCAATGAGAAAGTCTACATGACAACTCACCTCGCTGGAGAAGATACCTTCTTTCTGCCCTTCAACAAAGACACCGAAAACCCCATCAACCCCAACGGCTTCCGCACCCATTATCTCTGGGAAGACATCTGGCACCCTGATACCCTGCTGGATCTGATTCAGAACTACCTTTGTTTGGAGAAAAAATCAGAAAAGGTTTATGAAAATGGCAGGCTAGTCGAAAAAGAAAAAGAACAGTTGCTCTTTCCCCGCTTTCATCAACTCGATGCTGTCCGTAAACTACTCAGCACCATTAAGCAGGAGGGAACCGGACACCGCTATCTCATTCAGCACAGTGCCGGCTCAGGCAAATCGAACAGCATTGCCTGGTTAGCCCATCAACTCGCCAACCTTTATCGCAAAGAAACAGATGCCGATCGCTTATTCGACAGCATCATCGTCGTCACCGATCGCCAAGTGCTCGATCGCCAGCTTCAGAACACCATCAAGCAATTTGAGCAAACCAAAGGAGTGGTTGTCCCCATCGAAACCAACTCAGCAGCACTGAGAGAAGCAATCGAGAAAGGCAAATCTATCATCATTACCACCCTGCAAAAATTCCCCGTCATCTCCAATAGCACTGCCAATCAGAAAGGAAAACGGTTCGCCGTCATTATTGACGAAGCTCACTCTTCTCAAAGTGGCGAGTCTGCCAAGCATTTGACCCAAACACTTTCCGCCAACCTGGAGGATGCGGAAACCCTCGATCGCAGCGAAGAAGAGAGCCTAGAAGACAAAATCGCTGCCGACATTCAAGCCCGCTCTCGCAACCAGTCGCATATCTCCTACTTTGCTTTCACCGCTACCCCAAAAGAAAAAACCCTGCAAACCTTCGGTCGTCCAAATACTGAAGGTCAGTATGAAGCGTTTCACTGCTACTCGATGCGGCAAGCGATTGAAGAGAAATTCATTCTGGATGTATTGGAGAACTACACTACCTACAAGCGGTACTTCAAGCTCCACCAGAAATACGAGCTACCCACAGAATTTGAAAAGCGCAAAGCTGCCCGTGTTCTGATCGATTATGTAGACCTCCAGCCCAATACGATCGACCTGAAAATCCGCATCATGCTGAGCCATTTTCTGGAGCATGTTGCAGACAAACTGAATGGACGGGCACGCGCAATGATCTGCACACGATCGCGCCTCCATGCCGTTCGCTACTTCCAATCCCTCAGCCGCCTGATGCAGGAAGCCAACCTTCCCTATAAACCCCTCGTCGCCTTCAGCGGCAAGGTTGTTGATCCCGATACCGAAGCAGAGTATACCGAGAACAGCCTCAATCAACTGGAGGCAAAAGTAGACATCCCCGATGCTCTCAAAACTCCGGATTATCGCATCCTGGTTGTTGCTGACAAGTACCAGACCGGATTCGACGAACCGATGCTCTACGCCATGTACGTAGATAAGAAACTACGGGACGTGATGGCAGTTCAAACCCTCTCTCGTCTCAACCGCACCATGAGGGATAAAACCGAATGCCTCGTTCTAGACTTCACCAACGAAGTTGAAGACATTCAAGCTGCCTTCCAGGACTACTACCAAGCAACCCTCCTGGAAGAAACGCCCGACCCCGATCGCCTCTACGATCAGAAAGATGAGATCCTCCGTTATGAAATCTTTCTAGAACAAGACGTAGACGAATTTGCCGCTATCTTCTGGAATCAACCCAACCACCTCGAACAGATTCAGCCCATCCTCGATCGTGCCCGTGATCAATGGCGACAACGGGAGCAAGAGGAACGTGAAGAATTCCGCTCCAGCCTTCAGAAATTCGTCCGTCTCTACGGTTTTTTGGCACAGGTGATCAGCTTTGGAGACACCGACTTAGAAAAGTTTTATGCTTTTGTCCGTCTTCTCAACCGCAAACTCGACCCTCGCGAAAGCGGCAAGCTGCCGAAAGAACTGCTTGATGCGGTCAAGCTAGATTCGCTGCGGGTTGAGCGTATCTCCGAAGGCTCGATTGCTCTAATTCGGCAGAACGCAACCTTGGAAGGCATTGGTGACGGTTCTGGTGGCATTCCCCAAACTCCAGAAAAAGACACCCTCGCCAATATCGTCGATCGCCTCAACCAAACTTATGGAGCTAACCTAACCGAGGACGACAAGATCGATCTAGAACGCATTCGTCATGAGGTTGAGCAGAACCCCGACCTACAAGCAGTGATGGCTGCTAACAATACGGAACAAACCAAACGCGAGAAGTTCAGTGAAATCGTCGATAAAATCCTTCTCAAATTCATCCACACCAAACTTGACCTTTATAGAAAGATCAAAGCTCCCGAGGTTGAAGAGTTCATCAAACGGGAATGGTTTGAGCAATTTCGCGATCAAGACGCTGGGTGATCCGCTCTAAGGATGATGTGCTCTAATCCAATTGAACAATCTCTGAAGAAGGTTGTTCTGAAAATGTTTTGGGAAAAGTTAATCCATGAAACTCGGTAATACAACAGTCATTAGCTTTATTAATCTGAAGGGCGGTGTGGGCAAAACCACATCAGCCGTCAACCTTGCTGCCACCCTTGCAAAAGCGAATATCAGAAGCGGCACCAGTATCAAACCTGCAAAAGTATTACTGATTGATCTCGATCCTCAAAGTAACGCCTCTCTTACGTTGCTTAAGCCAGAGGAATACAACCGAGATAAAACGATCGTGAATTTATTCAGACACGAATTGGAACGGCATGATACTGAGAATTCCTATGATTTGGATGAAATTCGTATTGCTTCCATTGCAGGACTTAACCTCGACTTAATTCCATCAGGGCTAGATTTGTTTGATGTCCAAGATGAGCTTGTCAGATATCAACGCTACTATCTGAGTGCAACGGATATTCTCTTCAATGCACTGAACAAACTTCGAGAGTCAGAAGATAAAGCCTACACCCACATCATTATTGATTGCCCACCTAGCCTTGGACTAGTCACGCTGAATGGTTTAGTTTTGAGCAGATATTACATTGTCCCTACTCTGCTTGATGCCTATTCTCATTGGGGACTCGACAAAATCATTGAGCGTGTCAATACTCTCAGGCGTTGTAAGGCAAGCTGTGAAGTCGAGTTGCTTGGGATTCTGTTTTCCCGAGTTGACTCCAAAGCAACAATTGAGAATGAAGTTTGGGAGAGAAAATTTCAAGTGTGGGAGCAGGAATACCAACAAGGCTTGAAAAAACGCACAGTTGAGAAGATAACTTTTGAGACCAAAATTCCTACTGCCGATGTTCTCCGAAAAGCAGTATCAGCGCATTGTCCTTTGATTGCTTACAACCCACCAGACAGTAATCTTAAAACTGCTAAAGAAAAGCAGCAACGAGTATGGCATGACCTTGTACAGGAAATTAGCGAGCGAATTAAGGAACGGAGATAGTAGCGATCGACAGAAGCCCAGCCATACAGCCACTACCTTACAATTTTCGTTCAGGAGAATTTCTGGTATCTCGCCATTTCTGTAAATGGCAAACGGCAACGATGGCAGGCTCCTGATTCCCATAGAGCAGGGATTTTGAATGTCGCCTCACATTTAGGGCATTTTGCTAAAAGCTTCAACTGGTGTCGATCGCACTTCCACATCGATTTGTATTGCCACTCCATTCGATGGCAAGGTGTTTCCCCATAACAAGCGCCACATAATCGAATTGGAGTCCACTGCATTCCAACACCTTTAGGGGGCAGCATCTCTGCTAACCGCTCTGCACTAACTCCAACGACTTTCGCTAACGCTTCCAATTCCTTTTGGCTAGACGATGGATTTAGGTGAAAGCGCTCCCATCGCGCCACCACTGCCCCAATCCCTGCCAACTGTCCTAACCCACTTGGGGTCAGATGGTTCGGTCGGCGGAATCGCCCCAGAAAGTGACTCAAGCTTTCCCCTTCATAAGGCTCAACCTGAAATAACCAAGGCTGAATTCCTGAAACGACCATTATTTATACTCCTTGGCAACCTCTTCAAGAATCTTTTTTTCCACCTTCTTAAACCCGGATGAGAGCGATCGGATTGCTGCCTCTCGAAGGATCTCGTCCATGCGCCCGATATAACCTTCTGTACCCGTTGTCAGGATTCGTAGCATCTCCTTACTGGTTAAGTTGGAGGCAACGGGCAAGTTCAATACTTTCTGTTCCCAAAGGGCAACAGTCTTCTTAAACTCCTCACCCGATAGCTTGCCAAATCGATGGCAGGAACGAAAACGATTGTAAACTTGCTCATCGCACTTGATAACTGCATCCAAACGATCGGTCCCGACCAGCACGACCGAGATGGCTAACTTATCATAAATGTCACGCACATCGGCAAAAGTCTCAGGTTTGAGCCGATCCGCTTCATCGATAATCAGCATCTCCACCTCACAAGCTTGCAAGATTTCCATCGCCCGCCCCCGGAAATCCGAGATTGTTCCTTTCGTCGCTCGATGCTTCAAGAATTCAATAATTTCCTTAAATAAGTCCTTTGCGCCGCATTTCTGAGGAGGTTGAATGTAAACGACTGGAACAATTGGCTTTTTTCCAGTTTCCTGCTGCGGCTTGTTGCGATAGAAGTAAGCCTCACAGGCAACCGACTTGCCTGTCCTAGACTCTCCGACCACTCGGCAGGATTGTCTTGATTTGCGCTTACCGTCGAACCAGATGTGCAACTTACTGACCTGATCAAGTGGCATAATAGCTTTCTTGCGGAGTCGATCAATTTCAGCTTGTAATTGCGCTCCAGCTGGTTGAGATTCACCTAATACGGCAGCCCACTCTTGTGCTTGTGTCATTTTTACCATCCGCCTCTCAGTTCGTCAAAATCAATCGGATCAAAGGCTTCAGTTCCTAAATCGATCTCAATCTCTGGCTCAGTCTCGATAAGTTCGCATGGCTGAACCATCCTCTGTTCAACAGTTTTTTCAGGCTGCGATCGCCCCAGCTTTTGCTCCTCTTTCTGCCGTTCCTTACGGCTTTTCTTCCTAGCAACCAGTGCATCGCGCTCTAAGGCTTCCTGCAAAATTGCTTCATTACTGAGCGCTTTTCCAGCTTGTCGCAGCCTACGACTGCTCGCTTTTGCCTCTTCTAGAGATAGCTGCTCTGTTTCCAGACCTTGAGCATAAGCACGAGTCAAGAACACTTCCTTCTTGTCTTCCTGGCGATACACCAAAACCGTCGTAATATCAGTGGGGTCAAACCTGAGTGAGACAGTCTCTCCGGCATATCCAGCCAGATACTCTCCGCGATACATGAGGTTTTCAAACTGAAGGTAGCCGCCCCGTTGCACACTCCGGCGGGTTGCTTTCATCAAGCAAATGTCCAGTTGTCGCTCATCAATGACATCAGGAACGTTTGGTAATCCAGCTTCCCAGCGTTGGAAGCGAGTTTGATCCCCCATTCGAGCATCAATACTTTGGTTGTAGCGATCACAAATAAAGCGCACAATCAGCTGTTCCAGCTCTCGTAGCGTTAGCCTCGCATCTTTCTCGGCATCCTCTGGACGTTCCTGCACGTTTGATCCGGTATAGCCAGGTAGGGTTGAGAATAACTGCTCGTTTAGAGTTCGGAAGGGACGTTCGACTACACCGCCTTCCGAGGGACGATCGCGTAAATGACAGACAAAGCCTAAATCGGTAGCAATCTGCTGAACATGGTTGGAGCGAAAGTCCTTACCCCCATCGGTGTAGAAGTACTGCGGTTTGCCATATGTTCCCCACTCACAGTTCAGCTTGTACTCTGCTCCATAGTGCTTAGGCAGAATTGTATGACGCAGAGCTAAGGCAACGACTTGAGAACTAGGTGCATCAAATCCTAAGTTGATCCCCATGATGCAACGGGAATAGGTGTCGATGACGGTAGTTAACCAGGGGCGACTGAGCAGTTCACCGTACTGATCTACAAGCAGCACATCCACACGTGTATGGTCACACTGCCAGACGTGGTTGCTGTACTCTACCGAGATATCTTCTCCTTGTCTCGTTTTGACTGATAGAGTTGACCCTCGCCAGCCTGGGCTACGGATACTTTTGGCTTTTTCCTGCCGCTCAATGATCGGCTTCAAAACCCGGAGAACAGTGCGATAGGTGGGCGGTTTCTCATCTCCAATTTCACGAGCTTTTGCTTGTACCCGGACAGCAACCTGCTTGGGAGACATGCGTTTGCTGCCTTTGTTGCCTTCCTGATAGGTTTTGATAATGAAGGTTTCCCAAAACTCACCAATGCGATGCCTACCCTTATCGGCTCTATTATCTTTAGCAATTGCTGCTAGACCTTCTTGTTCCCACCGTTTCACCCAGCGCTGAACTTGACGCACTGAAACTCCTAACTTTTCAGCAGCATCTCTCAACTTTTGACCATAGGTAGCGCGATCGCAGGGTTCGAGCAGGCTCTGAATAACCTCCAGCTTTCGTTGAGCCTCAGGAGTAAGTTTGCTCACAATGATCCTAGATTCTGATTGCTCAGTTTCCTGTAGAGGAATTTCGGAATAATTACTTGGCACGGGGTCTTCAGGGGCAGAGGAGTACAGCATATCAATACTTATGTACTAATTCTTGTCGTAATTTACCATAACGACAAACAAAGTGATATCGAATTTGCCAATCAAAAGTCCCTTGAAAATTGTTCAGCTCTGTGTAAGACCTTAAATTTTCAGAAGAATACAGTGCGTCAAACGGGAGTTATGTTCAAGAACCACTTGATGAGCAATCGCGCTCTAAATTCCTGTGAATCACGACACAGAATTTGTCACCTATGGGATCTAGCCACAAGAAGAAAGACGACCATTAATTTGTCACAAATCTAGAGTTCGACTATTAATTTGTCACTAAGCCGTAAGCTTAAGCAGTACTTATAATGTCTGCTAAAGAAGCTAAAATTCGGATAGGGCAATAGATACAGCCCAACGACATCAATTTGTCATGACGACATTTAATTTGTCACCGTACATTTAGACAGAAAGCTGGACAGCGATCGATTGGATGAGCAGCACAAGAGATCGACTCTCTGCCATGTATTTGACTGACTCAATCTTTAGGTGGATGCCATCCACTTGATACCCAACGTTTTCGAGCGACTCGAATAATGGCTCGATTCATGTGCAATGCCAAAATCGTCGATCGACCAATTGCGGTTAGCCCTTCGACAGTTGTGCCATCCTCACTCCAGGTAAAGTGATCATTCCAGTTTTGGCAACGTGGATTGAACAATGGAACGGTGGTTGCAGTGAGTGGGTCAGTCGATTCTGTCGTATCTGATTTGAATTCGTTGTAGGCTCAACAAGCAAGGCAGATATTCTCAAAGACTGTTTCTCCTCCCTTTGAGCGTGGAAGAATGTGATCAAAGGACAGATCAATTCCACTGTTGACGGCTTGAGTCAAACAGTAACAGCATCGACCGCGATCGCTGATTTCAATCTGATTTCGTAGCTCAACTGGAATGTAGTTTGACACAGACTTTTAAGGCGTTGGGATTAGGTGTCTGCGCCAGCGCAAGAGGGTTGCAGCATGGGCTTTACGAAGCATGAAAGCATCGGCTGTGTGTCTGAGTTGAGCAAGTTCAAGTTTTTCAGAATCACTCAAGCTGCTTTCTCGATTGAGTTCGAGCAATTCATCATACCGGGCTGTGTCAGGTGAATATTGATGACTCCGGGCGATCGACCAGAGTGCATTGTCGTCTAATCGATCGAGAGCAGCTAAGTCCGCCTGAAATTCTTCGGGAACGTCATCCCAATCTGGAGGGCTTCCGACTTCTAGCGCATGGAGAATGACAGCTTCCAATGGCTGCTGAGTTGCTTGAGCAGTGCTGACCAAACGTTGATAGAGTCGTTCTGGAAGTTGTAACGTAATTGAGGCGGTCACAGGATTCACCTCCTGAAAGTATTCCTATTTTATCTCGATCGCTCAGTATTCTCTTTCGCCCGTTTTTCTGGATCAAACTTTAGACGGAAAACGCTAAACTAGAATCCCTGATTCTTCATCTCTCATGTTGGTTGCTGCTTTTTACAAGTTCGTTTCTCTCCCAGATTATGTGGAGTTGCGCGCTCCTTTACTGGCTCTGTGTCAAGAGCAAGAAATTCGTGGCACGATTCTACTGGCGCAGGAAGGAATTAATGGCACGATCGCTGGATCAAGATCTGCGATCGCTCAAGTTCTCGACTATCTCCGCAGCGATTCAAGATTTGCTGACCTGAACGTGAAAGAATCTGAAACCGAATCGCGGATGTTCGATCGCTTAAAGGTCAAACTCAAAAAAGAAATCGTCACCTTGGGCATTCCCGAAGTCGATCCGACTCAGCAAGTTGGAACCTATGTCAAACCGAAAGAGTGGAATGCGGTGATTTCTGATCCTGAGACGATCGTGATTGATGTACGCAATCGATTTGAAGTCAGTGTTGGCAGTTTTGAAGGTGCGATCGATCCTGAAACGGCTTCGTTTCGACAGTTTCCAGACTATGTGCGATCGCAGCTTGACCCAACGCAGCACCAGAAAGTTGCGATGTTCTGCACAGGTGGAATTCGCTGCGAAAAAGCTTCGGCGTATCTGCTGTCTCAAGGATTTAAGCAGGTCTATCACTTAGAAGGCGGGATTCTCAAGTATTTAGAAGAAGTGCCTTCAGAAGAAAGCTTGTGGCGGGGTGAATGTTTTGTGTTTGACCAGCGGGTAGCTGTGACACAGGGAGTCAAAGATGGCTCGTATGAGATGTGCTATGCCTGCGGACATCCCATCTCTCCCGAGGAAAAAGCCTCTCCTCTGTATCAAGAAGGAATTTCTTGCCCCTATTGTTCAGACACTTGTTCGGAATCCTTAGAATGATTCGGAGCTATCAGAAATTGAACAACAATCTTTCGATGCTCGTTCAATTTCCTGAAGTCAAAGTGCTTTGCGATCGCATTCTCTGAAGTAAACCCCAATGTCTTGGAGAATAAGACTGAACGCAATTGGAAGCTTGATTGGTACTGGCAAAGCTTGAACTGATTTAACCTTCTTGAATCAAGTGAAGCAGTTCATCGGTCGAGATTTTGCCGCTGACTTCTGTGCCTTCTAGTAAGCTATCTGCTAGCTCGCGTTTGTGTTGATGGAGATCGACAATCTTATCTTCGATCGTGTCTTTTGCCACGAGTCGATAAATCGTTACTGGACGCTGCTGACCAATTCGATGTGCACGATCGCTAGCTTGATCTTCAACGGCTGGATTCCACCACGGATCCATATGAATCACATAGTCTGCGGCTGTCAGATTGAGTCCTGTTCCTCCTGCTTTCAGGCTAATTAAGAACACATCGCCTTCACCTGCTTGGAAAGCATTAATGCGCTTCTTGCGTTCAGGGGTTGAAGTCGAACCATCGAGATATTGATAAGCGATCGCTTTTTCTTGTAATAGCTCTTGCAAAATCTTGAGATGATCGACGAATTGACTAAAGACGAGAACTTTATGTTTGTTATCAAGCAATTCTTCTAGCACTTCGCTAAACAGTTGCAGCTTCGCACTAGGAAGTGGAGAGTCGGGAGTTACTAATCGAGTATTACAGCACGATCGACGAAGCTTCATAATCTCAGCTAAGACTTGCAGGTGCTTCTGTCCCGCAGTTGCATCGGATTCTGCAAGACGCTGCATTGCGCTTTTTCTCAGTGCTTCATAGAAAAGTCGTTCGTCAGTACTCAACTCGACATGAAGGACAATCTCAGTTCGAGAAGGCAATTCTTGTAAGACCTGAGTTTTAGTCCGGCGCAGGATGAATGGTTGAATCAGTTTTCTTAAGCGAGTTCGGGCTTGTTTATCTTCAAATCGTTCGATTGGAGTCGCAAAACGTTCGTTAAATTGCTCAAGCGAACCGAGTAAACCAGGATTGATAAATCGGAATAGATTCCATAATTCGCCTAAGTGATTTTCGATCGGCGTTCCGGTGGTAATCAGTTTGAAGCCGCCTCTGAGGTTCATTGCAGCTTGCGATCGCTTAGTTGCAAAGTTCTTAATCGATTGAGCTTCATCGAGCACAATGGTTTGCCATTCGATTTGAGCTAGCTTTTGGGCAACGTCATCTTGCTGAAGTAAGCCATAGCTGCAAATCAAAATGTCAAACGGTTGTAGACGATCGAGAACTTTTTGGCGATCGCCACTTCCAAATTGCACAACATTCAACGTTGGAGCAAAACGCTCAACTTCACTAATCCAGTTCAAGCACACCGAAGTTGGAGCAATGACTAACGTTGCTCCATTCGCAGCACGAGTGAGGATTAAGGCGATCGATTGCAACGTTTTACCTAATCCCATTCCATCGGCTAAACAGGCTCCTACGCCCCAGTGAGCAAGCTTTGCCATCCAGCGAAATCCTTCGATTTGATAGTCGCGAAGTTCGGCTTGTAAGGTTGAAGGAAGAACCGGATCAAGAGATTCGACTTCTTTGAGTTTTTGAATGTGTTTTTGCCAATATTGATCGGCTTCTAGTTCGCCAACTTCATCGATCCAATCCTCGATCGCAACTGCGGCAAGCGGATGAAATCGAGTCTTTTTGCCTTGCTGTTCTGCGATCGATCGAAATTCATCGAGTCGTTTGCGAAACTCTTTGGTGAGTGCGAGAAACTGACCATCTTCTAGACGAATAAATCGACTGTTCGATTGTCCTAATAGTTCTAACAGCCGTTGCATTTCCAGCACTGAGTCTTCGTCAATTCTCAGTTCACCGCTGGCTTCAAACCAATCTCGCTGGCGTTGAATCTTCATCTGAAAATTGCCGATTCCAACTTCGCGGCGAATGCGGAACTTTTCACCTTCGGGATGAGAAATAATAATGCGATCGCCCAATTCCTGAAGCTCTAGCAATAGCTCCAAACAATCCTCTGGATCTTCAATGAGCCATTCGCCATCTTCTTGCTCATGTTCCATTAAAATATCGCAGTCGAGCATGGCATCATTTGCCAATTTTCGTTCTAGCTTCAGGTCTCGTGTAGTCTGTAATCGCTGACCTTCGACTTCTGCAATGACAGTTTCTCCGCCCATTCCAGGACGATAGTATGATCCACCCGTTGCAAAGGGACGAACTAATACGGCAACTCTCAGCCCGGATCGTGCAGGCAGAAGATGAAAATTAGGAGTTGGGTCAGCAGGTACTTCTTCAGCACTCACACCACCACCGATATCTGAATGAACGGTCACCAGTCCAGAGATTGCGTGAATCGCATTGAGCACTCGATCTTTCGCTTGTTCAGGGACTTCTAATTTGTTGCGCGATCCTAGAATTTCTCCAATTCGTCGATGCTCAGCCGTCAGTTCAATAATTTTCAGCCTAGTTGGACTTTCTTTGATTAATAAAATGCTTTGATTGTCTTTGAGAGCTGGAGATAGTTCTAAGGTTAAGCGATCGTGCTTTCCCTTTTTCACAATCAATTCTGGCTCACCTCGAACTACCTCAATTCTTGTACCCGGTGCATCGTCCCAAAATACATACGGATGACCAACTAACCCTAGAATTGCTTTTTCGTCAAATCGATAATCGACTTGTCCATAATATCCGCCTGATGAATAGGCTTTTAGCCCCGCACAAATTTTCTGATCTTGTTCAGTTAAGTAAGGAAAATCTTCACTCGATCGAGCTAAGCGCTTCAAGGCAACATTTCGACCTTTTCCCCATTCGCCTTTTGCATTCAAAGATTGCTCTTTGGGTTGAATTGTCCAAGAGCTAGCATACATTGTAATAAACCAAGCTAAGCGCTGTTTTGTTTCGGAAGGTTCAGAAACAACGGGAGCTTGATTGAGGTTTGTCAATGCATTTAGGCAAAGCTCCCAAGGTTCGAGTGACTTGACTAAATCAACTAAAGGTACAATTTCCGTTGATCGCTGAAGTTGTTCTGCAATTTCAACAAATTCGCTCTTGGGTTTGAATCGCGAGAGTAACATAGCAACTTCTAGCGCGACCCAGTAATAACCTGATGCCTGAGCTTGAGCATAGAAAGCACTGAGTCCGCCTGAAAGTCTTGATTTCGCAGTCGATGCATCTGTCCAGTAAACGACTAGGGCATTCACAATGGTTTCGATGCCATGCTGATGTCGATAAGGAGCTAAATCGAGAATCCAATCTTTCTGAGCAATGTCTCCTTGCTGAAGCTGAATCATTTTCTCTAGCGTCTCATAGGTTGGACTCAGCCAATTCTTTGCCTGTTTTCCAATTCCTGCATAGGTTTTAGCTTCATTCAATTGAGCAGCCGATCCCGCTTTTAGCAATGCCAAAATGAAAAAGATGCCAAGTAGCCCGCTGAAATAGGCTTTGCGTTTGCCGATAGCTTTGCGAAAGGCAGCAAGCCCGATCGTATATTGTGCGATCGCAGTCTCGAAATCCCCGCTTAACGTTTTTAGCCATCCGGATAATGCGGCACTTGGCTCTGCGGGCAGGCTGTTCAAAGTAGCTTGTGCTTCGGCAAGTTTTCCTCGCAGTAACAGTTGCTCGACTAGAAGCAGCGGTTGCCACCTGAATTTAATCTTGTTTTCCTGACAATCTTCCTGAAGCAGTGTAAATGCTTCATTCGCAGGAACGAATTGCTGCACGGAATGATTCAAAATTCCGAGGAGGATTGTTTCATATAAAGGTGCTGGCAATAAGCGCACCCACTCTGCATCAAATGAACGATTACAGACTTGAAAGATGGCTTCATCGATCGTGATTTTTGTTCGATTAAAGCTGTAGCGAGAATAGTGCTCAAACTGTTTACTGGCGTAGGTGAGATCGTTTCGATAGATGCCGATGCGAAATTCGCGCAAGAACTGTTGCTCATTCTTGAAATATTTAGCGCTGCCTGAAAGTACTTGAATGGGATTCACTGCCTCAATCGCGGCGACCAGGGTTTCAAACTTGTTGTCTGCGATCGCGTCCCGAGTCGCAATTTCGACGATCGCTGGATTGCACTGAAACCCGTTTGAAACTTGCACTAAAATTTCATCATTAATTAAGCGATCGAGTCTCGTCTTCAGCATCGCATCGCTCAAGACTTTCCCACCCTCTCTGATCCCCGCATGCTGGAGACATTTCAAACAAGCTGCACGGTATATCGGTTCATACATAACCGAGAACACCTGTACGATTTGGCGCTTGATCTTGTCTAATTTGCGATAGCGATTGAGAATCTGAGCGTGATCATCACTCATAAGCGTTTAGCTCAATGAAGTTTAATCAGGATAACAAGAAATTTAGGCTGCTCTCAAACCTGAATTCCCAAAAAAATTAGCATTTAAGATCAGGGGATCACGTTAAGATCTAAATCCTAATTTAACCTCCGCGTTCTGGAACTGATATGAAACTGGCAGGAAGAGTAAGTCAGGTGACTCCATCGCTCACCCTCGCGATCGACGCAAAAGCCAAGGCGATGAAGCGTGACGGTATTGATGTCTGTAGCTTTAGCGCAGGCGAACCCGATTTCGATACACCAGACCATATCAAGCAAGCGGCGGTTGATGCGTTAAAACAAGGTAAAACTCGATACGGCCCTGCTGCTGGAGAACCGCTCTTAAGAGAAGCGATCGCGCACAAACTGCAAACCGAGAATCAACTCTCTTACGCTCCCGAAAATATCATCGTGACGAATGGCGGTAAACATTCGCTCTACAACTTGATGATGGCGATGATTGATCCGGGCGATGAAGTGATCATTCCGGCTCCCTATTGGGTGAGTTATCCCGAAATGGTTAAGCTTGCAGGTGGTGTGCCTGTGATCGTCAAAACGACGGCTGAAACAGGCTACAAAATTACGCCAGAGCAGTTGCGCCAAGCGATTACGGATAAGACGCAGCTTTTCATTCTCAACTCTCCCTCGAATCCTACGGGCATGGTTTACACCCCGGATGAGATTCGCGCGATCGCTCAAGTGATCGTTGAGAAAAATATCTACGTGGTTTCAGACGAAATCTATGAGCGCTTGCTCTATGACGGTGCAGAGCATTTGAGCATTGGCGCTGCCAGTCCAGAAGCGTTTGAGCGCACAATTATCAGTCATGGATTTGCCAAAGCCTATTCGATGACAGGTTGGCGGGTCGGCTATCTCGCTGGAAATCTGGATCTCATCAAAGCGGTGACGAAGATTCAAGGGCACAGCACCTCGAATGTCTGTACGTTTGCTCAATATGGCGCGATCGCAGCGTATGAAGGCTCACAAGACTGTGTCGAAAAGATGCGCCAAGCTTTTGCCGAGCGGCGACAAGTGATGTTTGACAGGGTGAGTGCCATTCCCAAATTGACTTGTTTAAAACCAGATGGAGCTTTCTATCTATTTATTAACATTAGTCAGCTCGGCATGACTTCACTTGAGTTTTGTGATGGTTTGCTGACAGAACAGAAAGTTGCTGGAATTCCAGGGATTGCATTTGATGCAGACGATCATATTCGCTTCTCTTACGCGACAGATATGAATACGATCGAGCGAGGACTCGATCGCTTAGCTGCTTTTGTCAAATCTAAGATCTAATTCGTTCAGCAGAGTGTTGAATTGCGTCTGAATGGAATTTGTGACTATTTGCAGTTCTAAGTTAGTGGGGAGTGGGGGGTGTTCTGTTTGTATCTCCCTACTCCCTACTCTTCTTGCTCCATGCTTCTGTTTGAAGGTTCGATCGAGCAGCAGAAAAAAAGCGCGATGTAGAATAAAAGACATGGCGTTTTGCGATCGCGCTTCCGTATGACTTTTGATTTCCAGTCTTATCTCGCATCGATTCGCACGACTTACGCCAAGTGGTGGGAGTACTATACCTTAACGGATGCGACCGGAAAACAACGACAGGCGCGAGAAGACTCACCGTTTTTTGACTTTGGTTTGATGGTGCAGACGGTGAAACGGGAAGAGCGAGATCGACCAACCGAAGAGAAGGTCGAGCGATTTTCAGTGCTGGATGGGCTTCGGAAATATGCAGATCAGCAGGTTTTATTAGTCGGGCGACCGGGTTCGGGGAAGTCTACAGCATTGGCGCGATTGATGCTGGAAGAGGCGACGGATCAGCAAGCAAGGATTCCTGTATTAGTAGAATTGCGTTACTGGCAAGGGTCGATCGAGCAGTTGATTTATGATTCATTGATTCGACATGAGATGCCTGCTGAACAGATTGAGGCAGCATTGAAGCATGCGCTGATTCTGTTTGATGGGGTGAATGAGTTACCGTCTGAAGAAGCTCGATCGCAGTTGTCCGCTTTTCGACGCAATCATCCGAAACTCCCGATGATTTTCACGACGCGAGATTTGAGCATCGGGGGAGATCTAGGAATTGAGAAGAAACTAGAAATGCAGCCGCTTTCTGAAGATCAGATGCGGGAGTTTGTTCGAGCTTATGTGCCAGAGCAAGCTGAACAGATGTTGCAGCAGTTAAAAGACCGATTGCGGGAGTTGGGACAAACGCCGTTGTTGCTCTGGATGCTGTGTAGCTTGTTTCGGCGAACTGGGAAGATTCCTGAGAATTTGGGGCTGGTGTTTCGGGAGTTTACGCAGGGGTATGAGCGGTATCTGAAAGAGGATGTGCGGATTGAGAGCGATAAGGCTTGGTGGAAGCCTGTGCTTCAGCATTTGGCTTGGGTGATGATGCAGGGGGAGAAGCCGACGGAGTTTCGGGTGGCGATCGAGTTTGAGGAAGCTGTGGGAGCGATCGCACAATTTCTAGATGGAAAAGTGCCGTATGCAGAAGATTTTGCGCGGAAGTGTTTGCGAGATTTGCAGAAGCATCATTTGATCCAGGTGGGTACGAACCAAGAAGAATTAGAGTTTCGGCATCAACTGATTCAGGAATATTATGTTGCAGAGTGTTTGCTCAAGCAGTTGCCAATTCTGAGCGATGACGAGATTCAGCAAAACTATCTCAACTATCTGAATAAGACGGAGCTTGTGGCGTTGATGTTGGCGCTGGTAGAAGATGAGGCGTTGGCAATTCGGGTGGTGAGATTGGCTTTAGAAGTCGATCGAGTTTTGGGCGCGAGACTGGCGGGAGAGGTAAAGCTAGAGTTTCAAAAGGAGACAGTTGGGTTTGTAAATGTTTTAGAAGTACCGAATTGGTTGAAGGTTCGGGTTTTGCAGGAAACGCGATCGGAGGCAGCGATTCCAGGATTGCTCCGACTGCTGGAAGATGCTGACTCCTTTGTGCGTGGGAGAGCAGCATATGCATTAGGGGAGATAGGAACGGAGGCAGCGATTCCAGGATTGCTCCGACTGCTGGAACATGCTGACTCCTTTGTGCGTGAGAGAGCAGCATATGCATTAGGGGAGATAGGAACGGAGGCAGCGATTCCAGGATTGCTCCGACTGCTGGAACATGCTGACTCCTTTGTGCGTGAGAGAGCAGCATATGCATTAGGGGAGATAGGAACGGAGGCAGCGATTCCAGGATTGCTCCGACTGCTGGAAGATGCTGATTCTGGTGTGCGTGGGAGTGCAGCATATGCATTAGGCAAAATTGCGAAGAAACACGCAGAGACGATCTCTCAACATCTCCCCCATCTCCTAACTTTGATTCCAACTGCTTCGGGTGACGATGCTCTTCGTGTTATCCTCGCCATCCAAGAGAACTGTAAATACTACAACTACGAAATCTATCAAGCCTATCTAGAAGCACAGAAGCACGATCTACAAACTCAACAAAAGCGAGATCGCTCCAACATGAATTCAATCAATCAATCTTCTCTCACTCTCTTCTACTCCTACGCCCACGCAGACGAAACCCTTCGCGACGAACTCGACAAACATCTCAAACTCCTGCAACGCCAAGGAATTATCACGGCTTGGCATGATCGCGACATCACCGCCGGAACCGAATGGGCAACCGAGATCGACCAAAACCTCAACACCGCCGACATCATTTTGCTCCTCATCAGTGCCAACTTCCTCGCCTCCGACTACTGCTACGATACAGAACTCACTCGCGCCCTCGATCGTCACACAAAAGGCGAAGCCCGCATCATCCCCATCATTCTCAAACCCTGCGACTGGGAATCCGCCCCCTTCGGCAAACTCCAAGCGCTCCCCATCGCTCACGGAGCAGGCGCAAAAGCCGTTACAACCTGGAACAATCAAGACGAAGCATTTTTAGCGATCTCCAAAGGCATCCGCAAAGCTGCCGAAGAGATCCGGCAAAAGAAAACCTCAAGTTAAAATCAAACTATCCTCTTTCTCTACTCGATTCATGCAAATCACGATCGACCTCTCACCAGACATTCAATTAGACGATGCCATTCGTCAGCAAGCAGAGTCTAAAGCGCGTGAGTCCTACATTATGGAACTCCTACGCCACGGCAGCATTAGCACAGGTTACGCAGCGCAGAGTCTCAACCTCAGCCGTTTAGAAATTTTGGATTTAATGGCACAGTACAAAATCTCACCCTTTCCAGAACAAACTCCAGAAGAACTCGCTCAAGAAATTGCTGAAACTCGCAATCTGCTCTAATCGTGATCATTGTTTCCAACACTACACCCCTCAGCGAACTTGCCAAAATCGATCGCCTCG
>VFQU01000935.1_pt1 | contig 20007 bp, 17 predicted proteins | sample 3512311 | NCBI WGS metagenome assembly VFQU01 (sample SAMN10412377, study PRJNA504923) | tailings metagenome | isolation source: Relicate 3 Philex TSF3 active mining site | place: Philippines: Tuba, Benguet | collected 2017-08-29
ATCTGTACCGAATTGGTTCAAATAGGCCCTTGATAAACTGCCTGTGTGGACGATTCATTGTTGCCGCTGCTGCGTTCCTGGGCAGCGGGCGACACCCAGGCGCTCGAGGAACTCTTCCCGCTCGTCTACCAGGAGTTGAAGCGCATGGCCCGCTCTCAACTGGCTTCTGAGCCTCCCGGCGGCCGCACCCGCCCCACCGTCCTCGTGCACGAACTCTACCTGCGCCTCAGCCGCGACTCCGGCGGCATCCCCGTCGTCTCCCGCGAGCACTTCTTCAGCCTCGCCGCTCGCGCCATCCGCCAAATCCTCGTGGACCGCGCCCGCAAGCGCCACCGCGCCGCCGCCCACCTGGCCTCTCTCCCTGGCCCCGACCCCTTCCGCCCTCTCCCCGCGGAACTCGATCTCGAAGCCATCGACCAGGCCCTCGACCGCCTCCGCCAGCGCAGCGAACGCCAGGCCCGCATTGCCGAACTCCGCTTCTTCATGGGCCTCTCCATTGAGGAAGCCTCCCAGGCCCTGAACATCTCGCCCGCCACGCTCAAGCGCGACTGGGCCGTCGCCCGCCTCTTCCTGCTCCGCGAACTCGGAGACTCCAGCCGCCATGAACTGGGATGAAGTCTCCCGCATCACCGCCGCCGCGCTGGACCTCCCCCCCACCGAACGCGCCGCCCTGCTAGCCACCGAAGCCACTGCCTTTCCTGAGGAAGTCGCCGAAGCCCAAACCCTGCTCGCCGCCGACACCCACCTCCCCGCCCTCGACCTCGCTCTCGAAGACAACCCCGCCCTCGCGCCCCAGTCCCTCGGCCCCTACCGCCTCACCGCCACCCTCGCCTCCGGTCTGCTCGGCGACGTCTACCGCGCCGAGCGCGCCGACGGCCAGTTTGAGCGCACCGTCGCCATCAAGATGCTCCCCCTCTGGGCCAGCCAGAGCGCCAGCTTCACCTTCTTCTTTGAGCGCGAACGCCGGCTGCTCGCCCAGCTCAATCATCCCCACATCGCCCGCCTCTATGACTCCGGCTACGCGCCCGCCACCGGCCAGCCCTATGTCGTCATGGAATTCCTGCCCGGCGGTCACCTGCTCGACGCCACCGCCGCCCAACCCATCCGCCAGCGCGCCAGCGCCCTCGCCAAAGTAGCCCGCGCCGTCGATTACGCCCACCAGCGCTCCATCCTCCACCGCGACATCAAGCCCTCCAACATCCTCTTCGATGCCCTCGGCGAGCCCCGCCTTACTGACTTCGGCATCGCCGCCCTCGCCCACCAACCCGCTGACCCCGACGGCCTCCACTGGCGCACCGAAGGCTATACCGCCCCCGAAATCCTCTCCGGCTCTACCCCCACCACCTTCGCCGACATCTACTCCCTCGGCCGTGTGCTGGCCAGCCTCGCGCCCCAGCCCGATGCTGACCTCGCCGCCATCCTCGCTCGCGCCTGTCATCCGGACCCACCCTCGCGCTACCCCACCGCCGGCGCACTCGCCGCTGACCTTGAAGCCTACTCCCGTAACCAGCCCGTCTCCGTCCGGCCCCTCTCCTTACCCGCCACCGTCCTGCGCTGGGCGATGCTCCATCCCGCCTCAGCCTCCATCCTCGTCTTCACCCTCGTCATCTCCCTCTGGGCCGCCCTGCTCACCGCCGCCAACTGGCGGCTCAGCCAGAGCGTCGATGAACTCACCCAGCTCACCTTCCGCTTTGACCCCGAAGACACCTCCGCCCTGCCCGCCTCACCCGCCCTCCGCCGCCTCTTTGCCGACCGCATGCTGGCTGCCCTCGATCGCGTCTCCACCCAACTCCGCTGGCGTCCCGAAATGCGCGGCGAACTCGTCCGCCGCTATAACCAGCTCGCCTGGCTCTATCACAACAAAGGCCCTTCCAGCCTCAACGAAGCCCAACTCGCCGAGACTGCCCTGCGCCGGGCGCTTGCCCTGGCCGCTGACAGCCCCGAAATGGCCGCCCCGGTGGAAACCACCCTCGGTGCCTTCCTGCTCAACCTCCGCCGGCCCTCGGACGCTCGCCCTCACTTCGAAGCCGCCATGCGCTTCTGGGCCGACCAGCCCATCACTTCCGGCGATGCCCAGCAATTGGCCGAACGCTCCCGCGCCCATATGGAATTTGCCCGCGCCGTACCTGCCGATAAGGCCGGGCAACAAATGGAACTCGCCCGCGCTGCCATCCTGCGCGCCATGGAGCGCGAACCCAACCACCCCGAGTGGCGTCGCCGGTCCGCCCACACCCATCTGCGCAGCATCTTCACTCGTCCGCTCAACGACCCACAGGTTGGCGTCTGGCTCGACTTCGCCCGCCGTCAGGGAGAATGGCTCCTCGCCCGCCTTCCCGAGGACCCCCGCGCCGCCGACCTGCTGGTGAATATCTACCTGCATTCCGGCCGGCACAACCCCACCCTCGCCCCCCGCTATTTCACCCAGGCCCTCGACTTGCTGGCCCTCTGGCAGCAGCGCGAGCCGGGCAACCCGAAGTTCCCCGAAAACGCCGCCGTCATTACCCGTCAATGGGGCGAACTCGAACTCAAGGCTGGCCACTTCGCCGCCGCCCGGCAGCGCTTTCTCGCCGCCCGCCAGATCGTGGAGCAAATGCCCAAACCCTCCGTCCCCGCCGATGCACTCGACTTACAGCGCGTACGCCTGGAAACCATCGTCGGTGAGGCCAGGGCCAGCCTCGAACTGCGCGATATTCCCCATGCCTGCGCCATTTTCACCCAATGGCAACCGGCCCTCAACGCCCAGAATCAGGCCGAACCCAACAAGTCCCAACTGCACTTTCCACCCGCTGTCGCCGAGCGCTGCCCCTAGCCCCACCGCGTCACTTCTACACACCCCTGTGTAAGATCGGCACGGCTGGCTAGTCCAGCTTTTCTTCTTTCGGCGAGCCAGCGAGCATGGAAAAGAACAGTCCCACAATCAATAAACCGAAAAACAAGGCTGCGATGCTCATACTGACCTCCAATCAGATACGCGTCAGAGTTGCACGCAAAGGGCCAAACTTTTCGGGCTGCCGCGCAAATTATGTTACGTTGCGCTTATGCAAGTGGATTTGGCCTTCGGCAAAACGGGCCTCAACGTAAACCTCCCCGCCGGTTTTGAATACCAGTTTCTGGAAGCGCGCTCGGCCGCGCCCCTGCCCGATGAGCGCGCCGCCCTCGAACACGCGGTCTTGAACCCGATTGGCACGCCTTCTCTGGCGGAATTGGCCGCCGGCAAGCGTTCCGCCGCCATTTCGGTGTGCGACATCACCCGTCCCGCCCCCAACCAGCGCACGCTGCCCGTCATTCTCGCCACCCTCGCCGCCGCTGGCATTCCCCCCGAGCGCACTACCATCTGCATCGCCACCGGCCTCCACCGCATCGCCACCCCCGCCGAACTCGACGAGATCCTCGGGCCCGACATCGCCGCCCGCTACCCCATCTTCAATCACGACGCCAAGATCTTCGACGATCACGTCGATCTCGGCGCTACCGCCTCCGGCATCCCCGTCTACATCGCCCGCCCCTTCGTCGAAGCCGACCTCCGCATCACCCTCGGCTTCATTGAGCCCCACCTCATGCTCGGCTACTCCGGCGGCCGCAAGCTGATTGCCCCCGGCCTCGCCGCGCAGGAAACCATCAAGGTCATCCATAGCCCCCGCTTCATGCGCGACCGTCGCTCCGTGGAAGGCTCCATCGCCGACAACCCCCTGCACCGCGAACTGCAGGAAATCGCCCGCATGGCCGGCCACACCTTCATGCTCGATGTCGCCCTCACGCGCAAACGCGAAATCGCCCAGGTCTTCGCCGGCCATCCCGAACAGGCCCACGCCGCCGGAGTGGACTTCGTTTCCCGCGTCATGCTCGAAAAGATTGATCAGCCCGTGGATGCCGTAGTCACCACTTGCGCCGGTTACCCGCTGGACCTCACCTTCTATCAGGCCGTCAAGGGCGTCACCGCGGCCAGCCACATTGTGCGCGACGGCGGCAAGATTCTCATCTCCGCCGCCTGTTCCGAAGGCCCCGGCGCACCCGAGTTCCGCGAGATGATCCAGCGCTTCTCCTCGCCCAAGGCCTTCCTCGACGCCGTGGCCGATGCGCCCGTCACCGTCGACCAGTGGCAGTTGGAAAAGCTCGCCCTCGTTCTCGAATCGAAGCAGGTGGTCTTCCATACCCCGGGCGTCCCGGCCGAATACCGGCCGCAGATGTGGGGCTCCGTGCATGACGAATTCCCGGACGCCATGGCCGCCCTCACCGCCGGCCTGCCCGCGCAGTCCCGCATAGCCGTCATCCCGGAAGGGCCTTACGTGCTCGCCCGTGTAGCTTAGGTGACAATGCGATACTGATTTATCAGTAGCGCATTCATGTACCGTCTCGTCTTTGTTCTTTCCTCACTGCTTCCTCTCTACGCCCAGACCGACTGCCGGGGCCGCGTCCTGGACCCGGCAGGTAAGCCGCTGGGCGGCATCAGCCTGAGCCTGCTGCCGGGCAACCTCACCGCCACCACCAATGACGCCGGCGAATTCACGCTCGCCGGCGCACCCGCCAGCTTCACCCTGACGGCCACCGGCCGCGGCTACGTGCCCTACCAGCAGGCACTCGCCCTTCCCTGTCAGGACCTCGTCCTGCGGCTCGAAACGGTGCAGACCACGCTGGAAGTACGTGCCCCCTCCACCGACTTCCTCGCCACCGTGTCGGTTTCGGTCACCAAGTCGCCCGTCAACCTCATTGACCTGCCTTACGCCGTGCAGGTGATCCCCAAGGCGCTGCTCGAAGACCGCAACATACAGGACATCAAGGACCTCTACCGCAACATCTCCGGCGTGCAGGATTCGCCCTACTCGGCCATGACCATGCGCGGCTTCACCCAGCGCGAGGTGCTCTTCAACGGCGTGCGCGGCAACCCCTACGGCTCGCTCGACAACGACCTCAACGACGCCGGCTTTTCTACCTCGCAGGGCCGCTTGAGCAACATCGAGTTTGTGGAAGTCCTCAAGGGCCCGGCGGGCGTCCTCTTTGGCGGTGGCGAAGCGGGCGGCGTGGTCAACTTTGTCACCCGCAAGCCCCGCAACACCCCGGCGGCCGAAGCCAGCTTCCGCACCGGCTCGTTTGCCCAAAAGGGTGGCCATGTGGAGTTGACCGGGCCGCTGCCCCGCACCCGCAACCTCTTCTACCGCACTGCCCTCTATGCCGAAGACCGGCGCATCTTCCGCTACAACTCGGGCACCGAGAACTACCACCTCGCCAGCGGCCTCACCTGGCGCGCCAGCGAAAGCACGTCGGTCGGCTTTGAGTACGAGTATCTCGACCAGTTCCTCCGCGGCCATCGCCTGCGCGGCATCCCCACCAATGCCAGCGGCGCCTGGCTGACGGCGCGCGAGTGGAGCGCCGCAGAACCTACCGATGCTTCCCAGTTGCAGGCCCGCATCTTTCAGACCCGGCTCGACCACGCCTTCACCAACACCTTCCGTACCGACCTGACCTTCCGCTATCTCAACTTCGACCGCCCCGAGCGCTACCACGAGCCCCGCGGCATCAATGCCGACGGACGCACGATGCGGCGCGAGTTCCGCGACCAGTTCCGCGGCAATGATGACCTGTCCCTGACCGGCAATTTCTACCAGCGCATCGCCCGCAACAATCTGGCCTTCGGCGCCGAGTGGGTAAGGCAGGACTGGACCGGCCGCTACGGCACCGCGCGCGAGGCGGAACGCGGCGGCCCGGTGCCGGGGATCGACCTCTTCGCGCCAGTGTATGGCCGCAGTACGGGCTACTTCATCAACCCGGCAGCCTTCACGCTCCAAAACGTTCTGGCCAACCGCCAGGCCCTGTTCATCCAGGATCAGATCGAAATCTCGCCCCGGCTGCAAGTGCTGTTGGGGGCGCGAGCGGAACGGTTTACCGACCGGGGCCGCGCCGGCGCCCTGCCAGTCGATTCTTCGCTGGCGGCCTTTACCGTCCGCGCGGCTGCGGTGTACCGCCTGCGGCCTGCTGTATCGCTCTTCACCAGCCTGAGCAATTCGTTCAACCGCGCGCCGTCCCTCGCGCAAACACCGCTCGCCAACGGCCCGCACGACCCCGAACGCGGCCGCCAGTTTGAAGCGGGCGTGAAGACAGAACTGAGCCAGGGCAACGTGCTGGTGAACGCCACTTACTTCCGCATCGCCAAAACCAACGTCCTGCGGCCCGACCCGAACTTTGGCCCCAACGGCGACAACTTCGCCGCCGTTTTTCCGATTGGCGAGGTACGCAACCAGGGCCTTGAGCTGGACCTCACGGGCAAGCTGACGCGGAACCTGAACCTGATTCTGAACTACGCGCTGATTGACTCGCAGATTCTCGCCGACCGCTTCACGCCCAGCGCCGTGGGCCGGGCCCTGCCCAACGTTGCGCGGCATGCCGGCGGGGTCTTCCTGAGGTATGACTACCAGCGGTCAGGCACGAGTGTCTATCTGGGGTCTGAGTTGCGCAGCCGCCGCTTTGAACCCTATGCGGGCTTTGCCGCGGGTGGCTACGCCACGCTCGACGTGGGCTTGTTCCAGCGGCTGGGCTCAAGGCTGGAGTTGCGCGCCACTGTCGACAACGCCACCGACCGGCTTTACGCCACGGCCAGCCTCTTTGCCGCCCGCGCCGGCAACATGCCCGGCGCACCACGCACAGCCACCATCGGGTTACACTTCAAGACTCGCCGCACGAATTGATGCCCAAGTTTCGCGAACCATCGCTCGATGTGTTGCGCGGTCTGGTGATGGTGCTGATGGTGATTGACCACACGCAGGAATACCAGGCCGGGCCGGGGCGTGGTCTGGTCACCGACCCGATGAATCTCGCGGTGACGCCGGGGCTGGTCTACTTCTGGCGGATATTGGCGCATTTCTGCGCGCCGGTCTTCACCTTTCTCATGGGCATCAGCGCGGCCTTGAGTGGAGCGAGCGCGGGCAAGCTGGCGCGGCGGGGTTTGTTGCTGCTGGCGCTGGAGGCGACGGTGATCAACTGGGCGTGGACTTTCAACCCCTGGTGGCCGCGCTATTTCTTTCAGATCATCGCAGCCCTGGGTTGCGCATTGCTGGCCCTGGCGGCAGTGCAGCGCTTGCCAAGGCGGTGGGTGCTGGCCCTGGGCGTGCTGCTGGTGGCGGGGCACAACCTGCTGGATGGCATCCGCTTTTCGCCGCACACCTGGCAGCACTATGTATGGAGCCTGCTGCATGTGAAGGAAGTGCTGCCACTAGGCGGGGGCTTCGAGTTTCGCACCACTTACCCGGTGTTGCCGGTGATCGGGCTGGCCTGCTGCGGCTATGGCCTGGCCGACTGGTGGCGGCGGCCGCAGGCGCCGCTGCTGTTGACGGGCGGCGGGCTGATTGCTCTCTTTGCGGTGCTGCGCGTGACGGGCCTGTATGGCGACCCACACCCCTGGGAAAGCCAGCCTTACGGGCTACAGTCCTTCTTCAATGTCACCAAGTACCCGCTGTCGTTGCAGTTCTGCCTCATGACGATCGGCCCGGCGCTGGTGCTGCTACATTTTCTACGGGGACGGCGGCAGCCACAACTGGAACAACTGGGGCGCACGGCCTTCTTCTTCTACTGGACTCATCTGGTGTTGCTGCACGCCGCGGCGCTGGCCATGGCTTGGGGCTTGGGGCTGCCAGTGGATGTAGCGGCGCGCTTTGGCGGCGTGCCCGATGGGGTGGGCTTTCCGGTTTGGGCCACCGCACCGCTGGCCTTACTGGCCACGGCGGCCCTGTATCCGCTTTGCCGGTGGTATGAGCCGCGGCGGCTGCCTCTGCTATGAGCGTTTGCGCCAGACGCTCATGGCGATCAGCGAGACGCCCAGCAAAGCGCTGGTGACCGGCTCGGGCGTTTCCATGACGGGCAGTTGGTAGGCCTTGATCTGGAAGGCGAGATCGTTGTTGCCGGGCAGGGGATTGGCGTTGGAGGCAGGCAGGGTAGAGCCGCTCCAGTTCATCAGAAACTCGCCGCTCAGCGTCCAGGCCTGCGTGAAGTCAATGCCGCCGATGGCGAAGTAGTTGATCTTGCGGAAGTCATCCACGAGCGGGTCGTCAAAGGTGGCGTTGATGAGCGTGGTGGGCATACCCGCAATGCTTTGTCCGTTGAGCACCCAGTTGGTGAAGGCGAGGCTGCCCGCCGTGGGGCGGGGGGTGTTGCCGGTGAGGTCGGGGTCCGGGGCCACCATGCGGACGATCAGGTTCGCCACATTGCCGAAGGCGGCGGTGTAGGTGGGGACAGTGTAAGTGATGCCCGTTACGGTATCGCGGACAGTGCCGCCCAACTGGCGGGTGGTGTCGCCGGAGTAAGTCTGGGTGAATTCGTACTTGCGGCCCGCTACCCAGGTGGGCGTGTTCACGCTGGAGACGCTGAAGGTGAAGACGCTGCTGCTGTTGAGCGCATTGAAGCGGGCGTCCTGCGTGGAATTGAAGCTGAACTCGTAGCCGAAGCTCTCATAGGTGGTGTTTCCGAGCAGCACAAACTGGGTGTCGGTGGCGGTGTTGGGTCCGGGGCCACCAAACATTTGCTGGTAAACAGGAGCGGCCGTAGCCAGAGCAGCGAGGCTGAAAAGCCCAAGATAGCGAAACAAGATTCCTCCGAGTGATTCCAGGAATTCGTCCTAGAACCCTAAGAGAAAGTATCTAGTCCTACTGCCAGCAGAACAATAGAACCATAGTTCCAAGTTATACCTATGGCTTTCGCCTTACTACTTTTCTAAGCCGAGAGGGCGAGGTTGAGGTTCTCGATGGCTTCGTCGATTTCGGCGGTGTTCTTGAAGCCGACGGTGACGGAATCGACACCCGCCTGGCGGAAGGCGAAGCGCATGGCTTTCTGGCGGTCTTCGCGTTCGGTGAAGGCGCCTTCGCCAACCAGCTTCATGCTGATGACGCCCATGTTGTCGTGGCGGACGGCGTCGACATGCTTGACCACCTCAGACACATTGCCGAGGCCGCGGGAATTGTATTCCTCGGCGTCCATCTTGGTGCCGTTATGGTTGACGCGGATCATGGCGACTTCGAGCCATTCATTGCCGGGCATCTGGCGGAGGGCGGGCAGGCCATGAACGGAGGCGCCGCGCCCAATCAGGGCATCGCGGTGCTTGGCCTCGAGAAAGCCGTCCTGCCACTGCCGCGTATCCGTGGGCCAGGTGGCGGTGTGCTGGTAGTGCAGCAGCAGGACGTCGAAGTAGTCGGTCTGGGCGAGGCGGCGGAGTTCGTCGATCTTCTCTTGCGGGTTGGCGTTGGGGCGCGTGGTGACCTTGGACATGAGCCGGTAGCTGTCGCGGGGAAGGCCCTTGAGGGCGATGCCGAGCATGCGGTGCATGTCGCCGTAGCTTTCCGCAGTTTCAAAGAAGCGAATGCCCTGGTCGTAGGCGTAGCGGACGAGGCGGGTGAATTCGTCCTGGCCGAGTTCGCGCTGGACGCGGCCGCTGTAGGTGCCGGTGCCAAAGGCGAGGCGGGTCACTTTGACGCCACTCTTGCCGAGCGTCACCCAGTCAGTAGCCTTGCCGCCGGCGGCGATGAGGGGGCGATGCAGCCAGGGGGTGAGGGCAGCGCCAGCGAGGCCGGCCCGGAGGAATTTGCGGCGGGAGCAGGGGGTCATGGGGGAATCTTCCTTCTGGGGCGGATCTTATCACCGTTGGAAAATTTTCGTACGGGTAGTGAGCCAATGCGGCCGATTGGATTACACTGTAGGTTTCTGAAGTGATCCAATTCATCACAATTGACAGCCAATCGGCGCTTCCACTGTACCGCCAGGTGTATGACGGCCTGCGGGAGGCGATATTGGCTGGGCAATTGCGGGAGGGCGACCGGTTGCCGCCGACGCGGGACCTGGCCACGCAACTGGGCTTGAACCGGGCGACGGTGACGGCGGCCTACGACCTGCTCGAAGAAGCCGGGCTGGTGAGCGGGCAGGTGGGCCGGGGCAGTTTCGTGAAGCGTAGCGGAGGGGAGGAAGAGCCGGAGATTTCGTTTGCCACGTCGCGGCCCGCGGCCGAGCTGTTCCCGCTCGAGGAGGTGCGCGAGGTGACCGCCGAGGTGATGCGGCGGGATGCGGGCGTGGTGTTGCAGTTGGGCTCGCCCCTGGGTTACGGGCCGCTGCGGGAGTATCTGGCGGCGGAGGCGGTGCGTGAAGGCGCGATGGACCCGGAAGCAGATGATTTGCTGATCACCTCGGGCTGCCAGCAGGCGCTGGACCTGATCCAGAAAGCGCTGGTGCGGCCGGGTGAGCGGGTGCTGGTGGGAGAGCCGGTGTATCCCGGCGTGAAGAATGCCTTCGCCGGGCAACTAACGGTGGACGCGCGGGAGGCGGGCATCGTGGCAGAGGTGGTGACGCCGAGCTTCCGGAACCCGACGGGCTACACGATGACGCTGGCCGAGCGCAAGGCGCTGGCGGCGCAGGGTGGGCGGCTGTTGGTGGAAGTGGATATCTATTCGCGGCTGCGGTATGCGGGCAAGCCGCTTCCGACGGTGCGCAGCCTGGGCGGCGCGGAGCGCACCTTACTGCTGCGCAGCTTTTCGAAGATTGCCTTTCCGGGCTTGCGCGTGGGGTGGGTGATTGGGCCCAAGGCGGTGGTGCAGAAACTGGCGACGGCCAAGCAGTGGACGGATCTGCATTCCGATCAGCTCTCGCAGGCGATACTGCTTGAGTTTGCGCGGAGCGGACAGTTGGACAAGCATCTGGCGCGGGTGCTGGCGGCGGGGCGGTTGCGGCTGGAGACGACCTTGCGGGTACTCGAGGAAGTGTTGCCGGAGGGGTCGAGCTATACGCGGCCCGAGGGGGGCATGAATCTTTGGGTGACACTGCCACCGGGTTGTGATGCGGAGGCGGTGCTCGAGAAGGCGCGGCGGGAGAAGGTGGCATTTCTGCCAGGGCGGTATTTCGCGGTGGGGAACGGGTTGAAAGAGAATCTGCGATTGAGTTTTGCCGGCCTGAGCCCGCAGCGCATTGAGCTGGGCTTGCGCCGGTTGGCACCCATTTTGGAAAGCGAGGCCGCTATGGCCCGCCAGTTCCGCGAACCATTGCCGGAAATGGCAATGGTGTAAGCGAGAGAGAGAAGATCAGGAGTAACCCAGATGATATTGAACGAAGCATTTCGCAAGAAGATCGGCCTGGCCGAGATGTTGAAGGGCGGCGTGATCATGGACGTCACGAATGCCGAGCAGGCGCTGATTGCCGAGAAGGCGGGCGCGGTGGCGGTGATGGCGCTGATCAAGGTGCCGAGCGACATACGCAAGGAAGGCGGCGTGGCGCGCATGAGCCCGATTTCGTGCATTCGCGAGATCCAGCGGACCGTATCGATTCCCGTAATGGCCAAGGCGCGGATTGGGCACTTTGCGGAAGCGCAGGTGCTGGAAGCGCTGAAGGTGGACTTCATCGACGAGTCGGAAGTGCTGACGCCGGCCGATGAGGAGAATCACATTGAGAAGCACCAGTTCACGGTGCCGTTTGTGTGCGGCTGCCGGAACCTGGGCGAAGCCTTGCGCCGGATTGGCGAAGGCGCGGCGATGATTCGCACCAAGGGCGAAGCGGGCACGGGCAACGTGGTGGAAGCCGTGCGGCACATGCGGACGATCATGAAGGAAATGCGCCAGTTGCAGACGATGCGGCGGGATGAGCTGATGGTGGCGGCCAAGAACCATCAGGCGCCGTATGAACTGATTGAGTACTGCGCGGAGCACGGCAAGTTGCCGGTGCCGAATTTCTCGGCGGGCGGCATTGCGACGCCGGCGGATGCGGCGCTGATGATGCAGCTGGGGGCGGAGACGGTGTTCGTCGGCTCGGGTATCTACAAGAGCCCGGACCCGGTGAACTTCGCCAAGGCCATTGTGAAGGCGACGCTGCACTACAACGACCCGGCGAAGGTGCTGGAGGCGTGTGAAGAGCTGCCGGACGGTATGCCGGGCCTCGACGTGCGGCAGATTCGCGAAGAGGAGTTGATGGCGGGCCGTGGCTGGTAACGGCAAACGGATTGGGGTGCTGGCGCTGCAGGGCGACTACGAGAAGCATGAAGAGTCGCTGCGCCGCGCGGGCACCCCGCCCATACGGGTGAAGACGGCCGAGGAACTGGCGGCGGTGGACGCGCTGGTGATTCCGGGCGGTGAGTCGACCACGATGTTGCGGCTGATGGATTACTACAGTCTGTTTGAACCGCTGCGCGAGTTTGGGTTGCACAAGCCGATATTCGGGACCTGTGCGGGGGCGATATTGCTGGCGACGGGGGTGAGTTCGCCGGCGCAAGCCTCGCTGGGCCTGATGGATATTGACGTGGAGCGGAACGCTTACGGGCGGCAGGTGGACTCGCGGATTGTGGAGATTGACTCGGCGCTGGGGAAACTGGAGGCGGTGTTCATCCGGGCGCCGATCATCCGGCGAGTCGGTGATGGAGTGGAAGTGCTGGCGAGTTATGACGGGGACCCGGTGCTGGTGAAGCAGGGGCGGCATCTGGCGGCGACGTTTCATCCGGAACTGACAGAGGATACGCGCGTGCACGAGATGTTTGTGAAGATGGTGGGATGAAGCAGCGGGTATTGTTCCTGTGCGTGGGGAACGCTTGCCGGTCGCAGATGGCCGAGGGTTTTGCGCGGGCTTACGGGCATGATGTGATGACGCCGGTGAGCGCGGGGCTTTCGCCGGCGATGATGGTGGACCCGAATACAAAAGCAGTGATGGGGGAGCGGGGCATCTCACTGGAGGAGCAGTTTCCGAAGCCGCTCGAAATGGGCTTGCAACCACTGCCGACGCTGATAGTGAACATGAGTGGAGTGGCGTTGCCGGCGGCGGCGAGCGGCATCGCCAATGAGACTTGGCGAGTGCGGGACCCAGTGGGGGAAGTAGCGGGGGTGCACCGCGAGGTGAGGGATGAGGTGGAAGGTTTGGTAATGAATCTGATACTGCGTTTGCGGCAGCGGCGGGGCGATGGGCCCGAGCCGGGGGAGGCGCCCAAGCGGCGCATCAAGTTTGGCCGGATGGTGTAGGGGAACCGCGATAAGATCGCGGGCATGAAACAACTTTTGTGGGTATTGCTCTGCGCCGCACTGGGATGGGGGCAGATACAGAAGACGGAAGTGGTGCGGGCGACGACGCCGGAGGAGGACGCCAAGGGGGTGAGCGCCACAGTCCCCGAGATGGTGGCGGTGAGCGCGCAATTTGAGCGCATTGTGGTGATGCGAGTGAAGCATCAGGCGGATCTGCTGGGGGGCCTGGAGAAGCTGGTAAAGCAGGAGAAGATTACGAACGCGGTGATCCTGAGCGGGTTGGGGAGCCTGACCAGCGCGCACTACCATGTGGTGAGCAATCGGGGTTTTCCTTCGAAGAACGTGTTTGTGAAGAACCCGGAGGCATCCGCGGATATTGTGAGTATCAATGGCATGGTGCTGAACGGGAAGATCCATTGCCATTTGAGCTACGCGGACCCGGACAAGAGCTATGGCGGGCATCTGGAGCCGGGCAATCGCGTGTTCACTTTTGCCGTGGTGACGCTGGGGGTATTGCCGGCGGGCCTGGACCTGAAGCGATTCGACGACAAGACCTGGCGCTGAAGCAGGCGCACGGCGCCGCGCTGGCACACTTGTGGTGAGCCAGCGCGGAGAGGGGAGATTCGGATTTCAGGGAGCGGTGGCCACGAGGGCCGGGTTCGGAGGCCTAGCATCAAGAGGGGACAGTCCGCTCGGCTTGCCAGTGCGGTAGCACTGGCAAGCCGGGGACAGTCCCCGAGGTCGCTACTCGCCCTAGATTGGGTTCGTTCGCTTCAGGTCCTTGAGGGGGATCATGTCGCGGAAGACTTTCTGGTAACGGGGCTGGGAGTGGCCCACCATCAGGGTCATGGCGGCGCGGGGGGTGCCGTTGATGGACATCGCGCGCATGCGGGCTGTGGGTAAAGACGCTGGGATGGGGAAGTTCTTTTTCATCGCGTAGAACTCGGCCTGGATGTCGGTGGCAGAGACACGGTCCATCTGGAGGAGGCGGAGTTCCTTGAGAGCCCGGTCGGCGCGGCGTTCGAGTTGGGCGGCCATTTTGGACATGCGCTCCATTTGTTTGAACCACTTGTCAGAATCGGGTTCGTTTTGGAAACGCGTCTGGGCGTCGATTTCGAAGGTGCGGGCACGGTCCAGTTGGAAGAGGGCGTAGGCGTAGCGCTCGAAGGTTTGCAGTTCCATTTCGCCCTGGGGGGCGCATTGGTCGAATAGCTTCTCTCTTAGTTGGTTGTATTGGGCGTGAATGGCTTCGTTTTGTGCGAACAAGTTGGAGGGCTCGCAGTGGAGGCCGTGGGCTTTCGCATTCAGGGAGGAGTTGAGCTTGCCCGCGGCGGTGCGGGGGCCGGTGGATTTCTGGGCGTTCGCCTGGTTGGCGGCTTGTTGGGCAGTGGTGGCCATGGGATTGGGTTCCTTTTCGCTTTTTCAAGAGGGGACGGTCCCTGGGCCCGCCCAAAGGGCGGGCCGGGACAGTCCCCGAAGTCGCCTTCAGAGTCGCAGAGCAGGGAAACGCAAACGACCAAGCCCATGGCTAAGGGGTTGAAAACAAGCGAAAGAAAAAGTTTGGCTAGCGGTGACTGAGATGTGAGGGCGAGAGAGGACGCGCTCCTCCCTATGAACGCAAGCGTCACGGGAAAAGGCTATAGTAACGGGAATCATGCTGCGTACTGTGCTGACGGCCCTGCTGACACTGCTGCCCCTGCTGGGCCAGCCGGCGATTGATGAAGCCTATTCGGCCAAGATCCGGGAATACACCACAGACAAGATGTTTCTGACCTCGCTGGTGGAAACACTGCCCGCCGGCGGGCCGGTGCCGACGCCCGAAAAAGTGCTGGGCTATGTCGCCGGGACGCCGTTCAAGCTGACGCACGCGGCGGATGTGCACCGCTATCTGCGCGCGCTGGCAGCGGCCACGCCACGCGTCAAGGTGTTCTCGATTGGCACAAGCGAAGAAGGGCGGGAGATGGTGGTGGCGCTGGTTTCGGATGAGAAGAATCTGGCGCGGCTGGAGCAGAACAAGCAGTTGATGGATCAACTGGCCGACCCGCGCCGCACCAACCCGGCCGCGGCGGCGAAGGCCATCGCGGAGGTGACGCCTTTCTACTGGCTGACCGGGTCACTGCATTCGACCGAGACGGGGAGCCCCGAGATGTTGATGGAACTGGCTTACCGGCTGGCGGTGGACCCCAGCGAATTCACGGAAGCGATCCGGCAGAACCTGGTGGTGATGATTACCCCCGTGGCGGATGTGGATGGGCGGGAACGGATGGTGGACCTCTATAACTGGAAGCGGGCGCACGAAAAGCAGCCGGCGCCGAGCCTGATTTACTGGGGCAAGTATGTGGCGCATGACAACAACCGCGACGGGATGAATCTGGCCCTGGCGCTGACCCGGAACGTGTGGCGCACGTTTTTTGAATACCATCCGCTGGTGCTGCATGACCTGCACGAAAGCGTGCCCTTTCTCTATGTGTCAACGGGGATGGGCCCCTACAACGCGTGGTATGACCCGATCCTGATCAGCGAATGGCAGAAGCTGGCCTATCACGAGGTGGAAAGCATGACGCGGGAGGGAGTGCCGGGAGTGTGGACGCATGGTTTCTACGATGGCTGGGCGGCGAATTACATGTTTCTGGCGGCGAACGGGCACAACGCGATTGGCCGTTTTTATGAGACTTTCGGCAACGGCGGGGCGGATACGCGGCAACGGACGGTGCCCGCAACTTCGACGACACGCACGTGGTTCCGGCCAAACCCGCCGCTGCCGCAGGTGAACTGGAGCATACGCAATAACGTGAATCTGCAGCAGAGCGGGGTGCTCTATGCGTTTAATTACACGGCGCGGCACAAGGCGGAATTTCTGAACAACTTCTACCTGAAGGGACAGCGGAGCGTGGCCAAGGCGCGCACGGAGGGTCCGGCGGCGTATGTAATTCCGGGCAATACGCCGCGGCCGGGTCTGGCGGCGGATCTGCTGCGGGTGATGGAGCTGCAGGGGGTGGAAGTGCACGCGCTGACAGCGGCGGCCAAGGTGGGGCCGCGCGAGTATCCGGCCGGGAGTTATGTGATCCGGATGGACCAGCCCTATTCCCGCATGGCGGATATGCTGCTGGACCTGCAGTATTACAGCGTGAACGATACGCGGCCCTATGACGATACGGGATGGAGTTTGGGGTATTTGCGGAATGTGGAAACAGTGCGCGTGACGGACACGGCCATCCTGGAGGCGCCGATGCGGAAGCTGCCCGGGACGCCGAAGCTGGAAGCGGAAGTGCGGGAGAACGGCCAGCCGGCGGCATGGCTGGTGGAGCATAGCGCGGACACGCCGCTGGCGACGTTTCGCTATGCGCTGCGGGAGGTGCCGATGACGGTGGCCGAAGTGGATTTTGTGCTGGATGGCGTGAAGTATCCGCCGGGGACGGTGTTGATTCGCGCGGCGGATTTGCCCGAGGCGCGACTGCGCAGCGCGGCGGCGGGGTTGCCGCTGAAGATACGGGGATTGGCGCAGATGCCGGGGGTGAAGCAGCATGCGCTGGCGGCGCCGCGGATTGCACTGGTGCACACGTGGATGAGCACCCAGACTGAGGGCTGGGTAAGGCTGGCGCTGGAGGCGGCGAAAGTGCCGTATGAGTACATCAGCGACCAGAAGGTAGCGCAGTATGCGGACCTGCGGGCCCGCTACGATGTCATCCTCTGGGGGCCGATACAGGGCACCAGCCAGCGCATTGTGAACGGGATACCGAAGCGGGCGGGCGTGCCGGCGATTCCGTGGAAGGCCAGTGAGTTGACGCCGAGCTTCGGGACGGGGCCGGACCAGACAGAGGACATACGCGGGGGCATGGGTCTGGAGGGGGTGCTGAACCTGCGGCGGTTTGTGGAAGCGGGCGGATTGTTCGTGACCATAGGCGGGAATGCTTCGATTCCGATTGACTACGGGCTGGTGGAGGGAGTGGCCATACAGCCGACCCGGGAATTGCAGGTGCGGGGGAGCGTGCTGCAGGCAGTGGTGGCGGACCGGCTGAGCCCGATTGTGTACGGGTATGGGGAGAAGGTACCGGTGTACTTCAACAGTGCGCCGGTGTTCGACATCCCGCGGCCCAATGCCGCACCGCCCACACCGCCGGGACGGCCGACCGGACGGGGTGGCGTGAATGACCCGGATGTAGTGCAGGGGAGGCCGAACCTACCACCGCCGCCGCCTTTGGCCGAAGAAGTGCCGGAAGCCATGCGGCCCTACGTGCCGCCGGCGGGAATGGCGCCACGGCCGGTGTTGCGGTTTGCGGCAGCGCCGGAACTGTTGATCAGCGGAATGCTGGCGGGAGGGCAGGAACTGGGTGGCAAGCCCGCCATCATTGATGTGCCGGTGGGTAAGGGCCATGTGGTGCTGTTTGCGAACAATCCGATGTGGCGGCAGCAGACGCAGGGCAGCTGGTTTCTGATTTTCAACGCGGCGATGAATTATGCGGATCTGAGCGCGGGGCGGTAAGGGAGAGGGGCGCGCGGCCGGGGATAGCGCAATTTACGCTGTGACGAAGCAGGGGACGTCCACCTCTTTCCCTTGCGAACAACGCAACCCCAAAAGGCCTGGCACGCTGGGATTGAGATGGGGCCGATGTATTTGGGCCTCTTTCAGGAAATCGAAGGTGGGAGGGGAGTGGGACCGCCGGGCGGCCGGGATCGAGGCAGGAGAGGGCGAGCCGGAAGAGGAGTAAGGGCACCGCCCAAAGCCCTGGATTTATGGCGTTTTTTGGAGATTGAGGCAGGGTAAAGATGAGCACGTCCCCATTGCTCTAAAGGCCACTTTTTTCCGGCGTTATTATAGAATCGCGGAATGGAAAGAAGAGGACGCCCTAGAAGCTTCAAGCCCTGAACACACTTTGTTTGCAATCTAGCAAAGCCTCAGATGGAAAAGGACAATTAGAAATGACACCACCGAGAACGCCCATTGCTGTTTGCATTATCAATTTAAAGGGAGGCGTCGGAAAATCAACGATTGCCGCCTTGCTAGCCAGGAGGGCTCTAATGACTAAGGGTCTAGATGTATTGGCAGTTGATCTCGACCCACAAGCTAATTTGAGCCAAGGATTGATGAGAAACAACTATGGGCAATTCCTAAAAGAACGTCGCCCATCGATAGTAGAGCTATTCAATGGGTACATACCGCCCCGAGGAGACTCACAAGCACCGCAGGGCCTCGAGGAATCTTATTCATTTGAGCTTATCGGGCGGAAAAACAATAAAGCACTTCATCTTATTCCGTCTCGATTCGATTTTTCAGATGCATTGCTAAACTCACTCCGGCCAAACCCAAGAGTACTGGCTAGGTATTTAAGTTCGAACTTCACTAACAAAGACTTGATCCTTATCGATTGCTCCCCAACGGAGTCAGTTCTTACAACGGCTGCTTATCATGCAAGCAGTAAAGTGTTAGTCCCCGTAAAGCCCGAATTTTTTGCAACCATTGGCTTCCCATTACTACGAGAATCTCTAGATTTATTTCGAAAACAAAATCCAGCAAACTCTCTGCAGGTGACGGGAGTTGTTATTAATAATTCGTTCTATGATGGCGGAAATAATGGCGGACCAGAAAAAGAAAAAGCCTTACGCGAAATCAAACATGAAGCGAAAAAAAACGGCTGGCCTCTATACAAAAACGAGCTACCGCATTCTCGAGGCTTCCCGAAAATGATGAGAGGAGATTATACCTATCTCGGCAATGCCACTTCATTCTATTCATTCGCGGATGAATTTTTCAAATCGATTGGCTTATAGAAATGATTAACCGTTCCGAATCACAAAATGTATCGAGTTCGAGTATTCGATTGCTCACGAAGATATTGCGCATGCTTGTTGAGGAGTACGGCGCCACGCAAGTCTTGAAATCTCTCGAAGGTATTGCTGAAGAGAATTCGGAATCCATTGTAAATGCTCTACAGAAAACCATGCCGGCGCGCCGACGTAAAAAGTTGACGGCAATCCAGCTAGTTATGAAGAATGCAGCAGAGAACGAGAAACTGACGGCCTTACTTGATTTAGCAGAGCGGTTCGAGAAAAAACGGTTTCTGCCATCTCTGATACATATTCGGGAATTTCTTCAATCAGTCGGTTCGGAGCACACAAGGCTAAAGGATCGATCTACTGCATTTAGCATCGTCTTGAAAGAATTGATGAAATTGTCACCCGAACAAATTGACGACCTCATATCGAGTGCAGCTTTTCATGGTCCTTCAGAGCTCGCAGTAATTTCCGAAGCGATTAAGGCTGCAGCCGACAACTTGGGTCGGCTTGAGGGCGAAGCCAACTTTGGGCATGATCAGAATGATCAGGAAAGTTAACGAACGATCTTTAACATTTGCTCCAATTGCATTGGATAATCCAGCAGACGCACGGTTCCGGGTGGATCAGGAAGGGAAGCCAGGCCATTGGCAACCGCTAAAGACGACAATCAGGTGGGTTTGGGCTGCTGAAGATTCACCTGACGTATTGGAGCTTTGCGTAGAAGGCCTTGAATACATATATCGAGATTGTTCATGATTGGCAGAATCGGGGATTTTGTAAGGGAATGAATTACCTTTAGCTGAAATTAGCGGGAGATGAGCGGACACATTGAGGGGGAAGAGCGGTTTGGGGGCCCGGCGCGGTTTGTGGTGGAAACAAGGGAAGCGGAAGCAAGCACAGCGGCGGGGACGGTGAGGGTGTGGGTGAAGTGAAGGTGGGGGGCGGAGCGGAAAAAGCTCTACACGGTTCGGCGCGGCGGGGCGTCTGTAGCTTAGAGTGCTGAAACTGCGCGCCAATCCGTTCGCCTTTTGTTTGCCGGTAAGGAGCTACCGTGGCCACTGACCGCGCGCCGCTGAAGAATACCGAGCAGGAAGAAATCGAATCGCGGCGGCTGGCCTTGCGCTACCGCGCCGAATTTGTGGACTTGCGCGACGCGCAGATTGACCACGACCTGTTCCGCACCATACAGGTGGACCTCATGTTCCGCTATAACTTCGTGCCGCTGCACGGAGACGGGCAGGAACTGGAAATCGCGATTGCCGACCCGCGG
>VFQU01000937.1_pt1 | contig 19994 bp, 18 predicted proteins | sample 3512311 | NCBI WGS metagenome assembly VFQU01 (sample SAMN10412377, study PRJNA504923) | tailings metagenome | isolation source: Relicate 3 Philex TSF3 active mining site | place: Philippines: Tuba, Benguet | collected 2017-08-29
CGCGGCGCTGGCGACGGTGGCGGTGGTGCAGGCGCTGCAGGCCGGGGGGCTGGGGCTGTGGATGGCGATCTTCCAGCGGTCGGCGCTGATGGTTGTGCTGGCGTCCTGGCGGGTTTCGCTGGGGGCGGGCCTGTTCGGAGCCCTGGCTTCGAGCGGCTGGTTCCTGGCGCTGGCGCTGTCGCCGGCGGGGCCCGTGAGGGCGGTCGGGGTGGTCGAAATGCCGATGGCGGCGCTGGCGGGACGGCGGCTTTTCGCCGAACGTATCACGGCCCGTCAGTGGCTGTTCGGCGGCGTCACCGCCCTGGGCGTGGTGCTGGCCGCGCTGGCCTGAACGACCGGTTTGACGGCAGGGAAAGGGCTTGCGCGGCGCCCGGAGAACGGCGCTCAAAATAGACCTTGAAATCAACACGTTCAGGGGGCACACGGCCCTTGTTCGGCATTGCCTGCGACTGATTTGCGAATCCGGGGCTTCCAGGGGTTGGGAGGGGGCGGAATTCGACTATGGTCAACGGCCTGCAGTCCTGACCTTCGCCCGTCCCGAAAATGCTCCTGATCGCAAGGCCCTGAATGTTCGGCTCTCTCTTCGGCGCCATCTCCAACGATATCGCCATCGACCTCGGAACCGCCAACACTCTGATTTACCAGAAGGGCAAGGGCATCGTCCTGAACGAGCCCTCGGTCGTGGCGCTGCGCAACGTCGGCGGCCGCAAGAGCGTGCACGCGGTGGGCATCGAGGCCAAGCAAATGCTGGGCCGCACGCCGGGCCACATGGAAGCCATCCGCCCGATGCGCGACGGGGTCATCGCCGACTTCGAAGTCGCCGAGGAGATGATCAAGCACTTCATCCGCAAGGTTCACAACCGCAAGGGCTTCCCGGTGAATCCCAAGGTGATCGTCTGTGTGCCGTCCGGCGCCACGGCCGTGGAGCGCCGGGCGATCAACGACAGCTGCCTGAACGCCTCGGCCCGCCGCGTCGGCCTGATCGACGAGCCGATGGCGGCGGCGATCGGAGCCGGCCTGCCGATCCACGAGCCGACCGGCTCGATGGTCGTCGACATCGGCGGCGGCACCACCGAGGTGGCCGTCCTGTCGCTGTCGGGCATCGTCTATTCGCGCAGCGTGCGGGTCGGCGGCGACAAGATGGACGAGGCCATCATCAGCTACATGCGCCGGCACCATAACCTGCTGATCGGCGAGACCACCGCCGAGCGCATCAAGAAGGAAATCGGCACCGCCCGGTCGCCGGCCGACGGCGAAGGTCTGTCGATCGACGTCAAGGGCCGCGACCTGATGCAGGGCGTGCCGCGCGAGGTGCGCATCAGCGAGAAGCAGGCCGCCGACGCCCTGGCCGAGCCGGTCAACCAGATCGTCGAGGCCGTGAAGGTCGCGCTGGAAGCCACCCCGCCGGAACTGGCCAGCGACATCGCCGACAAGGGCATCATGCTGACGGGCGGCGGCGCGCTGCTGCGCGGGCTGGACGCCGAGATCCGCGACCACACCGGCCTGCCGGTGACGGTGGCCGATGATCCGCTGTCCTGCGTGGCGCTCGGATGTGGCAAGGTTCTTGAACACCCCAAGTGGATGAAGGGCGTTCTGGAGAGCACCCTGGTCTAAACTTCTCGAATCGGGGCGCCTTGACCCCGACGGAGCAATCGGGTGGCCCTTCGCCAGGACTCGTTCGGCGAGCTGAAAGTGCCCCTGGCCTGGACGGCCGGGGTGGCGCTGGTGGTCTGCGTCGTGATCGCGGTGGCGCTGATGCTGTCGGATCGACGCGGCGCGGTCGAGAACACCGCGCATTCGGCGACGCAGCAGGCGGTCGATACCGTCGTCTCGCCGGTCGGGGATGTGCTGTCGCGACCGGGCCTCTGGCTGAACGACGCCGGCGCCTTCATCGCCAGCTACTGGAACGCCGCCGGTGAGAACCGTCGGCTGAAGCAGGAGCTGGAGGAGGCCCGCCGCATCGAGGACCGCGCCACGGCGCTGGCCATCGAGAACGCCCGGCTGCGCACCATGCTCAACGTTTCGACCGAGCCGCCGATGCCGATGGTCACGGCGCGGGTCGTGTTCGACGGCCGTGGGCCTTATCGGCGGGCGCAACTGGCCAACGTCGGCACGAGCAAGGGCGTGGCCATCGGCCATCCGGTGATCAGCGAGCGGGGTCTGGTGGGCCGGGTGATCGGCGTGTCGCCCGGCGTCAGCCGCATCCTGATGCTCAAGGACGTGTCGGCCCGCACGCCGGTGATGCTGGTCAACAGCAACGCCCGGGCCATCCTGGCCGGCGACGGCGGCGACAACCCGCGGCTGGACAATCTGCGCGGCCCTGACGAGATCAAGGCCGGCGACCGGGTGCTGACGAGCGGCGACGGCGGCATCTATCCGCGCGGGCTGCCGGTGGGCCGCGTGGTCAAGGGCATCGACGGCAAGTGGCGGGTGGCGCTGGACTCCGACGCAGCCCCGATCGACTGGGTCCGCATCCTGCTGTTCAACGACTATTCCCAGCTGGCCGACCAGAAGGCGCTGGCGCAGACGGCCATGCCGCCGGTGATCACCGAGAACCCGCAGGCCCGGCTCCTTCGCCAGCCGTCGGCTGCGCCTGCGACCGCACCCCAGACGGCGCCTGGCGTCTCGCCCAAGGCGAAGGCGCCTGCACAGAAGACGCCGGCCCCCAAGACGCCGGCAGCGCCCCAGCCCAAGGCCGCGCCGCCGGCCGCCGGTGCGACGACGCCCGGCGCGGCGCCCGCCAACCCGTCGACCGGAGGAGGCCAGCCGTGAGCCTCCAGGCCGCCCGGCCGCTCGATCCCTGGCGCTGGCTCGGCGCGCCGGCCCTGATCTGTCTCGCCGCGACCTTCATGTTCGCGCTGCCGTTCAAGGTCTTCGGCCTGCAGCTTCCCGAGCCGGTCTTCCCGATGATCTGCGCTTTCAGCTGGGCGGTCATCAGGCCGTCGATCCTGTCGCCAGTCGCCATCCTGGCCATGGGCCTGGTGCTGGACCTGCTGTGGGGCGCTGTGCTGGGCCACTGGGGCCTGTCGATGCTGGTCGGCTATGGCGTGACCCTGGCCATGCGCAACATGATGACCGGCCAGAGCCGGCCGATGATGTGGGCCTGGTACGCCGGCGTCTGCGCGGTGACGATGATCGCCGGCTTCCTGTTCACGATGCTGGAGTTTCGCGCGGCGCCGAACCTGATCGGCATGCTCTGGCAACTTGCCGCCACAAGCCTGCTGTATCCGTTCGCTCACCGACTGATCGACCGATTTGACGACGCGGACGTGCGATTCCGATGAGCGAACCGTCCATCTTCTTCAGCGAGGTCAACCGCCGACAGGGGGACTTCAATCGTCGCGCCTTTCTGCTGGGCGGTCTGACCGGCCTGGGTCTCGCGGCCCTGGGCGGCCGGCTGGCGTTGCTGCAGGTGGTCGAGGCCCAGCGCTACGAGAGCCTGGCGGCCTCCAACCAGTTCAACTTCCGGCTGGTCCCGCCGCCCCGCGGCCGGGTGCTGGACCGCAGCGATGTGGTGCTGGCCTCGAACCGGCCGAACTTCCGCCTGCTGGTGTCCCGCGACGATGAAATGGACGTGGAGGCCACGGTGAACACCCTGGCCCAGCTGGTGAGTATCGATCCGGAGCGGATCCCGCGCATTGTCCAGGACATCAAGCGCGCGCCGAAGAAGTCGCCCGTGTCGATCATGGAAGACCTGAGCTGGGAGGAGTTCTCGCGGGTCAACGTCAGAGCGCCGGAGCTGCCCGGTGTGACGGCGGAGATGGCCGAGGTTCGGGTCTATCCCTACGGCGGCGCCTTCGCCCACGTGGTCGGCTATGTGGCCAAGGTGAACGCCGACGATATCAAGGCCATGCGCGAGCGGGGCGAGCAGCCCAGCCAGCTGATGTTCAACCCGGGCTTCCGGATCGGCAAGTCGGGGGTCGAGAAGGCCTTTGACGCCGAACTGCGCGGAAAGCCCGGCGGCAAGAAGGTCGAGGTCGATGCGCGCGGCCGCGTCGTCGCCGAGGACACCGCCGGCGATATCCCGGCGATCGCGGGACAGGAGATCAGGCTGACCCTCGACGCCGACGTGCAGCAGCGCGCGCTCGAGGTGTTCGGCGAGGAGAGCGGCGCGGCCGTCATGATGGACTGCCGCACGGGCGATCTGCTGTGCATGGCCTCGGCGCCCAGCTTCGACGCCAATGGTTTCGTGCGGGGGCTGACCGGGCCCGAATATCGCGCCCTGTCGACCTACGAGCGCCGGCCGCTGCTCGACAAGGCGATGTCCGGCGTCTACGCGCCGGGCTCGACCTTCAAGACGGTCACGGCCCTGGCCCTGCTGAAGGCCGGCATCAATCCGGAAGAGCGCGTCCATTGCGGCGGGGCCTGGCGGTTCGGCAACCGGACCTGGCGCTGCCACAAGACCCACGGCTCGCAGAACCTGCACGACGCGATCAAGAACTCCTGCGACATCTATTTCTACACGATGTCGCTGCGCACGGGGCCGGACCCGATCGCCGATGCGGCCAAGGCGCTGGGCTTTGGCCAGATATTCGACATCGGCATTCCCGGGCAGAAGAAGGGGATCGTGCCGTCCCGCGCCTGGAAGGCCGAGTACTTCAAGGAGCGCAATCCGAGGAACACCACCTGGTTCCCCGGCGAGACGCCCAGCTACGCGATCGGGCAGGGGGCGCTGTCCGTCAATGCGCTGCAGCTGGCGGTGATGACGGCGCGTGTCGCGAACGCCAAGAAGGCGCTGAACCCCAGGCTGATACGCTCGATCGGCGGACGCGAACTGCCCAGCGGCGCCGATGTGCCGGACCTGCCGTTCTCCAAGGAGCACCTGGACTATGTGCGGGCCGGCATGGCCGCCGTGGCGGCGGCGGGCGGCACCGCCTATCGCGCCAGCCAGCTTGGCCTCGGCGACATCCTGATGGCGGGCAAGACCGGTACGGCCCAGGTCATCAACTACGACAAGGTCAAGAGTCGCTCGAACGTCGGACGCCAGTGGCGTTTTCGCGACCACGGCCTGTTCGTCGCCTTCGCCCCGCTCGACAATCCGCGATACGCCCTGTCGGTCATCGTCCAGCACGGCTCGGGCGGCTCGACTGCCGCCGCGCCCCGCGCGCGCGAGATCATGCGGGTCGCCCTGCTGAAGGACCCCGAGATCCGGGCGCGGATCGAAAAGCCGCTGCCGCTGCCGCAGGTGGCGCCGGAAGACGAGTTCGAAGAGACCATTTCCGAGGCGCCGATCGAAGACGGCGGGGGCGCGCAATGACGGCGACCGGTCTGACACGGGCGGGCGAGCGCAGCCGCCCCCTCATCAAGTTCACAGAGATCGACTGGGTCTTCTGTCTGATGCTGTGCCTGATCGCCGGCGCGGGTGGCGCGATCATGTTCTCGGTCGCCGGCGGCTCCTGGGAACCGTGGGCGGCGGCTCACCTCGTCCGTTTCGGCATCTTCTTCGTGATGATGATCGTGCTGGCGATGATCGACCTGCGGGTCTGGTTCGCCGTGGCCTACCCGGTCTACATCGTCGGGCTGATCCTGCTGGTCGGGGTCGAGCTGTTCGGCGACATCTCCAAGGGCGCCCAGCGTTGGCTGACGATCGGACCGCTGCGTTTCCAGCCCTCGGAAATCATGAAGATCGGCATCGTGCTGGCGCTGGCCCGCTTCTATCACGGCATGTCGGCGGAGAGCGCCCGGCTGAGCTGGTGGCTGCTGGTCCCGGCGGCGATGATCGTTGTTCCCTTCCTCCTGGTGGCGCACCAGCCCGACCTGGGCACGGCCATCCTGATCGGCGCGACCGGCGCCGCGATCATGGTCCTGGCGGGGCTGTCGTGGCGCATCATCGGGCTGGGGATCGGCGCGCTGCTGGTGTCCATTCCGCCGGTGTTCTTCTTTGTGCTGCACGAGTACCAGCGCAACCGCGTGCTGACCTTCCTTAGCCCCGAGAACGATCCAAAGGGCGAGGGCTATCACATCCTGCAGTCCAAGATCGCCCTGGGCGCCGGTGGGTTGCTCGGCAAGGGCCTGGGCCTCGGCAGTCAGAGCCAGCTCAACTATCTGCCCGAGAAGCACACCGACTTCATCTTCGCGGCGCTGGCCGAGGAGACGGGGTTTCTGGGCTCGCTGATCGTGCTGCTGCTGTATGCGGGCGTCATCTTCATGGCCCTGCGGATCGCCTCGACCAGCCACAGCCACTTCGGTCGGCTGGCGTCCGCGGGCGTGACCTCCACCTTCGCCCTCTATGTGCTGATCAACGGGGCGATGGTGATGGGCATGGCCCCGGTCGTCGGCGTGCCGATGCCGTTGCTCAGCTATGGCGGCACGGTGATGCTGACAGTAATGATCGGCTTTGGCCTGGTGCTGTCCACCCGCGTCCACCGCTATTCCGAAGTCAGCAGCGGCCGCGGCTCGCTGCTCTGAGGCCTGTCAGGCGGCGGTGCGGACCGGCGCCGGCGCCCCCGCGCGGACGGAGGCGTGGGTCAGGCCGCCAACCTCGGCGAAGGCGAAGTAGTCGCTGCTTTCAAGGCCCAGCACCGCCAGCAGGGGCGCCGCGCCCTTGGCCTGGCGTCCGAAGTCCAGCAACTGGGCCGCAAGACGAGCCGGTTCGTCCGAGAGGTCGGACGCGCGAACCGTGATGCCGGCCAGGCGAGCCCCAAGGAGGGGCGCAAGAGCGTCGCGGCCGGGCAGGGCGCGCGCCAGAACGCCGCGCGTCATGCTGCCCAGCAGGCTTGAGACTTCGACCAGCCGCCCCGGCGGCGTGCCGCGATCAACGTCCGCCAACTCGACAAGAAGGCTTGTCCGCGCGCTCTCGGGCGCCGCGCCGGCGGCCTGAACCAGCATGGCGCGTCCCTTGCCGGCCATCATGGTGCGATAGGAGACGGGGAGGATCAAAGGCGCACCGCCGCGAGCCTGAGGCCGGGGCAGATAAAGGGCGCCGTAGTCGATGGTGGCCTGATCGACCCTGGCGATGTCGGTGTCAGGCAGTCCGGCCAGCGCCGATTCCGGCAAGGGGCGGCCATCGGACGCGTCGCAGACCTGTGGGGCGATACGCAAGGCGGCCGTGGCTGCGTGACGAAGGCTGATCAGGCGCTCGACGCCAAAGGTGATCGTCAGCCGACGTCCCGCCGCGGTGAGGAAGCTGGCGGGGTTGCGCCGCTGCTCTTCCGCGGGGTCGATCTCGTCCGGCGTCGGGCGCGGCGGTGGCGGCGGCGCCTCGCGCGTCCGCGCGGCCCTGGCCAGTTCGTTGGGCGCGAGGGGGCGGAACTCGATGCCGCCGGCGCCGATGCCGGTGACCGACTTGAGCTGCATATGGGCCGGGTCGGCCTGTCCCAGGAAGTGGGTCAGGACTTCCTCCAGCACCCTGAGGGACAGGCCCTGGGCCGCCGGCCCACTGTCGTCGGTCAGGGCAATCAGGAAGTCGGTATCGTTCAGGCGATGCCAGAGGTCGTGCGGCGAAAGGTGCTCGTCCAGGCGCTTCTCGACGAAGGCCCAGACTCCGGAGCGGCTGCGTTCCCAGCGAGGGCCGGAAACCGCGCGGACGGCCTCGACGCTGATGATGTTGACGGCGCCGCGCGCGGCGAGATCCGCACCGGCCACGCGTTCCAGCGCGGCGGCGGCGTCAGCAGCGGCGATGCGATCCACGGCGGCGTCCGGCAATCGGGTACCCGAGGTCTAAATCCCCATTACGGGTCACTAGACCCACATGCTGTTAAGGGGGCGTATACATCCGCCGCGTGGCGACGCTCGGAGGCCTGTTTCACGGGGGGATGCGTCGGCTCCGGGCTCGGCTATAAGGCGCGGATGGAAAAACTGCTTCTCGTGGCCGCCGGCGGGGCGGCGGGCTCGACAGCCCGTTACCTCGTCGGATTGGGAGCCGTGCGCTGGCTGGGCCCGGGCTGGCCGGCCGGGACGCTGGCCGTGAATGTCATCGGCGGCCTGGCGATGGGCCTGCTGGCCGGAGCGCTGGCGCTGAAGGGTGGCGCCGGGCAGGAGTTGTGGCGCCTGTTGCTGGGGGTCGGCTTCCTGGGCGGATTCACGACCTTCTCGGCCTTCTCGCTGGAAACGGCCCTGATGATCGAGCGCAGGGCCTGGATGGAAGCGGGGAGCTATGTCGCCCTGTCGGTCGTCCTGTCGGTGGCCGCGCTGTTCGCAGGCCTCATCATCGCGCGGCGGGTGATGGCATGAAGGAAGTGAAGACCCTGGTCGTCGCCGATGGCGAGGACGGCTCGCGCCTGGATCGCTGGCTGCGTCGCCGCTGGCCGCATCTGGGCCAGGCGGTCATCCAGAAGCTGGCACGTTCCGGGCAGATCCGCGTCGACGGCGGAAGGGTGAAGGCCGACAGCCGGCTGTCGGCCGGGTCGATCGTGCGCATTCCGCCGCTGCCCGATCCGCCGCCGCCGGGCGAGGTGAAGCGGCTCAATGACCGCGATGTCGCCTATGTGCGGTCGCTGGTTCTCTATGAGGACGACGAGGTCCTGGCGCTGAACAAGCCGGCGGGCCTGGCCGTTCAGGGCGGCACCAAGACCCACCACCATATCGACAAGCTGCTGTCGGCCTGGGGCGAGGGGCTGGAGCGGCCGCGCCTGGTCCACCGGCTGGACCGGGATACGTCAGGCGTCCTGCTGCTGGGCAAGTTGCCGGGCGCGGCGGCCAAGCTGTCGGGGTCCTTCGCCCGCCGCAAGGCTCGCAAGACCTATTGGGCGGTGGTCCTGGGTTCGCCCAAGCCGGCGGAAGGCGTCATCGAGCTGCCGCTGATGAAGACAGGCGTGGGCGACCGCGAGATGGTCGTGGCCGCCGATCCCAAGGACCCGCGGGCCGAACCGGCCGAGACGGAGTACGTCACGGTCTCGCGCGCGGGCCACCGGGCCAGCTGGATGGCGCTGCGGCCGCACACGGGCCGGACGCACCAGCTGCGGGCGCACATGCTCTCGCTGGGCCATCCGATCCTGGGCGATCCGAAATACGCCAACGACGCCAGCCGACTGCTGGCCCCCAATCTCAAGCTGCAGCTTCATGCCCGCCGCATCGTCACGCCGCATCCTTCCGGCGGCCTGATCGATGTCGAGGCGCCGATCAGCCCCGAGCTGCGCGCCGGTTTCGAGATGTTCGGCTTCCACGAGTCCGAAGCCGAGGCCGACCCCTTCCAACGGAGATCCAGGCGTTGAGTCCCGAGCTTTCGCAGAAACTGTCCCAGGCCGAACAACTGCTGCAGGAAGGCCGGCCACAGGACGCCCTGCCTTTCATCGCCGAACTGATGCGGGCGGAATCCAAGAGCCCGAGGGTCTGGTGGGCGCGAGCGACGGCGGCGCTGATGATGGGTGACTCGGCCGAGGCCGAGATGGCGCTCAAGCGGACGGCTGACCTCGATGCGGCGGCGCCGTTCGCGTCCGCCAGCCTCGGCGACCTGCTGTCCGAGCTGGGGCGGACCGCCGAGGCCGAAGCTGCCTGGCGCGAGGCGCTGCGGCGCGATCCGGGCTTTACGCCGGCCGCCCTGAGCCTGGCCGAGGACCTGCTCGAGCGAGGGCTGGCCGAGGAGGCGATCAAGGCGCTGCCCGCCCTCTCGGCCGAGCGGCCTGATCCCAATGTGCTGCTGCTGCGCGGCCGGGCGCATGCATCCCTGGGCGCCGAGCGCGAGGCGCTGTCGGATCTGCGCGCCTGTGTGGAGGTGTCGGGCGGGGCGCCGGTGGCGCTGCATGCGCTGGCCTCGGCCCTGCTGTCGATCGGCCATATGGCCGAGGCGGAGGCGGCGGCTCGCCGCGCGCTGACGGGGCAGCCGGGATCGCCCGACCTGCTGCAGATTCTCGGCCATGCCCTTCAGGGACAGGATCGGCTGGAAGAGGCGCAGGCGGCGTTCTCGGACGCAATCGCCAGCCAGCCGCTGCATCCGGGCGCCCACCGGGACTATTCGCAGATCGTCTGGATGCGCACCGGCGATCTGGCGGCCGCCGTCGAGAAGCTGGACCAGGCGCTCGAGCTGGCGCCCGGCCACCCGGCCCTGACGGTGGTCAAGGGCAAGCTGCTGGAGTTCGGCGGCGATGCTGAAGGCGCGCGAGCCCTGCTGCGGGAGGCCGCCGGCAGCGCCTCGGCGCCGCCTTACCTGCTCTGCGCCGCCTCGCAGGTCGTGCTTGAGGCCGACGCAGGCGCGGCGGTGAAGTACGCCGAGCGGGCCGTCGAGCGCTCGCCCGCCGACGCCTATGGCCGCTCCATCCTCCTGCAGGCGCAGCTGGCGGCTGGCGATCTGGACGGCGCGGAAGCGTCGCTGGCGCGTCTGCGCGCCCTGGCGCCGGGCGACCAGCATGGTCTGGCCTACGAGGCGACCCTGAAGCGGCTTCGCGGCGAGGACCATCGCAGCCTGTACGACTACGACGCCCTGGTGCGGACCTTCGTCATCGAGACGCCGGAGGGTTGGCCGGACCTTGGCGCCTATCTCGCCGACCTCAAGGCCGCGCTTGAGGCCATCCACGTCAACGCCGCCCACCCGGTGGGCCAGTCGCTGCGCGGCGGGGCCCAGACCAATGTCCGGCTGGAGCGCTCGCAGGATCCGGCGATCAAGGCCTTCTTCCAGGTCATCCGGCCGGCCGTAGACGCTTACATCGCCGGCCTGGACGAGTCGCATCCGGCGATGACGGACCGCCGCGCCACTGACTGGCGGGTGGCCGGCGCCTGGTCGGTGCGGCTCCGGTCAGGCGGCCGGCATGTGGACCATCTGCATGACCACGGCTGGATTTCCTCGGCCTTCTACGTCGATCTGCCGCCGGCGGTAACCGGGGAGGGGAACCAGGGCTCGCTACGGTTCGGCAAGCCGGGCACGGTGACGGCGCCGGAACTGGGCGCGGAGCACTGGATCAAGCCTCAGGCGGGGATGTTGGCGCTGTTTCCATCCTACATGTGGCACGGCACCGAGCCGTTCACCGACGAGCGGCCGCGCCTGACGATCGCCTTCGACGTGGTTCCGGCCTGACGATCAGGCAAGGCCGGGTCAGGTCAGGCCGGTCACAGCCCGGGCCTCGCCGCTGCCAGGGAAGACGACGCGGTCGAGCGTGGCCTGGTCCATGCCCATGTGATCGCGCAGCAGACCCTTGAACAGGGCGCGGCTGTCGAGCGTGGGGCGCGTGTCGCGACCGTCGAGGAGGGCTTCCGGCGCAAGGGTCGGCCAATCGCCGATTATGCCGCCGCGCTTGAGTGCGCCGCCAAGGACCAGGGCCGTGGAAGCGGTGCCATGATCGGTGCCGCCGGTGCCGTTGACCCGGGCGGTGCGGCCGAACTCGGTGGCGCAGACGACGACGGTCTTGCTCCATTGCTCGCCCAGGCCTTCGCGCAGGCCGGTCAGCAGGGCGTCGAGATAGAGCAGGCGGTTGGCGAGCTGGCCCTGGGCCGCGCCCTGGGCCGCGTGGGTGTCGAAGCCATCGGCCGACAGGGCGGCGAGCTGGGCCCCGCCCGGCTGGACCATGAAGCCGGCCAGGGTGCGCCCGATGCGGTCGGCGGCGGCCTGGCCCTGGCGGACGAAGGCGGGGTTGGCGCCGCCCGCCATCATCTGGCCGGGCGCGGGAACGCCGGCGGTGGCGACCTCGGCCATGTCCTCGATCTCCAGCCCCTTGGCGAAGGCGGGACCGAGCAGCGGGTCGTCGGCGTAGAGGTCCGTCAGCAACTGGGGCAGACGGGGATTGCTCTCGCCCGAGCGGCCAGGCGACCAGGAGCCGGCCTGGGCCGGGCCGCGCAGGATCAGGGGGGCGGTGGCGCCGACGGAAAGGGCGCTGACCTTTCGGCCCGGCGCCATGGCGCCGAGGGCCCGGTTCATCCAGCCGCTGCTGGTCCCGTAGACCCGCTCGCCGCCGGACTCCAGGACGTCCTGGGCTTCGAAGTGCGAGCGGGCGCGGTCCGGCACGGCGATCGCCGGCGCGATGCGCGCCTGTCCTTTCGCCGCCAGGGCATGCACCCCGGCCAGCGCCGGATGCAGGGCGAAGGTCTCGTCGAGCTTGAGGGCGGTTTCGGCGGTCAGGGCGATCGGGCCGCGCAGGCCGGCATAGGCGGCGTCCGCCAGCGGGGGCGACACCGACAGCCCGTCCATACCGCCGCGGCAGATGACGACCACCAGTTTGCGGCCCTGAAGATCGTCCGCGACGGCGGCGCGGCCCATGAAGCTGACCGACAGGCCGAGCCCGGCGGCGGCCAGCAGGCTCCGGCGCGAGGGTGTGAAGCGGGTCATCGGCGTTGGAACTCCGGAGACATGAGCAGGAGCGCCAGCGCCTCGCGCCGGCTTTCGGCGCGGGCGATGGCGGTGGCGACCTTGGGCGTCAGCCGCTCGCCAAGGGCCGAGGCGGCCACGGCCTTGGGATCAGCGGCCGGGTCGGCGACCGCGGCGAACCGCTCGGCCCAGGTCATACGCTTGATCAGCGCATCGGGCGGGGCCCAGAAGGCGGCTTCGTCGGGCCAGCCCTTGGGCGAGGGCGGGGCGAAGGCGCGCTGTCCCATGGCGTTGAGCGGATTGACGATATGCGGCGTCGCGGCGGGGCGCGTCCCGAAGGTGCGGTATCCGGAGATGATCAGTTCGTAGGGCGTCTTCAGCTTGGCCGGCGCCGGGTCCCAGGCCTCGTCCGAGGCGATCAGGGAGCGGGCCACCACGGCAAGGTCGCCGCCGGAGGCGAGCCAGGCCTTTTCGAGCGCGGCGACGAGGCGCGGCGGCGGCTGGTCGGCGGTGAAGTGGCGGGCGATCTTGGTGCAGAGATGCCGGGCGGTGCTGGGATGGCTCGCCAGGACCTTGAGCACGGCCACGCCCTGCTGGACGCCGTCTTCGGCGAAGCGGCGGCCCATGATGGTTCGCGGCCCAGGCTCGTGCGAGGGCTCGCGGAAGACGAAACGGCCGGCCCGCTCCGGCTCGCGCGGGGCGCCGATCGACCAGCCGGTCAGGCATCGGGCGAACTCGGTGACGTCCGCCTGGGTGTAGCCGCCGTTCACGCCGACGGTGTGGAGTTCGAGAATCTCCCGCGCGAGGTTCTCGTTCAGCCCGCCCCGGCGCTGGGCGTTCGGCCGCCTGGCCAAGGCAAGGCCGGTGCGGCTGTTGGGGCCGATAGAGAACACCTGGTCGAGGTAGAGCAGCATCGCCGGATGGATCGACGAGGCGACCAGCATGTCCTCGAAGCGGCCGAACACGCGGGGCCGGATCACTTCCTGTTCGAAGGGGCCGACGAGGTTGACCACCGTGCCCTTGGTCCCGGAGACGGCGAAGTGGTTGGCCCAGAACAACGTCCACCGCTCGCGGAAGCTGGCCGGGGTTTCGGCGCCGAGCTGGGCGCGGGACAGAAAGTCGACCGCCGAGCCTTCACGGATCTGGCGGCGGAGAATCTGGGCGGGGTCAGTGGCGGGCGAGGGTTCAGCCGGCTTGCCGTCGCCATCCGCCTCGCGACGCCGCTCGCGGTTGGCCATCTGGAACTCGCGGTAGGCGATGACGCGGGCGGCGCTGAGGTCGGTGTTGGGCAGGGCCATGTCGGCGCCCTGGCCGCGAACCTGGGCCGCCAGCCAGCCCTGCGGATCAAGGGCGGCCTCGGCCAGTTCGCCGGGTCGCGCGCCCAGGCCGAACCGGGTAGCGGCGATGGCGGCCATCATGCCTCTGGAGGGAAACGCCAACAGTGCCTCCTTGCGCTAGCGGCGAGCTTGCCTCACTTCCACGTCGCCGTCGCGAGGTTCCGTCGCGCGTCGTGGAGTTTGAAATGCCGTCACGGTTCGACACCGTCCAGCTCATGCGCCGCTTCTATCAGGAAGCCGGCGTTCGCCCGGTCGAGGGCGGATTTGCGGTCGCGCTGGACGGCCGAACGCCCAAGAGCCCGGGCGGCGTCGCCCTGGTGCTGCCGACCGAGGCGCTGGCCGGACTGGTGGCTGCGGAATGGGCGGCGCAGGAGGAGTACATCCAGTTCGCCGCCATGCCGGCGACCCGGCTGGCCTTCACGGCGCTGGAGAAGGTGGCGGATGCGCGCGACGCGGTGGCCGACGAGGTGGCGCGCTATGCCGGCTCTGACGTGCTCTGTTACTTCGCCGAGCATCCAGCGGACCTGAACGGGCGACAGACGGCGGGCTGGGGTCCGGTGCTGGACTGGGCAGAGGAGACGCTGGGCGTGCGGCTGGAACGGGCCGCCGGCATTGTTCACAGGCCCCAGCCGGCCGAGACGCTGGAGCGGGTGCGGTCGCTGGCCGCGCAAAGCGATGACTTCACCCTGGCGGGGCTGGCGCACGCCACGGCGCTTCTCGGGTCCGCGATCCTGGCGCTGGCGGTGCAGCGCGGGCGACTGACGGGAGCGGCCGCCTTTGACCTGTCGCGACTGGATGAGGCCTTCCAGGAGGAGCAGTGGGGCGTCGACGAGGAGGCCGCACAGCGAACGGGCGCCCTGCGCGCCGAGGCGGCGCTGATGGAGCGGTGGTTCCGGGCGCTGGACGCGGGGGCAGCCTGACCTAGGGAGACGCTTGCATGCGCCCGGCGGGGGCTTTAACCCCTCCGCATCCGGCATAAGGAGCGGGCGGTGCAGCATATTCTCGAAGAGCTCGAACGGCGCAGGGATCAGGCTCGGCAGGGCGGCGGCGAAAAACGCATCGCCAGCCAGCACGCCAAGGGCAAGCTGACGGCGCGCGAGCGCATCGACCTGCTGCTCGACGAAGGCTCGTTCGAGGAGTTCGACATGTTCGTCGAGCACCGCTGCAACGACTTCGGCATGCAGGACCAGAAGACCCCCGGCGACGGCGTCGTCACGGGATGGGGCACCATCAACGGCAAGGTGGTCTACGTCTTCTCCAAGGATTTCACCGTTTTCGGCGGATCTCTTTCGGGCGCGCACGCGCAGAAGATCGTCAAGGTGCAGCGCCAGGCGGCCAAGGTCGGCGCGCCCATCATCGGCCTGTTCGACGCCGGCGGCGCCCGAATCCAGGAGGGCGTCGACAGCCTGGCCGGCTATGCCGACATCTTCCTCGAGAATGTGCTGTCCAGCGGCGTGATCCCGCAGATCAGCGTCATCATGGGTCCCTGCGCCGGCGGCGACGTCTATTCGCCGGCCATGACCGACTTCATCTTCATGGTGAAGGACACGTCCTACATGTACGTGACGGGCCCGGACGTGGTGAAGACCGTCACCAACGAGACCGTCAGCCATGAGGACCTGGGCGGCGCCCGGGTCCATGCGGCCAAGGCGGGCGTGTCCGAGGGCGCGTTCGAGAACGATCTCGAGGCCCTGACCCAGGTGCGGCGTCTGATCGACTTCCTGCCGTCGTCGAACCGCGAGGACGCGCCGATCCGCGAGAGCTTCGACGAGGCCTTCCGCGAAGAAGCCAGCCTCGACACCCTGGTGCCGGCCAATCCGAACAAGCCCTACGACATGAAGGAGCTCATCCTCAAGATCGTGGATGAGGCAGATTTCTTCGAAATCTCAAGCGAATGGGCCAAGAACATCATCTGCGGCTTCGCCCGCATGGATGGCGAGACGGTCGGCATCGTCGCCAACCAGCCGCAGGTCCTGGCCGGAGTGCTGGACATCGACAGCAGCCGCAAGGCCGCCCGGTTCGTGCGATTCTGCGACGCCTTCAACATCCCCCTGCTGACGCTGGTCGACGTCCCGGGCTTCATGCCGGGCACCAAGCAGGAGTACGGCGGGTTGATCAAGCACGGCGCCAAGCTCCTGTTCGCCTACGCCGAGGCCACCGTGCCCAAGGTGACCGTCATCACCCGCAAGGCCTATGGCGGCGCCTATGACGTGATGGCCTCCAAGCACCTGCGCGGCGACGTCAACTATGCCTGGCCGACGGCGCAGATCGCGGTGATGGGCGCCAAGGGCGCCGTCGAGATCATCTATCGCAAGGAAGCCGGCGACCCGGAAAAGATCGCCGAGAAGGAAGCGGATTACAAAGCCCGCTTCGCCAACCCGTTCGTGGCCGCCGCGCGCGGCTACATCGACGACGTGATCATGCCCCACGGCACCCGTCGGCGGGTGGTTCGCGCGTTCAGGAGCCTGCGCGGCAAGGAACTGTCGAACCCCTGGAAGAAGCACGACAACATTCCGCTGTAGAGATGAGTGATGAGCCGGTGGGCCGGCCTAGCCGCCCCCGGCCATGAAGTCGTAGACATCCGCCGCCCGCGTGACGGCGATGCTGATCTTGTCGTCGCTGATCTGGATTTCGCCGCGCGCGACGGGGTGATTGTTGGCCAGGATCCAGACCTCGTCGCTGGCCTTGGCGTCCAGGGGAATCACCGCGCCGCGGCCCATGCGCAGGAGCTGGGCCATGGGCAGCTGCGAGCGGCCCAGGACCACGGAAATCTCGACGTTGACGGCCTTGACCTGACTCACGAGAACAGAGGTCCCCTCGCACCCGAACGCTTCGGACCCCACATTGCCGCTGACATGCTTGATCACCTGTTAAGCCCGGCGGACGCGGCGCCGATATTCGCGCGGCAGGACGGCGTCCCCGCCGGCTGGGCGGTGTCGACCGCGCCTGTGGCCTATCCGGACGCGGTGGCCGCAATGGAGGCGCGCGCGGCCGACATCGCCGAGGGGCGGGCGGGGGAGCTGGTCTGGCTGCTGGAGCATCCGCCGCTCTACACGGCCGGCGTTTCCGCGAAGGCGGCTGACCTGCTGGAGCCCGGGCGGTTTCCGGTGTTCGAGAGCGGCCGTGGCGGGCAGTACACCTATCACGGGCCGGGCCAGCGCGTGGCCTATGTCATGCTCGACCTAACGGCCCGGCGAAGGGACGTGCGGGCCTTCGTCAACGCCCTGGAGGCTTGGGTGATCGAGGCGCTGGCTGTCTTCAACCTCGAGGGCCAGATTCGCGAGGGCCGGGTCGGGGTCTGGGTCGAGCGCAAGGGCGCGGGCTGGTCACGAGAGGAGAAGATCGCCGCGATCGGGGTCAAGCTGCGCCGCTGGGTCAGCTTCCACGGGGTTAGCCTGAACGTGGAGCCGGACCTGTCGCACTTTGGCGGCATCGTGCCTTGCGGGGTCACCGAGCACGGCGTTACCAGTCTGGTCGACCAGGGCCTGCCGGTAACGATGGACGAGGCGGACGCGGCGCTCAGGGCGGCGTTCGAGCGCGTCTTCGGGGCGGTGGAGGCGGCCGAGCCGCCTCGCTGACGCCGGACTACTTGCCTTTCTGGCAGGCCTTCCAGAGGCCGAAAGCCGGCCTGTCGGTGCTGCGCAGGATCTGCTCGCCGTAGCCGAAGTCCGAGTAGGGCTCCTTCGGATCCTCGTTCAGCCACATCGTCTGGGCTTCGGGATCGACCATGAACTCGGTGTCGCGATCGCCGCCGACGCTGGCGGTCCCGCAGACCTTGCCGTCGGCGCCGACCTTCACCTTGCGAAACTTGACCTTGTCGGTCTTGGCGAACTGCTTGGCGATGGCCAGGCCCGCCTCGGCTTCCGGCGGATCGGCGGCCATGGCGGCGCCGGTGGCGAGCAGGGACAGGGCGAGGGTGGCGGCGATGATACGCATGGGTGCGACTCCGGTCAGGCGGGCTTCAGGGGGCTGGCGCCAAAGCGGTTGGCGCCCGGCTCGCCGGGCATGAGGCCCAGCTCGACCACCGCCCAGAAGACGATGGCCGCGAAGATGAAATCGAAGAAGTTGGAGGGCAAGGGCCAGACGGCGATCAGGGCGATGATGACGATGCCCGCCCACCATCCGGACCGTCCGCGATCGTGCAGGCGCTTGGCCAGCAGGCAGCAGCCGCTGATCAGCAGCGCCGGATAGACGATCCAGCCGGTGATCCACTGAACCGGACCCGGCACGATCCACAGGTAGAGGTAGGCCAGGGCGAACAGCGCGGCGGCCGTGACGACGAAGGGCGTTCTCGCCAGTCGGCCGGTCGAGGAGAACAGCAGTTCCGCCAGATCGAGTTGACCGCCCATGACCGCTCCGACTCGCCCGGTCGCGCCGGGCTCCTGGAAATCTATCTAGGCGAGGGCGGGGGCGGGGGAAAGCCCGTGGGCATGGGCCGGATCACCGTAGGCGTTGGCGCCGGCCTCGCCTTCGGCGAGGACCAGGCTGAGAAACAGCCACAGCTGGCCGATGACCGGCGGCATGGCGAAGAGCAGCATCCAGCCGCTGAGCGCACGGTCGTGGCAGCGCTTTACGGCCGCCGCCAGGCTGATCCAGAGGCCAAGGCCGGCCAGGATGGCGGCGATGACGTTCACCAGCGTGCTCCAGACGCCTTCGACGCCGGTCATGCTGGCGAATCCGGCGCCGCCGACGACGATGAGCAGAAAGGTCGTGAAATAGGAGGCGACGAACACGGCGATCTGGGTCAGCACGAACTCCCGCCGACCGATACGCCCGTTCAGACTGAATAGCCGGGATACACCCATCGCCGTTCGCCCTGCCAACCCGATAACCATAACGCCGTTTCGGCCGATTGGCTGCACTCGCGCGCAGTCCAGCACTGCGTCTCCGCGCGGTTGTCGCGCCGAAGCCACAGATACCGGGGAGTAGCGCCCGTTCCGGGCGGGAACCTCCCGCGTCAGGCGAACTCGACCAGCACCTCGTCGGCTGCGACGCTGTCGCCGCCCTTGGCGGACACGGTCTTGACCACCCCTTCGCGCTCGGCGCGGATGATGTTCTGCATCTTCATGGCCTCGATGACACAGACGATCTCGCCTTCGCGGACCAGCTGTCCCTCGGCGACGTCCATGGACACGACGAGACCCGGCATCGGGCTGATGATCAGCTTGGAGGTGTCGGCGGCCTTCTTCTCGGGAAGCTTGGCGTGCAGTTCCGCCGAGCGAGGCGTCAGGATCATGACCCGCGCCTTGGCGGCGCGGTGACGGATGGTGAAGCCCTCGCCGGCCGGCGTGACCTGGACCGTGAAAGCCTTGCCGTCGAGCTGGCCGGCGAAGGTCGGTTTGCCCGGGCGCCAGTCGATGGCCGTCAGCGTCAGGGTGCGGTCTTCATCCGAAAGCCGGATCACCAGTGCGCCGCCATCCTCGGAGAGGCTGACGGGCCGCGTGCTCGAGCCGACCACAGCGATCCAGTCGGTACGGTCCGAAACGCCGGCGCGCGCCGACTGGACCCGGTGCATGGCGCTGGCCACGGCGGTCATCACATCGGCCTGGAACTCGGTCGGCGCCGAGCCCCAGAAGCCCTCGGGAAACTCGTCCGCGATATAGCTGGTCGCGAGCTTGCCGGACCGGAACCTCGGCTGGTCCATCACGGCGGCCAGGAACGGGACGTTCTGGCCGAGGCCCTCGATATGGAAGTCTTCCAGCGCCCGCCCCATTCCGTCGATGGCGCCTTCGCGGGTCGGCGCCCAGGTGCAGAGCTTGGAGATCATCGGATCGTAGAACATCGAGATTTCGTCGCCTTCGCGAACCCCGGCGTCGTTCCGCACCTTGTAGCCGTCCTGCTCTCCCTCCGCCGGCGGGTCGTAGCGGACCAGACGCCCGATCGAGGGCAGGAACTTGCGGTAGGGATCCTCGGCGTAGATGCGGCTCTCGATGGCCCAGCCGTTGATCTTCAGGTCCTTCTGTCCGAAGGCCAGCTTCTCGCCGTAGGCCGAGCGGATCATCTGTTCGACGAGGTCGAGGCCCGTGATCAGCTCGGTGACCGGGTGCTCGACCTGGAGGCGGGTGTTCATCTCCAGGAAGTAGAAGCTGCGGTCCTGGCCGGCGACGAACTCGACAGTGCCGGCGCTGTCGTAGTTCACGGCCTTGGCAAGCGCGACGGCCTGGGCGCCCATCTCGGCGCGGGTCTTCTCGTCGAGCAGCGGGGAGGGGGCTTCCTCGATGACCTTCTGGTTGCGGCGCTGGATCGAGCATTCGCGCTCGAAGAGGTGGACCACGTTGCCGTGCTTGTCGCCCAGCACCTGGATCTCGATGTGGCGCGGGTCGACGATGAACTTCTCGATGAAGATCCGGTCGTCGCCAAAGGCGCCCTTGGCCTCGGCGCGGACGGCCGGGAAGCCTTCCTCGACGTCCTTGCGGTTATGCGCCACCCGGATGCCCTTGCCGCCGCCGCCGGCGGAGGCCTTGATCATCACGGGATAGCCGATC
>VFQU01000940.1_pt1 | contig 19960 bp, 22 predicted proteins | sample 3512311 | NCBI WGS metagenome assembly VFQU01 (sample SAMN10412377, study PRJNA504923) | tailings metagenome | isolation source: Relicate 3 Philex TSF3 active mining site | place: Philippines: Tuba, Benguet | collected 2017-08-29
GCCGGCGCCGCCGCCGGCGGGCGTATCGTCGACAGTGCGGTGGAGATCGGTGGCAAAGTCGCGGATCTGGATTGCCTCCATTTCCCACGTCCCGGCCGCCAACGCCTTGCCGGCAAGCGAGATCCCGAGCGGGCCCGGAAACATCTCCGGGTAGAGCGTCAGGACGCTGGCGCGAAAGCTCATGCCCGCCTGCCCTCACCGTCGTCGTCGCCTTCGTCCTCGCCCTCTTCAGGCTCGTCATCGCCGAGGAGCCCGGCTGCCTGCGGATCCACGACGATGTGGCCGTCCTTGAGCGCCACGGTCGGCACGGCGGTACGGGTGAAGGGGATCATCACGCTGCCGCCGTTCGTACGGCGCATCTCGATGATGTCGCCGGCGCCGAAATCGTGGACGGCGGCCACCTTGCCGATCGCGGCGCCCTCCAGATCGCGGATCTCGAGGCCGATGAGGTCGGCGTAATAGAACTCGTCTTCGTCGAGGTCCTGCGGAAGGAGCGCGCGTTCCACGAAGAGTTCGGTTCCGGCAAGCGCTTCGGCCGCATCGCGGTCCCGGACCTCCTTGAACCGCGCCACGACCACGGTCTTGGCCGGGCGGATGTCGGCGATGGTGAAGCTGCGGCCGTCCTGCGTCGAAAGCGCCCCGTAGTCGCCCAGTGCCAGCGGGTCCTGCGTGAAGCTCTTCACGCGCACTTCGCCCCTGATGCCGTGGGCCGCGCCGATGACGCCCATCAGAACCGGATTTTCAAGTTTCGCCATGATCCCTGCGGCCTTCACAACTCTTCAACCTCGAACGTGAAGGATGGTGTTAGTCACAATCGGTCCGGCTCACAATGCAGGAATTTCTCGTCCCGGCCCGGCCGGATCTCCAGAAGGCGCGGCTTGAATGGCTGGCCGCACTCGCCAATGAGCGGCGACTATCGGCGCTGACGGTGGAGGCCTATGAGCGCGACACGCGCCAGTTCCTGCAATTCATGACCGGCCATTGCGGCGGGGCGCCGGGCATTGCCGAAATAGCCGACCTCAAGCCTGTCGACCTTCGCGCATTTCTTGCCCACCGGCGGCGCGATGGCGCGGGGGCGCGATCGCTTGGACGCGGTCTTGCCGGCATCCGCTCGCTTCTGCGCCATCTGGAGCGCAAGGGTCTGGTCAACGCGTCCGGTGCAACGGCCATGCGTGCTCCGCGCCAGCCCAAATCGCTGCCCAAGCCGCTGGTGCCGGCCGATGCGCGGCGCGTCGTCGATGGGCGCGAGCAACTTGCCGAGGAGCCCTGGATCGCGGCGCGCAACGCGGCGGTGCTGTCGCTGCTGTATGGATCTGGCCTGCGCATTTCCGAGGCCTTGGGCCTTAAGGGCGCCGAACTTTCGCCTTCCGAGACGATCCTTCGGGTGACGGGCAAGGGCGGCAAGACGCGCCTCGTGCCGCTTCTGCCTGCAACGCGCGAGGCGGTCGCGCTCTACCGCAAGCTCTGCCCCTATCATGTCGGACCGAACGAACCTCTTTTTCGCGGTGCGCGCGGCGGGGTGTTGCAACCTGCCATCATCCAGCGCGAGATGCAGAAGATGCGCTCCGCGCTCAACCTGCCCGACAGTGCGACGCCGCACGCGCTGCGCCATTCCTTCGCCACCCATCTGCTGGCACGCGGCGGCGACCTGCGGGCCATCCAGGAACTGCTCGGCCATGCAAGCCTCTCGACGACGCAGGTCTATACCGCCGTCGATCACGAGCGCCTGATGGAGATCTACGAGCGGGCGCATCCACGCGCGTGAGCGCTGAAAATGCGGCAGCTGCGCTTAACGGTTTCGCCGCGATTACAGGCTAGTCTTTTGCCCATGAGACACCGCCCTGCCCTGGCCGATCGCCTTTGCGATCCGGCGCTTCGTCTGATCGCGCTGGTCAACACCGCGTTCTTCATCGCCTTCATCGCGGCGTTGATGGCCGCGACCAGCAATGTGGCGCGCGCGCAGGGCGCCGCCTGCACGGGGACGGACCTTCTGGCGCAGATGCAGGAGGAGGACCCGCAGCAGCTTGCAAGGCTGCGCGCGGAGGCAGCCGCCACGACGAACAGCGATGCGCTGCTGTGGCGCATCGAGGCGCAGGGCACCGCGCCCTCCTTCCTGTTTGGAACCATGCACATGGCCGATCCGCGGGTCGTGGCGCTCCCGGCTCCAGCGCAGAATGCCTTTAACGAAGCCGCCACGGTGGTGATCGAGACGACGGACATTCTCGACCCTGCCGGCATGATGGCCGCGATCATGTCGGACCCTGAACTGACCATGTTCACCGACGCCACGACGCTGACGTCGCTGCTGGGCGAGGACGATCGCCGGATCGTCGAAGAGGGCCTTGCCGCGCGCAACATTCCGCCGGCCAGCGTCCAGAAGATGAAGCCGTGGATGCTGTCGGCGATGGTGGCGCTGCCGGCCTGCGAGTTCGCGCGAAAGACGGCCGGGGAAGAAGTGCTCGACCAGCGGCTCGCGACCGACGCGCTGGCGGCCGGGAAAAAGGTTGCCGGGCTCGAGCGTGCCGTCGACCAGCTCTCCGCGATGGCTTCCCTGCCGCTGGATTTCCACCTCGATGGGCTGGTCGAAGTGATGCGGCTCGGCGAGCGGATCGACGATGTGATGGAGACCATGGTCGCCATCTACCTGTCGGGCGAGACTGGCCTGTTCTGGCCCTTCTTCAACGCGGTCGTGCCCGGCCAGGGCAGCGATGCGCCGGGCTTTGCCGATTTCGAGGAAGCGTTGATCAATGCGCGTAACCGCACCATGGCGCAGAACGCGGTCGCCTTCATCGAGGAGGGCAATGCCTTCATCGCCGTCGGCGCGCTGCATCTTCCGGGCGAGGAAGGACTGGTTGGCCTTTTGCGTGCGCGGGGTTATTCGGTGACGCCGGTTCGCTGAACCTTTACGAAACGTCGAAGTGCCGAAGGCGTGGTTGCCTCATGCCTTCCTGAGCGGCATGCCGACCATCGATTGACGGGATGCTCCTTGCGGGACTACAGCGTGGCCCCTATCCGGAGACACCCAATGGCAAGGGCGCGGGGCGCTGAGAACGGCATGACAGGCGGGCGCATCGTGTGCATCGGTGGCGCGGTGATGGCCCGCAAGTACCGTTCGCACCGCCCGCTCGTGCGCGCCACCTCCAATCCAGGCGAAGGCTTCAACAGTTTCGGCGGCGTGGCGCGGAACGTTGCAGAAAACCTTGCGCGGCTCGGCGCGAGCGTCGGCTTCATCTCGCTGGTGGGCAAGGATGATGGCGGGCGCGAGATCACCGCGCATCTTCGCGCGCTCGGCATCGACGTCTCATGCATGGAGACTTCGCCCGTACACCGGACCGCGCAATATGTCGCGATCCTTTCACCCGACAACGAACTCGACATCGCCATTGCGGACATGGAGATTTTCGCAGGCATCGATGTTGCCATGCTGGATCGCTGCGCCGGGCGGCTCGCACGCGCGGACTTCATACTGGCCGACTGCAACCTGCCGGCTGAAACGCTTGCGCGGCTTGCATCTGGCCCTCGAGGCAAGGCGAGGCTTGCAGTCGATACCGTCTCGACGCCGAAATCAGCCCGGCTGCCGGCCGATCTTTCCGGCATCGATCTCCTCTTCACCAACCGCGACGAAGCCTCCTCGATGCTGCGGGAACGGGGCCTCGACGTGCCTGGCGAAGCCGCGGAAATGGCGCAAGCGTTGCGCAAATGCGGGGCGCAAGCCGTGGTCGTCAGCAATGGGGCGGCGGGGGTTGCGCTATCATCTGCAGATGGCGATGACATCGTTCCCGCAGTCGCAGCCGATCCGGTGCGCGACGTGACCGGCGCCGGCGATGCCATGGTCGCCGCAACGCTTTTCGGCCTGTCGCAGGGACGCTCGCTCGCAGCCGCCGCGCGCATGGGCGTTGTCGCGGCAACGCTTACAATCGAAAGCCCGCACAGTGTGAACCCGGCGCTCTCGCCCGCACTGGTAGCGACCAAGGACAGGATGACATCATGACAGCTCGATCAATGCTCGGCGCCCACATGCAGGTGAGCGAGGAAGTGGCCGATGCGCTGGCCGAAGGCCGCGCGGTGGTGGCGCTCGAGAGCACCATCATCACGCATGGCATGCCGTTTCCGCAAAATGTCGAGACGGCGCAGATGGTCGAGGCGGACGTTCGCTCGGCGGGCGCGGTGCCGGCAACGCTTGCCGTGGTCGCAGGCCGGCTGCGCATCGGCCTTTCCGGTGACGACCTTGCCATGCTGGGCGAGGCGAAGGACGTGGTAAAGGCGTCCGGCCGCGATCTGGCGGCGGTGATGGCCACTGGCGGGCATGCCGGCACCACGGTATCGGCCACGATGTGCCTTGCCGAACTTGCCGGCATCGATGTCTTCGCTACCGGCGGCGTCGGAGGCGTTCATCGCGGCTTCGAGGAAACGATGGACGTTTCGGCCGACCTGTCTGAGCTTGGCCGCACGCAGACCGTGGTCGTATGCGCTGGCGTGAAGTCGATCCTCGACATTCCCCGCACGCTCGAGTTTCTCGAGACCCAGCGCGTGCCCGTCTATGCCTATGGCACGGACGAGTTCCCCGCCTTCTACACCCGCGCCAGCGGCCACAAGGCCGATCACCGCATGGATACGCCCGAAGCAATCGCAAAGGCGGTCGCGCTGCACCGGCTCCTGGATACGGGGACCGGCATACTGGTTGCCAACCCGATACCCGAGGAAGACGCGCTCGAACCTGTCTTCATCGACGCGCTGATCGAGGATGCGGTGGCGGAAGCAGCAGCCAGGGGCATCACCCGAAAGGCTCTGACGCCGTTCCTGCTGGCAAGGATCAACGAGCTTTCGGGCGGGCGCAGCCTGACCGCGAACATCGCGCTCGTGCGCAACAACGCTCGCCTTGCCGCCCGCATTGCAGCCGCGCTATCGCGCGAGAAGGGCCTATCTGCGCGCTGACAGGGTGTGTCGGGGTGATTCCAAACGTGTCGACCCGCCCCATTCTCGCCATCTGAGCGCCGGCCAGGCGTCGCTTTTGACCATCATCGGGCTTTGATCATCCTTGGAGATCGCGCCCGATGACCGCTTCCCGCCTCCTCGTTGCCGCCTGCGCGGCTGCCACGCTCGCCCTGTCTGCTGTCCCAGCTGTTGCGCAATGCGGCAGCGCTTCGTGGTACGCGCTCAATTCGCGCACCGCATCGGGCGAGCGGATGAACCCTTCCGAAATGACGGCGGCACATCGCTCGCTGCCCTTCGGCGCCAAGGTGAAGGTGACGAACCAGCGCAATGGTCGCGAGGTCGTGGTGCGCATCAACGATCGCGGCCCGTTCACTCGCGGGCGCGTCATCGACCTGTCCAAGGCTGCCGCCGGCAAGCTCGGGTTCATCAATGCCGGGCACACGCCGATCTGCATCGAACGTCTATGACAGGCGCACCGGCGGGTCGAAGCGGCCATCGACCGCAAGGTCCAGAATGAGTGTTCGCCCTGCGTCGGGATCGGATTCCCGTTCCGCCTGATCAAGGCCCTGCCAGGCGCTCGTGACGATCAGCCTGCCGGCATCCGGACCGACGAAGGCCGGACAACTCGGCTGGCCGACGGGAACCTCGATGGTTCGCAGAAGAGTGCCTTCCGGCGATAAGGCATAGACCGCGCCAGCGCCCCAACACGCGTTCCAGATAACGCCTGAGGCATCCACCACCGATCCGTCGAGCCCGCCCTTTTCCCGCCGATGGTCGTGAAGCACCGCCGGCTCGCCGCGCGGCAAGCCGGTCTGCGGATCGCATTCCACCTTCATCAAAAGGTTCTTGGCGGTGTCGGTGAAATAGGCGGTGCCGCCGTCCGGTGAAAAGCAGATCGAATTCGGGATGGTGATCTCGGCGAAGAGACGGCGCAGTTCGCCCTTGAAGAACCAGTAGATGGCGCCGGCGCCCTTTTGCGCGCTCTTGCCCATAGTGCCCAGCCAGAACGCGCCGCAGGGATGGACGCGCGCGTCGTTTGACCGCGTGAGCCCGTTGTCGGCCTCGATGTCGATCACCCGCGCCAGCGTCCCACTGCTGCGGCTGCGCAGATGAAGACCGGTTTCGGTGAACAGGAGCTGGTGCTGACCATCGACGGCGGCGATCGCGCTCGCCATTTCAGGAAGGTCGTGGGTGCGCGTTACGCGATCGGACCAGCGCAACTCGTGCATCTTGCGGCCGACGATGTCGAACCAGAACAGCGTGTCGCAGGAGGGATCGTAGCTCGGGCCCTCGCCAAGCTCGCTGACGATGTCGCTCAGGACGGCCGCGCTCACATTACACCTCCATCGACGATCAGCGTCTGCGCCGTGATCATCGCCGAGGCATCCGATGCCAGGAAAAGACACGGACCGACAAGATCGTCCTCCACCATCTCGCGCTTGAGGCACTGACGCGACAGGTGTTCGGCCACCGCCGTCTCGCTCGCCCACAATTCGCGCTGTCGCGCGGTCATGACCCAGCCTGGCGCGACGGCGTTGACCCTGATGCCGTGGGGTCCCAGCGTTCCCGCAAGTCCCTTGGTGAGACCGATCACGCCTGCCTTGGCGGCCGCATAGGCCGGGTAGCCGCTGCCGTTGATCATGAAGGCGATGGAGCTGAAATTGACGATGGCGCCCTTGCCACGCGCCTTCATGCCCTCAGCGACGGACTGGATCGCGAAGAACTGCGGACGAAGATTGATGGCCTGATTCTCGTCCCAGTAGTCGCGCGTCACTTCCGCGATGTCATGTCGGTCGTCGCGCGCGGCATTGTTGACGAGCACGCTTACCTGCCCGTGCGCCTCGGCCGCCTCGCGGCAGGCGCGCTCGATGGCATCGACATCGCGCAGGTCGGCCTGGATGAAGAGGGCCGAGCCATGGCCGGATCGCGCAACATCATGCGAGAGCGCCTTTCCCTCTTCGACGGCGATGTCGATGAATGCGACATGAGCCCCTTGCGCAGCAAAGCCACGAACGAGCGCTGCGCCGATACCGGTGGCACCGCCCGTCACAAGAACGGAAGCGCCGGCAAGGTCTGGATGGATGGTTGCATGTGTCATCACGCCAGAGTGCACGACGGATAAGACCCGTGCAATCGTTCAGCCGGCATAGGCGAGGTCGCTCGCCATGCGGCCGTAGGCGGCACGCAGATAGGCCATCGTGTCCTCATCGTTGGCCGGGCGCCCGAAGAGATAGCCCTGGCCCCAGTCGCAGCCCATCTGGGCAAGCTTCGCCGCCTGCGCCGGCTCCTCGATCCCTTCGGCGACCGCCTCCATGCCGAGCCCCTTGCACATGGAGAGGATGGCCTGGACGATATGCTCGGAAGGTTTGTCGTGGAGGATTGCCGACACGAAGGCGCGGTCGATCTTCAGCTTGTCGAAATGGAAATCGCGCAGGCGCCCCAGCGAGGACTGGCCGGTTCCGAAATCGTCGAGCGAGATGCGGATACCGACCGCGCGCAGATCCTCGATGATCTTGCGCGCCGAATCCGGGTCGGTCATCAGGCCGGTCTCGGTGATCTCGATCTCGAGACGGCGCGGGTCGAGCCGCGTGCGCTTGACGATCTCCAAGATGTCGGCGCCCGTGTTCTGGTCGACGAGCTGCGATGGCGACAGGTTGAAGGACAGGAAGAGCTCGTCCGGCCAGCGGGACGCTGCCTGCGCCGCCTTGGTCAGGAGCACATGGCTCAGCGCGCCGATGATGCCGCGCTCCTCGGCGATGGGGATGAACATGGCCGGCGAAACCGGGCCGAGGTCGCGATCGTTCCAGCGCGCAAGCGCCTCGAAGCCGATGGGGCGGCCCGAATACATATCGACGATGGGCTGGAAATAGGGCTCCACCTCGCCCGCGGCCACGGCGCGCCGCAGCGCCTGCTCGGCGCGCGTCATGCGCTTTGCCGCCTCTTCCATTTCGCGCGTGTAGACCGATACCTTTCCCCGGCCGGAACGCTTGGCGTGGTAGAGCGCCGTCTCGGCCTTGCTGATCAGCGTCTCGGTCGTCTCTTCGGGTGACGCGAAGATCGAACAGCCGATCGAGGCGGAAAGGCGCGCGGTACGGTCGCCGACATCGTAGGGCGCGGACAGCACCTCGATCAGCATGGCGGCCTTGTGGGCGGCGGCCTCCTCGCTGAAAACCATCGGATATAAGAAGGCGAATTCATCGGCACCGACACGGGCGACCGAGGCATGCGCATCTGCCAGCGCATTGAGGCGGATGGCGACCTGCTGGAGAATGTCGTCGCCGGCGCGGCGGCCGAACAGATCGTTGATCGGCTTGAAGCCGTCGAGGTCGAGAATGGCGATCGCGAAAGGCGCGGGATCGTCGGCGCGCTCGTCGATCAGGCGGTCAACCTTGTCGAAAAACCGTCGAAGGTTCCCCAAACCCGTGAGCGGGTCGGTGAATGCAAGATCCGTGGTCTCGTTGCCGGCCATCCCCCTGCCGAACGCCATGGGCATCTTCCTGCTTCTTGTTCTACCGTTCCTTGAGGACGGTGCCACGAAACCCTTTCGGAAAGGTATCGATCAAAACAATTTGCAGTAGCAGGCACTCGCGCCCGGGTTGCGGCAGCAATCTCTCGATCGTCCGCACGCGGGGCGAACGATCGAGATGCAGAAGGGTCAGTGCAGGCTGACAGGCGTCAGATCGTTCTGGATCGCGCCGGCAAGCGCGGTGGCGCGTTCGTCGGTCAGAAGGATCGGGCGGCCGTTGGCGGCGAATACCGCCCAGAGCCGTGTGCCGGGTTCGATCTCCGGCATTCCCGGAAACTTCCCGCGCAGCTCCTCGCTGTCGATCTCGCGCAGATAGGCGACAGTGCCTTCGCCCAGTCCGGCCATCTCGTCGTCGGTAAGGGCATTCCTGTATTCTACTTCGGTCATGTCAGCCTCCAGTGGCAGCGGGCTGTCTTCACGAGACCAACCCGCAACAGAGCTTGTTGGTTCCGGTGAGGGCAAGACCATTCACGCGAATCAGTCTTTCACCGAAATGTTGATTTTCCGTACAAGGCGTTCCGGCTCGGGTCGCAGGACGTCGATCTCCAGAAGGCCGTTGCGCAATTCGGCGCCCGCGACACGCATGCCGTCCGCAAGCAGGAACAGGCGCTGGAACTGGCGCGCCGCGATGCCGCGGTGCAGGAATTCGCGCTCGCCTTCTTCCTTCTGACGCCCACGCACGATGAGCTGGTTGTCTTCCAGCGTGATGTCGAGGTCTTCTTCGGCAAAGCCTGCGACCGCAAGCGTGATGCGCAGGCACTCGCCGGCCTCGCCGCTCGAGGGAAGGCGCTCGATGTTGTAGGGCGGGTAGCTGTCGCCGGCCTTGGTCAGGCGCTCCAGCGTCTTTTCCATGGAATCGAAGCCGAGCAGCATCGGGTTCGAGAACGGTGTCATTCGCGTCATGTCCCAGTGTCCTCAAAGAGCGACGTGGATAGGGTACAGACCCGAATGGCATCTGCGCCCGTGGCTCTGATATGGTCCGGCGCTTTCACCGTTTCAAGCAGGGATGCGCATCGGCATGACGTCACCACGCAAGATCATCATCGACACCGATCCGGGCCAGGACGACGCGCTTGCGATCCTTCTGGCGCTGGGCAGTTCCGAATTGGAAGTGGTGGGGATCACCGCCGTTGCCGGCAATGTGCCGCTTGCGATGACCGAGGCCAATGCACGGCGCATCTGCGAGCTTGCAGGCCGCCGCGACGTGAAGGTTTTCGCCGGCGCGGAGCGGCCATTGCTGCGCCCGCTCGTGACGGCCGAGCATGTGCACGGCCGCACCGGCCTCGACGGTCCGGACCTTCCAGACCCCACCATGGCGCTTCAAAGCCAGCACGGGGTCGATTTCATCGTCGAGACGCTGATGACGGAAACGCCCGGCACGGTGACCCTGTGTCCGCTGGGTCCCCTCACCAACATCGCGCTTGCGCTCATCCGCGAGCCACGCATCGCCGATCGCATCCAGGAGATCGTCCTGATGGGCGGGGGATATTTCGAGCAGGGCAACATTACCCCTTCGGCAGAGTTCAACATCTATGTCGACCCGCATGCGGCCGACGTCGTGTTCCGCTGCGGCGCGCCGATCGTGGTCATGCCGCTCGACGTGACCCACAAGGCGCTGACGACGCGCGCGCGCGTCGAGGCGTTCCGCAATCTGGGCACCGCTGTCGGGACGGCCGCAGCCGAGCTTCTCGATTTCTTCGAGCGCTATGACGAGCAGAAATACGGCACCGATGGGGGGCCGCTGCACGACCCATGCGTCATCGCATATCTCCTGAAACCGGACCTGTTCTCCGGGCGGCTGGTCAATGTCACTGTCGAGACCATGTCGGAGCTGACGCTCGGCGCCACAGTGGTCGACTGGTGGCATGTCACCGACCGGCCGAAGAACGCGACGGTGATGCGCGAGATCGATGCCGACGGCTTCTTTTCGCTCCTGACCGACCGGCTGGCGCGGCTCTAATCCTTGATGGGGATTTCAATGTCGAGGCGGTAGCCGGGCGCCTCGGCGCGGCGCACCGTGCCGCTCCACTTGCGCGTCATCAGGGCTTCGATCAGCCGCGAGCCGAAGCCCTGTCTCTCGGACGGCCTCTCATTGGAGACCGCGTCATCCCACACGAGCGTGAAGGCGCGCACGCCCTCCTCATCGCGAGGACCGAGCGACCAGTTGAGGCGAACCGTGCCCGTGCTCATGCCGAGCGTGCCGTATTTGGCGGAATTGGTCGCCAGCTCGTGCATGACGAGGCCGAGGTCGAAGCACAGCTCAGGCGCAAGCATCACGTCTCTGCCGGAAAAATCGATCCGGCTGCCGAATGCATTGAGAACCTCCTCGACCAGCGGCTGGAGGCGCGTCGAGGTCCATCCGCCGCGCGAAACGAGATAGTTGGCGCGAGAGAGCGAGCCCAGCCGCTCGGCGAAGGCGTGCTTGGCCTCGGCAATCTCTCGGCCCGGCGAGAAGGTCTGGTTGGCGATTGTGCTGACGAGCTGCAGCATGTTGCCGGCCCGGTGCGCCATCTCGCGCAGCAGCAGGTTGCGCTGGGCCGCAGCGGCATGGTGCCGGGCGCTGTTTGCAACGATGTTCGACAGGGCCACGAAGAAATCGAGATCGGCCTTGTCGAAGCTGCGACGTTGCCGGGTGTGGATGCCGAATACGCCGAAGGGGCGCTTGTCGCTGCCGGGTATGACAAGGCTCATGCCGCTGACCACGCCGTGTTCATGAAGAAGCGGGGGACCGTCGAAACGGGTCTCCGTGCGGAGGTCTTCCACCACCACCGGCGCATCGGCAATGAGCGTGTAACCGGCCTGCGACGCGCGCTCGATCCCCACCTGCGCATGGCCGACAAGGCCATCCTTCCAGCCCACGCCTGCCACGAGGACCAGATGGTCGGCGCTGTCGGTGAACTGGAGTATCTTGGCCATCGGTACGTCGAGGATCTGCGCCGCGACCTCGACTGCACGCTCCATGATGCGCAGAAAATCGCTTTCGCCAAGCGCGAACGAGCCCACCTCCTCGATCGCCTTTTGCTGGCGCAGGCGCCGCTCGAGTTCGCGCGACTTGCACACCTGCTCGGAGACATCGAGGCACACGCCCGTCAGATACCGCTGGCCATCCTGCCCCTGAAGCACGCCGCCCCGCGCCTCGATCCAGATCGGCTCCGCGCCACCTGCCGGGTTGGTGCGGTAGACCGCGCGATAATGGCCTTCGTCTCGGATGGCGGCGGTGATCTGCGCCCACACATGAGCCATGTCGTCCGGGTGGACGTCGTTGCGAAAGCTCGACAATGTGCCGTCGAACGACCCTTCCGGAAGCGCGTGAACGCCCTCCAGATTGTCCGTCCAGTTTAGGATGTCGGTGTCGATGAGCCAGCGCCACACGCCGACGCCGCCCATGCGAAGCCCGTCGAGAAGTTGCGGCGCGTCACACAAATGCGAACCGCGCGAAAGTTCATCGCTTCTCATTCAGCCCTCCGCCGAAAAAATCTTTCAAAGCGTGAGGCAGACATTCGTTCCGCGCTCGCTCCATCAACCACGATTGCGCATCGCGACACTGCCCGCAAGGGCCAGCCAGCCCAGGATCATCAATACACCGCCCGCCGGTGCCGCCATCGGAAACAGGCGGGCCAGACCGTAGCTGCGCACGATGAGGTCGCCGCAGAACAGGACGATCCCTGCAAGGATGACGAGGCCGCAAAGATGGACCGCACGAGCGGCCGGCACGAGGCCGAGCGCGACCAGCAGCGGGGCATGGAGAAGCATGAAGCGAGCAGCCGTATCGAGGTTGGACCCACCGGCATGGGCCGCAACCGCCGACAGGGCAACGCCGCCTGCGCCCAGCAGAGCACCCGCCACGCCCAGATACCTTGCCGGCTGCATCGGCATTACGCGCCGGCCTTGGCCAGTGCCTCGTCCACTGCCTGGTGCATCGGGATGGAGGGCTGTGCGCCGGGCTTGAGGCACGCAAGCGAGCCTGCAACCGCGGCGCGACGAAGCGCCTGTTCCAGGCCGGCACCCTCGCTCAGTGCGGCTGCGAAATAGCCGCAGAACGTGTCGCCGGCACCCACGGTGTCGACCGGCTCGATCACCAGGCCGCGTGCGCCGAACGTGCCCTTGGGCGTCGCCGCCTGCACCCCGCGCGCGCCGAGCGTCACGACGATGGTGCGTCCGGTCCGTGCCGCGAAGTCTGCCATGCGGTCGTCGCGGCTCGTTCCGGCAAGATCGAGAAGCTTCGCATAGGCGTCGAATTCGGTCTCATTGGCCACGACATAGTCGGCTTGCGCCAGCAGTTCGGCCGCTTCCGCGCGGAAGGGGGCGGTGTTGAGAACCGAGACGGCGCCGAGCTTGCGGGCGGTTTCCAGAGCGCGTCGCACGACCGTCAGAGGGATCTCGTGCTGAAGGAGAAGAATGTCGTTCTTTTCCAGATGCGCGGTGGCCACGTCGCCAGGAACGAGCGTTGCGTTGGCGCCCGGAACGACGGCGATGACGTTCTCGCCATCCTTGGAGACCATGATCAGGGCCGTGCCCGTCGAGGCATGGGTCTGGCGAACGGCGCTCAGATCGACGCCGCTATTGGCAAGGATCGAAAGCGCATCATCGGCGAAGGCATCCTGCCCGACAGCACCCACCATGCGCACATCGACGCCAGCGCGGCAGGCGGCCAGCGCCTGGTTTGCACCCTTGCCGCCTGGCGCGGTGGAAAAGCTGTCTCCCGGCACGGTTTCGCCGGGCGCGGGGATGCGGTCCACGCCCGCTATGAGATCCAGATTGATCGAACCGATGACGACGATCACGCAACTGCCTCCGTTTGTTCGCGGCGGACGCTAGTCGGTTTCGCGTGCGGAGGAAACACGTTTCACGTGGCCGCGCGGCCCCATTCCCAGCCGAGCATGGCGCGCTTGCGCGTCAGCCCCCAGTGATAGCCGGTCAGAGCGCCGCTCTTGCCGAGCGCGCGGTGGCAGGGAACGACGAAGGAAATCGGGTTTGCACCGATCGCCGCGCCCACCGCGCGGCTCGCCTTCGGTTTGCCGATCTCGGCGGCGATCTGCGAATAGCTGCGCGCCTTGTTCATGGGGATACGTAAGAGCGCCTCCCAGACGCGGACCTGGAAATCGGTCCCGATCAGGACCACGCGCAGCGGCTCTTCGGCGCGCCAGCGGCCAGGGTCGAAGATGCGCGCCGCATAGGGCGCTGTCGCCGCCGCATCCTCGACATGGCGGGCGTTCGGCCAGCGGCGCGCCATGTCCTCGAAGGCCTCCGCCTCGCCGCCTTCATCGGCGAAGGCAAGACCGGCAAGCCCGCGCTCGGTCGCCATAATCAGCGCCGTGCCGAAGGGCGAGGCGTGGAAACCGTGGCTGATGACGAGGCCCGCCCCCCGCGTCTTGAAGTCGCCCGGCGACATGGCCTCATGCGTGACGAAGAGATCATGCAGCCGCCCCGGCCCCGACATTCCGCATTCGATCGCGGCATCGAGGAGAGGCATTCCCTCGCCGAGAAGCCGCCTTGCATGGTCGAGCGTGACGGCCTGCAGGAAGGCCTTGGGCGTCAGCCCGGCCCAGCGCGTGAAAAGACGCTGCAGGCCGGCCGGCGCCATGCCGGTCTCGGCAGCAAGCGCTTCGAGGCTGGGCTGGCCGCGGAAATCGAGGCTGATGCGTTCGATGACCTTGCGCACGACTTCATAGTCGGTGCCGGTCGGGGTGATGTCGTTTTCGAGCGTGGCGCTGTGGATATTCATGGCTCGTCTCCTTGGCCACCACACTGGCCCAGACGGACGAACGGCGCCACCCGATTTGCGATCAGCCGGATTTTGCCGTTGCCAGCGCGCGTCCAAAGGCGGTGGCAAAGCTTTCGCGATCGTCGGGATTGAGAAAGGCGCCGATCGGCACCCGCCGCCCCTCGCCTTCGACCGCCATGTCGGTGATGCCCATTTCTTCATGCCGGGCGACCTGGAACCTCGCCCAGAACGGATTGAAGTGATGCTCCTCGGCGCGTCCGGAAGGGGCAACCTTGCGGATGTCGAGCGCCACGCGCGACACCAGTACTTCCTCTCGCGCCTGCGCCGCACGGTAGTTCCAGCGGAACGCGAAATAGATGGCAAGCACGTCGAGGCCGATGAAACCGAAAATGGGCCATGCCCCCATCGACAGGAAGGCTCCGCCCAGGACCAGCCAGAACAGGATCAGGAAGCCCATGAGGAAGGCGAACCCCTTGCTCCCCAGCGATCGGTGCGGGGTGAGAAGGGCGCTGAAAATAGGTTCGCTTGCATCTTTCATGCGGTCCATCGCACGAAGTATAGGAGGGCCATGGAAAAGCCCAAGGGGAAAATCGGCGTACAAGTTGTCGCGGGGCGAAAGCGCCGCCCGGCTCGCCGCAGCAAATACAATCGTGCCGAGGTGACAGAAATCTTTCGGCGCTTCGAGGCGGTAGAGCCCGAGCCGAAAGGCGAGCTGGATCACGTCAACGCCTTCACCTTGCTGGTGGCCGTCGTCCTGTCGGCACAGGCAACGGATGCGGGCGTCAACAAGGCGACCGCCGGCCTCTTCGCCATCGCCGATACGCCGCAGAAGATGCTGGCGCTCGGTGAAGCGAGCGTCGGCGAGCACATCCGGACGATCGGGCTTTGGCGCAACAAAGCGAAGAACGTCATTGCGCTCTGCGAAGCGCTGATCCGCGACCATGGCGGCGAGGTTCCAGACAGCCGCGACGAGCTCGTCAAGCTGCCGGGCGTGGGACGCAAGACCGCCAATGTCGTGCTCAACATGTGCTTCGGCCAGCCGACCATGGCCGTCGACACGCACATCTTCCGCATCGGAAACCGCATCGGGCTGGCGCCCGGCAAAACGCCCGACGAGGTTGAAGAAGTCCTCGTTCGGATCATCCCGTCAGAGTTCATGCGCCATGCCCATCACTGGCTCATCCTGCACGGGCGCTATGTGTGCAAGGCGCGCAAGCCGGACTGCCCCTCCTGCGTCATCGCCGATCTTTGCAAGTCGAAGGAAAAGACGACCAGCGTCCCCGCACCGATCGAGACCGCACGGCAGGCCGAGGGCATTGCGGTTCGTCTGTCAGGCGCCCCTGCGCCTCAATAGGACACGCCGCGCGCCAGCATCGCAGCGACCACCGGGATGAGAGCGAGCAGCAGCATCTGCGGCATCATCCAGCGGCGCACCTCCGCAACTTCGGCGTCCGGCACGCGAAAGGCCGGATCCGCCGCGCTCTGGCGGCCCCAGCGCATGAAGCGCAGCGTCGGACGGATAGAAAGAAGGCCGACCGCGATGAAGAGGGCGATCTTCAGCCAGAAGACCCAATAACCGGTGTAGTACTCGCCGCCGCGCACGCCATAGACGACGCGCAGTCCTCCAACCACGAACAGAAGCAAGGCGGCGATCCCGTAAGCCGCGTCTATGCGCTGGAGCCGCGTGAGCGTGTCCCTGGAAAGCCCCGGCCGCAGGAAAACCATCTCGGCGGCGAAGATCGCGAACAGCGCAAAGGCAAGGAGGTGATGAAGGCTGGCAAGGCTGAGGTCGACCACGCGGCGGCTCTCCGATCTGGGCCCGCTTTGACTACCTCGATATCTTTACAGTGTCAATATTGTGCTAGACGCGGTAGCCGGCCGCTCTGAGCGGCACGCCGTCTTCGCGGGCCGACACCATCTTGTGAAGATGCACCATCATCGTCGCGGCAAAGAGCGGCGCGAGCAGGTTGACGATGGGGATGGCGAGGAAGCCGGCAATCAGGAGGCCTGCCGCAAAAACCGTGCCGGCATGGCGGCGGCGCAGGGCCTTGGCCTCGGCCTCGGGGCGGAAGCGCATGGCAGCGAACTCGAAGAATTCGCGTCCGAGCAGGTACCCGTTGACGACGAAGAAGGCGATGAGGTTGACGCCCGGCACTAGCAGGAGCGCCAATGCTAGAAGATTGCCCAAGATCACAAGGCCGAGAAACTTGGCCGAGATCAGCAATGCCGGAAAGAATGCAAGGCCGCGCCCTGCCGGATCGAGCGGATAGTCCTCCCGCTCGACGATCTCGGCGACATCGTCGAGGAAGAGGCCTGCGATAAGCGCGGTGATCGGCGCGATCAGCAGGCCAAGTCCCAGCGCGAGCGCAAGTCCGGCGAAGACCGCCGCGAGCGAGCCGAGCCAGCCGGCCCAGTCGGGAAGCGTGGGAAAGAACTCGCGAAGCGAAGGCAGCGCCAGCGCCTCGAACAGGCCGCCGATCGCGAACCACAGACCGATCAGCACGACAATCGCCAGACCTATTGTCTTGAAGAAGACGGCCCGGAAGGCGGGGGTGAAGAGCCGGGAGATCGCGGCGGAGGCAGCTTCGAAGATCATTCGATGTCCATGACGTTCACCACCGCACATAGGAAGCTGCCGCTCCTGCCACAAGCGGGGTTTGGCAATTGTGAAGGCTTCCCATGGCAGGGTGATTGACATAGTTGTTGCGCCGACCCTTAGCCGGAAACGCACTGAACCCCTCGGGAGACCTTCATGAGCCAGTATGATGTCCTTTGCATCGGAAACGCGATCGTCGACATCATCGCGCGATGCGACGAGGCATTCCTGGTCGAGAACGACATCATCAAGGGGGCCATGAACCTCATCGACGCCGAGCGTGCCGAGTTGCTCTACGAGCGCATGGGTCCCGCGATCGAGGCGTCGGGCGGCAGCGCGGGCAACACGGCGGCCGGTATTGCCAGCCTCGGCGGGCGCGTCGCCTTCTTCGGCAAGGTCAGCGACGATCATCTGGGCCGCATCTACACCCACGACATCCGCGCGCAGGGCGTAGCCTTCGATACGAGCCCGCTGCGCGGCGAGCCGCCGACCGCGCGTTCGATGATCTTCGTGACGCCCGATGGCGAGCGTTCGATGAACACATATCTCGGCGCCTGCGTCGAACTTGGCCCCGACGATGTCGAAGCCGACAAGGCCGCCGGGGCGGCCGTCACTTATTTCGAGGGCTATCTGTGGGATCCGCCGCTCGCCAAGGAGGCGATCCGCCTCACGGCCGAGCATGCGCACCGCGCCGGGCGGGAAGTTGCCATGACGCTGTCGGATTCCTTCTGCGTCGACCGCTATCGCGACGAGTTCCTCGACCTCATGCGTTCCGGCACAGTCGACATCGTGTTCGCCAACGAGGCGGAGCTGAAGTCGCTCTACCAGACGTCGTCGTTCGAGGCCGGCATGGAGCAGATCCGCAAGGACTGCCGCTTCGCCGCGCTGACGCGCTCGGAGAAGGGCTCGGTACTGGTGCGCGGCGACGCGGTGGAGATCGTTCAACCGCTTGAGATCGGCGAACTGGTCGACACGACCGGGGCCGGCGATCTTTACGCAGCAGGCGTGCTCTACGGCTATACGCAAGGGCGCAGCCTTGCCGACTGCGGCAAGCTCGGCTCGCTTGCTGCTGGGCTGGTGATCCAGCAGGTCGGCCCGCGCCCGCGCCAGGACCTTGCGCAGGAAGCGCAGCAGGCGGGGCTTGGCCGCTGAAGGCTGCTACTTTATGTCCTCCGGCCGCCTGCCTGGCCGTGCCCGGTAGGGCGGGAACGACCATCCGAACCGAAGCGCGCCGCCCCTGACGACGAACGCCGCCATGAAGGCGAGCGCGGCGGCGGCCAGAAGTGGCAGGCCGGCAAGGTCGGCGACTGTGAAGATCACCGCGCCCGCCATCGCCGCGCTCACATAGATTTCCGGGCGCAGCAGCACTGACGGCTCACCTGCAAGCTGGTCGCGCAGGATGCCGCCGAAGGTCGCCGTCAGCATGCCCATGATGACGGCGACGAGCGCCGAATCGGTCACGCTGAGCGCCTTCCAGGCACCGAAGACGCAATAGGCCGACAGGCCGATCGCATCGAGCCAGAGCAACAGCTTGTAACGCGATTCGAACAGATGCGCGGTCATGTAGACCAGCGCCGCCATGACCGCGCAGACCGCCAGGTAATTGTGGTTGAGCACCCAGAACACCGGCACGCCGAGGATGAGATCGCGCACGGTGCCGCCGCCCACGCCCGTAATGCCGGCAAAGAACAGGAAGCCGATGAAATCGAGCTGCTTGCGCGAGGCCGCCAGCGCGCCGGTCGCGGCAAAGACCGCAACGCCGGCATAGTCGAGAAAAAGGATCGGATTCATGGCGCCCCCTTGGCAAAAGCCATAGCCGAGCAGGGCGCGATTGACGAGCCGGGCTGGACCTCAGCTTTCGCGTTTGCTGGTCTTTCCGTTTGACGCGCGCCCCTTTAGGTTCGCCCGCAAAGAATCGAAAGGCCATTTCATGTCGCATATCCAGCCCGTTCTCGACCGTATCGATGCTGATCTCGACGCCAGCGTCGAGCGGCTCTTCTCGCTCCTGCGCATCCCGTCCATCTCGACCGATCCGGCTTATGCGCAGGACTGCCGCAAGGCGGCCGAATGGCTGGTCGAGGATTTGAAGGGCATGGGCTTTGAGGCAAGCGTGCGCGACACGCCCGGCCATCCGATGGTCGTCGCCCATCATGAAGGGCCGGCCGGTGCGCCGCACGTCCTGTTCTACGGCCATTACGACGTCCAGCCGGTCGATCCCCTGAACCTTTGGGAGCGCGATCCGTTCGATCCTTCGCTCAAGGAGATCGAGCCGGGCCGCAAGGTGATCACCGGCCGCGGCTCGTCCGACGACAAGGGCCAGCTGATGCTCTTTGTGGAAGCCTGCCGCGCCTGGAAGAGCGTCCACGGCTCGCTGCCGGCAAGGATCACGCTGCTTTTCGAGGGCGAGGAGGAGTCCGGCTCGCCTTCCCTCAAGCCGTTCCTCGAGGCAAACCGCGACGAGCTGAAGGCCGACTTCGCGCTGGTGTGCGACACCGGGATGTGGGACCGCGATACGCCGGCGATCACCACCGGCCTGAGGGGCCTCGTCGGTGAGGAGGTCACCATCCACGCCGCCGATCGCGACCTGCATTCGGGCCATTTCGGCGGCGCTGCCGCCAATCCGATCCGCATCCTTGCAAAGGTGCTGGCCGACATCCATGACGAAACCGGACGCGTGACCATCCCCGGTTTTTATGACGGCGTGGAGGAGACCCCGACGCAGATCAAGGAGGCATGGGAAGGCCTCGGCATGACGCCGGAGAAGTTCCTCGGCGAAATCGGGCTTTCCATCCCGTCGGGCGAGAAGGGCCGTTCAGTGCTGGAGCTGATCTGGGCGCGCCCGACCGCCGAGTTCAACGGCATTTCCGGCGGCTATGAGGGCGACGGCTTCAAGACGGTCATCGCTGCCAAGGCGTCGGCGAAAGTGTCGTTCCGCCTCGTTCACGACCAGGACCCCGACAAGATCCGCGAGGCGTTCCGCAAGTTCGTGGAAGAGCGCATCCCGGGCGACTGCTCGGTGAGCTTCGAGGAACATGGCGGCTCGCCGGCAATCCAGCTCGCCTATGATTCGCCCATCATCACCAAGGCCAAAACCGCACTGACGGAAGAGTGGAACAAGCCGGCGCTCGCCATCGCCATGGGAGGGTCGATCCCGATCGTCGGCGACTTCAAGAGCGTG
>VFQU01000941.1_pt1 | contig 19956 bp, 15 predicted proteins | sample 3512311 | NCBI WGS metagenome assembly VFQU01 (sample SAMN10412377, study PRJNA504923) | tailings metagenome | isolation source: Relicate 3 Philex TSF3 active mining site | place: Philippines: Tuba, Benguet | collected 2017-08-29
GCAAGCGGCCCAGCGCATCGGTGATCTTCCAATGGCGCGCGCGCAATTGCACGGTCGCGGCCCCGAGATTCTCGATGCGGACGTGATAGGCCCAGACGTAATGGTTCTCGGACGGCGAAGATTGGTCGTCGAGAAACACCGGCTTGACGGTGACTTTGATGTCGCGGGTCGTGGCGCTGTACATGACCGGCGCACTATAGGCCGCGAAGGGGGGCCGGTGCCAGCCCCCCTCAAGCTTTGTGTTACCGCGCCTTACGGGCCGCCGCCAAAGCGCGTTCGATGTCTTCCAGCAAATCGGCCGGATCTTCGATCCCCACCGACAGGCGCAGGCTGCCGGGGCCGATGCCCAGGCGTGCCTTCTCCTCCGCCGGCAGACGTTGATGCGTCGTCGTCGCGGGGTGGGAGATCAGGCTTTTGACGTCGCCCAAATTGTTGGAAATGTCGATCGTCTGCAGCGCGTCCTGGAAAGCAAAGGCCGCTTTCTTGCCGCCATTCACGTCGAACGCGACCAGCGTCGAGCCCGACTTCATCTGCTTGCGCGCGAGCGCGTATTGCGGATGCGATTTGAGGCCGGGGTAGTAGACGCGCTCGATCTCGCGCGCCTTCTCCAGCCGCTTGGCGACGATCAACGCGTTGCGCGTTTGCGCTTCCACGCGAAGGGGCAGCGTCTCGATGCCCTTCAGCAACACCCAGGCGTTGAAGGCCGAGAGCGTCGGGCCCGTGTGCCGCAGGAACGGCACCAGCGTCTCGTCGATCCATTTCTGGCGGCCGAGCACCGCCCCGCCCAGCACGCGGCCCTGGCCGTCGATATGCTTGGTGGCGGAATAGATCACCACGTCCGCCCCCAGCGCCAACGGCTTCTGATACATCGGCGTGGCGAACACGTTGTCGACGACGACGCACGCCCCAGCTTTATGCGCGAGCTTCGATACGGCTTTGATATCGACCAGATCGAGCATCGGGTTCGACGGTGTTTCCAGGAACACGGCCTTCGCGGGTTTGGCCAGCGCCGTTTTCCATTGGTCGAGATCCGCGCCGTCGACCAGCACCGACTCGATGCCCCAGCGCGGCAGCAGCTCGGTCACGATGTAATGGCACGAGCCGAACAGCGCACGCGCCGAAACGATGCGATCGCCCGCCTTCAATTGGCAAGCGAGGGCGGCGAACACCGCCGCCATGCCCGACGCCGTGACCTTGCAGGCCTCGGCGCCTTCCAACGCGGCCAAGCGCTTTTCCAGCATCTGATTGGTCGGGTTGCCGAAGCGCGAATAGACGAAGCGCTGATCCTTCGGCGGCGTCTTCGACGAGAAGGCCGCTTCGGCGTCGAAGGCGCTGTCGTAGACGAAGCCCGAATTGAGATAGAGCGCCTCGCTCGTCTCGAACCATTCGGAGCGGTGCGTGCCTTCGCGCACCACGCGCGTCGCGGCGCGCCAGGATTTGCGGATCGTATCGGACTTGTTGGCCGGCATCGGAAGAAACCCCCAAAACGACAAAACCCCGACCGTGGGATCGGGGCTTTCGGGCGGAACCGCGAGGGGTTCCGGGACTTCCGGCACCGACCTTTTAGCGGGAGGATTAACGTGACCCCGCAAGCCGGCCGGCCCAAATCGTCACGTGAGGGCGAAACTATTCCTGCCCCCGATTTCTGTCAAGCCGGACCGGCTTGCGAAAAACCCGAGCGCCGCCTATCTTCCCGGACGGTTCGCGGGTGTAGCTCAATGGTAGAGCAGAAGCTTCCCAAGCTTACGACGAGGGTTCGATTCCCTTCACCCGCTCCACTTTCCCCTTATTTTTATATTTGTACGAAGCCGAAAGACTTTTCGGCGAGCGCCACTTTTTAACCCTCATTGAGGTCAAGTCAACGATTCGGTGACCGGAGTGCTACAACTAAAACAAATTGCATTTGAAACATATATCAACGTCATTTAGCCTTTAAGCTTAGATGCCAAGAAACACCGAAATGTCTTATGTCGGCTACTCCGGGGGGAGCGATAAAATGCGCTACACTATTGAAGGATTTTGGAAGCAGCGTTTAGCCATTTCAACGAATTTGAGCGCCAACTTTGTACCAGGCTGGTCTTTTGAAAAAAATGGAATTGCGACCTTTAAAGAGGCGCCGCTTACGAGCAACACGGACCTTGGATATGATCCACTCGAGAGTGAGGTAATTCTAGTTTCTGCGCCTGGAGCGGTTGGCAAGTCTACGCTGGCGCGAGAGATAGCCTCGAGAACCGGCGCGGTTTATATCGATTTGGCAAAAGCCGATCCGGTTGGTGGCAATTCCATGAGTGGTGGCTTGGCACTATCTGGCATATTTCCAGCATGGCAAAACGAAAATGTAGCTATGTTGATCGACGGTCTTGACGAAGCTCGGTTACGAGTTACGCAAGCCGCATTCTCATCATTTCTCCGAGATATCGCCCAACTATCGGAAAATCGAAAGGTCCCCACAGTAGTTTTTGGACGGACCGGAGCGGTGCAGGATGCTTGGCTCATTCTGTCAGAGTTCAATGTTCGGATCGCCGTCTTAGAGATAGGATTCTATGATCCAGATACGGCAAATGACTTTGCTATTTCTTGTTTGCGGTCATTGCGTCCAAGTAGCAGCCATGCAGACACCGAGAATCGCGCGGTAGTCTTACTTCTTGAGAAGCTTCGTTCTCAAACCGCAACAGATGGTGATCGTTTCGCTGGCTATGCGCCAGTGCTTAAGGCCGTTGCCGATCGAGTGGCGGTTGATGACAACCCATCCGTGCTGATTGCCCAAATCGAAAAGGGCGCTCAGCCAGTCACTTTGCAAACGGTAGCAACTGCGATTCTTGAACGGGAGAGAAGTAAGCTCAACGGGCTGGTTTTTGAAGATCAGTCTCTTCTACAGAGACTGTACTCCCCTGAAGAGCAACTAGATCGACTAGTGGCTCGGATTTATGGATCTAGCGCACCGAGCTTTCCTCCAATGAGCCCTAACGACGCTCAAACTTATTCCACCGCTTTAGAAAGCTGGGTAGCGGAACATCCTTTTTTAAATGGGGCGGCTGAGGCGTCTTCTGCTGTCTTTGATGCGATGATTAGCATTCGTGCTTTAAAAACTCCGACGTCGAACGAGGTATCGACGTTGCGAGAGATTCGTCGAGGAGCCGCGGCAAACCCATTCCTTTCCGAGTTCTATTTACCAGAAAACTCGGATGACGCGTTCTTACCTCCCGAGCATATCGGGATTTTCTACGCATCAATGCGTGCGCGTCTATCACTCGGAGATGCTGCGAGCCTTCTTGTCGAGGGTCCAGAGAACGTCACGGACGAGAACTCACTGGTCGCTGAAGTTGAGATTTCACTCTCGCGCTATGACACTGATCGTCCGAGGGTATTAAGAATTTTGACAGAACAAGCAGGGACAATAAAACTAGGTGCATACCTAGAGGACATTGAGCTTATCGTCCCTTATGCAAACGTCGAAATCGGCCCTGGGCCTGAAGCAGTTCTCATTGCACCCGTTAGCGTGCAATGCGAAAATTTAAGCCTGTCTGTCGAGAAGTTGATCGTTGAAGCTGCCCCAAATCAGGATGGAGGTGCTGTATACTTAGAGGCATCCAAATTCTCAGGAACGAAGATTGCGTCAGTCCCAATTTGCCGAGGTGACGTGAAATTCACAGTCACCTGGCCAGATTCACAGATTTATCCTTGGACCGGATTTTCTTCTGAGCCCACTCAAATTGAACACCCAGCACTTAATGAAGCGATGAGGCGGTTTCGCAGATTTGTTACCGCGTTTCGATCGCATAGCAAAGGGAACTTGGCGCGCTATCAGCACAAAATTGAGCATGAGCGCATGACAAAAGGCGCTGGCCAGGCAGTGCTGAAAAGGCTTGTTAGCGACAATATTCTGACTTTAAAGGGATCAATGTATTTCTTAGATGCAGATCGTCTCGGATCGCTCACGGGTGCAACATATTCTGAATGTATGAAAAGGCAGTTTAAGCAATCTTCAATTCAATACATAGAAAGTATACTTCGGGAATAAAGGACCGATATCAAGCATTGTCGTATGGATATCTTTAAGTAAAAGCCGCCGCCAGCAGCCGTCGCGTGTAATCCGCGCGCGGGTTGGCGAGCAGCGTTTCGGTCGCCCCTTCCTCGACGATTTTGCCGTCCTTCATCACGGCGATCCGGTCGGCCATGGCGCGCACGGTGGCAAGGTCGTGGCTGACGAACAGATAAGCGAGGCCATGCCGCGCCTGTAGGTCGTGCAGCAATTCGACGATCGCCTTTTGGATCGTACGGTCGAGCGCCGAGGTCGGTTCGTCCAGGATCACGAGCTTGGGCCGCAGCACGATCGCGCGCGCGATGGCGATGCGCTGGCGCTGGCCGCCGGAAAATTCGTGCGGAAAGCGGCGGCGCCAAGCGGGATCGAGTCGCACTTCCTCGAGGGCCGCGGCCGCGCGCGAATCGCGTTGCGCGGCGGTGAGCGCGGGTTCGTGAACGCGCAAGCCCTCGCTCACGATCTCGCCCACGCTCATGCGCGGCGACAGCGAGCCGTAGGGGTCTTGAAAGACCATCTGTAAGGTTTTGCGGATCGGGCGCATCTCGGGCTTGGTCAGCGCCAGCAAGGCGCGATCCTCGAACCGCACCAATCCGGTCGCGGGGGCGAGGCGCAGGATACTGCGCGCCAGCGTCGATTTGCCCGAACCGGATTCACCGACGAGGCCGAGCGTCTCGCCCGCGCGCAAGGCGATCGATACGCCGTCGACCGCCTTCACCGTCAGCGCTCTGCGGCCGAACATCCCGCGTAGGATTTCGTATTCGACGCGGATATCGTCGGCGGTCAGCACGATCGGCGCATCCGCCGCGATCGGCGCTTTCCGGCCCGCGGGCTCGGCGTCGAGCAATGCCTTCGTATAGTCGTGTTTGGGCGCCGCGAAAATTTCGGCGACGTTGCCGTGTTCGACGATCTCGCCGTTGCGCATCACGATCACGCGCTTGGCGAATCGGCGCACGAGACCCAGATCGTGGGTGATGAACGCGATCGCCATGCCGAGTTCGCGTTGCAGGGCGCCGAGCAGTTCCAGAATTTCGGCCTGGATCGTCACGTCCAGCGCCGTGGTCGGCTCGTCGGCGACCAGCAGATCGGGCCCGTGCGCCAGCGCCATCGCGATCATCACGCGCTGGCGCTGCCCGCCCGACATTTCGTGCGGATAGGAATCGAGCCTTGCGGCCGCATCGGGAATGCGCACGCGGTCGAGCAACGCCGCCGCTTCCTCGCGCGCCGCGACGCGGCTGATCGGTTTGTGGCGGCGCAGCACTTTCACAAGTTGCGCGCCGATCATGTAGAGCGGATCGAGCGAGGTCATCGGCTCTTGGAAGATCATCGCGACCTTGCGTCCGCGAAGCTCGTCCAAGGCGCTTTGCGATGCGCCGACAAGCTCGATCCCGTTCAGCTTCGCCGAACCCGTCACCCCGCCATTGGCGGCGAGCAAACCCAACGCGGCCAGCATCGTCTGGCTTTTGCCCGAGCCGGATTCGCCGACGATGGCCAACGTCTCGCCTTTCTCGATCGCGAAGGAAACGCGCTTGACCGCGTGCAACTCGCCCGCCCCCGTGCGGAAGCGGATATCGAGATCGCGCAGAGCGAGGACCGGCGCCATGTCAGCGATCGCGCGGGTCGAGCGCGTCGCGCAACCCGTCGCCCAGGAAGTTCAGGCAGAATAGCGTCGTCGTCAGGAAGATCGCGGGGAACACCAGCAGATGCGTGTTGCCCTGGATGTTGCGCGCCCCGTCGGCGATCAACACGCCCCAGCTCGTCATCGGCTCCTGCACGCCCAGGCCCAGGAACGACAGGAAGCTTTCTAGCAGAATGACCTTCGGCACCAGCAGGGTCGTGTAGACGACGACGGGTCCCAGTGTGTTCGGAACAATATGCCGCGTGAGGATGCCCGTGGCGCTCACGCCCAGCGTTTCGGCCGCCGCGACGAATTCGCGGCGTTTGAGGCTCAGCGTCTGACCGCGCACGATGCGCGCCATGTCGAGCCATTCGACCGCCCCGACCGCGATGAACATCAGCACGAAATTGCGGCCGAAAAACACGACCAGCATGATGACGAAGAAGATGAAGGGCAGGGAATAGAGCACATCGACCGCGCGCATCATCAGCGCGTCGATGCGCCCGCCCGCGAAACCGGCGACGGCGCCGTAAACGACGCCGATGGAAATGGCGACGAAGGTCGCGAGCAAGCCGATGGCGAGACTGACGCGCCCGGCGATCAATGTGCGCGCCAGAAGATCGCGCCCGTTGCCGTCGGTACCGAAGAAGAAGTAATTCCGTTCCAACTTCACGTCGACGATCAGGCGCTTGCCGTCGTCTTCGCGCGCCGTCACGCGCGCCGTTTCGAACAGATCGGAGCGTTCGAAAAACGCGAGCGAACGTTCGTCGATGGCGCGGGGCGCTTCTAGTACGATCTTCAGCGTCTCGCCGACGCGCGCGATATCCGTGGCGCGGGCGCGCAATCGCGACGCGATGCGCTCGATTGCGGGCGCGATCAGATCTTCCGTGGGCTGGGCTTGCAGCGACGGCCGCACGCGCACGTAATCGGGATAGACGCGGTCATAGGCGTTGCCGCCCAGCATCGGGCCGAAGACGCAGGCGAGCGCCAGCAGAATCAGCATGGCAAGGCTCGCCGTCGCCGCCCGGTTGCGCCGCAGTCGCCGCGCCGCGTCGGCCCACAGCGCGTTTCCGGCGGCGCTCATTCGTAGCGCACGCGCGGATCGAGCAGCGCGTAAAGGATATCGACGATCAGATTGAAGACCAGCACGAACACCGCGACGACGACGACGGTACCCATCACCAGCGTGTAGTCGCGGTTCAAAGCGCCTTCGACGAAATAGCGCCCGATGCCGGGCAGGCCGAAAATCGTTTCGACCACGACCGATCCGGTCAGCAGCGCCGCCGCCGTGGGACCGAGATAGGACACGACCGGCAGCAGGGCGGCGCGCAACCCATGCTCGGCGATGTGGCGGGACCCGAGCCCCAGCGAGCGCAGCGTGCGGATATGGTCGGCGCGCAAGGTTTCGATCATCGCGGCGCGGGTCATGCGCGCGACCACGGCGATCTGCTGCAAGGCCAGCACGATCACGGGCAGGATCACATTTCGCAGCGCCCCGTTATTCCAACCGCCGACCGGCAGCCAGGCGAGCGTCAGTCCGAATATGATTTGCAACACGGGGGCGACGACGAAATTGGGGATCGTCACGCCGGCGGTCGCGAAGCCGACGACCGCGTGATCGGCACCGGTGTTCTGGCGCATCGCGGCGAAGGCGCCGAGGCCGGCCCCAAGGACCAGCGCCAGAAGAATGGCGCCGCCGCCCAGCGCCATCGAGACGGGCAGCCCTTGCATCAGAATCTGCGCGACCGAGAAATCGCGCATGAAGAAGGACGGGCCCAGATCGCCGCGCGCGAGATTGCCGAGATAGCGCAGATATTGCTCGTGCAGCGGCAGATCGAGACCGTAGGCGCGCTGCAAATTCTCCATGATCTTCGCCTCCAGCGGCCGTTCCAGATCGAACGGGCCGCCGGGGGCGAGGCGCATCAAGAAGAACGAGAGCGTGACGACGACGAACAAAGTCGGGATCGCGCTCAAGAAGCGTCGAAGAACGAAGCCGAGCATGCGGTCGTTTCCGGCCGCTTTGTCCGATCAGTTCTTGATCGAGACGTAACGCGACGCGTTGGCGCCGCGTAAGTTCGGAATATAGCCGTCGACCTTGTTCGAAAGCAGGTTGCGGTTCGAATAGAACAGCAGCCCGACATAGGGATTCTCGCGCACAACGATCGCTTCCGCGCGCGCCAGGATCTGCGCGCGCTTGCCGAGATCGATTTCCTCGCTTGCCTGTTTCATCAAGCCGTCGAATTCCGGATTCGACCAGCGCGCGTAGTTGAAGCCCTTGTTGTCGCTTTGCAGCAGAAACAGGAAGTTCTGCGGATCGGAGTAATCGCCGATCCAGCCCGCGCGTGCCACGTCGAAATCGCCGCCGTCGCGCAGATGCGCGAAATGGGTGCGCGTATCGGTGTTGACGAAGGTGGTTTCGACGCCGATTTGCTTCCACATATCGGCGATCGCGACGGCCGAGGCGCGGTTGTTGTCGGTCGTGTTGTAGCGGATCTGCACGCTCAGCTTCTTGCCCCCGGGCCCGAAACCGGCGGCGGCAAGCAGCTTCTTGGCTTCGTCTTCGCGGTCGATTGGCGACTTCGCTTTGTAGTCGACTTCGATGGGCGAGGAGACGTAATTGCCGATGCCGGGCGGAATCCAGCCGAAAGCCGGCACCATCGTTTCTTGCCACACCTGCTCGGCCAGGAATTCGCGGTCGATGACCATGGCGAGCGCGCGGCGCACGCGCGCATCGTCGAACGGCGCCTTCGCCGTGTTGAAGGCGAAGTACCACGTGCCGAGATAGGGCGTGATCTTGACCTGATCGCCCAGACGCTGGCGCAGGAACTTGATCTGATCGGCGGGAATGTCGGTCGTGACGTGCAACTCGCCCGCCAGGAAGCGGCGTGCACCCGCCGCCAGATCGGGATGCGGGATGAAGTTGACGATATCGACCTTCACCGCACCCGCGTCATGGAAGGTCGGGTTCTTGGCGAGACGGATATGCGAGTTGGGCACGTTCTCGACCAGGCGGAACGCGCCGTTGGACACGAGATTGCCGGGCTTCACGAAATCGGCACCAAAACGCTCGACCGACGGGCGATGCACCGGGGCGCCGGTCTGGTGCGTCAGCAATTCCAGGAAATACGGCGTGGGCCGTTCCAGGTCGATGCGCAGCGTGCGCGTATCGACCGCCTTCACGCCCATGTCGTCGGCGGTTTTGCCCTGGCCCTTGTTGAACGCCTCGGCGTTCAGGATGGGGTAAAGGATGTTCGCGTATTTGGCGCCGGTCGCGGGGGTCATGATCCGCTTCAGCGAATATTCGAAATCGCCCGCGACGACCGGATCGCCGTTCGACCAGCGCGCATTGGCGCGCAGATTGAACGTGTAGCTCTTGCCGTCGGGCGAGACCGTCCAGCTTTCGGCCACACCCGGCGCCACGCGGCCGCGTGCATCGTGGATCACCAGATTCTCGAACAGGTCGCGGATCAGATGCGCTTCGGCGACCGTGGAGGTCTTGTGCGGATCGAGGGTCTCGGGATCGGCGTCGTAACCGCGATTGAAGGTCACCTGCGCCGACGCGGCGGAGGCCGCGAAGGTCAACGCAAATAGGCCTGCGCGCAAAGCCGTCCGAATGCCCATGGATCGCCCCTGTCCGTTGTTTATGACGGTCAGTTTGCCATTTCCCGGCGTTACGGAAAAGCGTCAGCGGATGCCGGCGCGCATAAAACTCTGGATGAACTGGCGCTGGAACAGCAGGAAGGCGATCAGCAGGGGCCCGCAGCTCATCAGCGTCGCGGCCGTGATGACCGACCAGTCGACACCCTGCTCGATCGCCGTGAATACCCGCAGACCCACGGTCAGCGGCCGGGTTTCGACCGAGTTGGTGACGATCAGCGGCCACAGGAAATTATTCCAGTGATAGCTGACCGAGACGAGGCCGAAGGCGATATAGGTCGGCCGCGCCAGCGGCACGTAGACGCGCCATAGCGTGACCAGCACGCCGGCCCCCTCCACGCGCGCGGCGTCGTCCAATTCCTTGGGCAGGCTTTTGAAGGTCTGGCGCAGGAGGAAAATCCCGAACGCCGAGGCGAAATAGGGCAGGCCGATGCCCAGGATCGTATCGACGAGGCCCAGCTGCGCCATGATCAGGTAATTTTCGACCAGCAGCACGTCCGGCATGATCATCAGCTGGACGAGGACGAGCGCGAAGGCGATGTCGCGCCCGACGAACTCGAACCGCGCGAAGGCATAGGCGGCGAGGGTGACGAGCACGAGCTGTCCCGCCAGCACCATCGTTACCAGCGCGAAGGTGTTGAGGAAGTAGCGCGCGAACGGGGCGGCGTTCCACGCCTTGACGAAATTCTCGACCGACAGCGGCGCCCACAACACGAATTTGGTCGCGTATTCGGGCGGGTGGAACGCGGTCCAGACGCAATAGAGAAGCGGCGCGATCCAGAAGATCGCCAGCGCCCAGGCGCCGAAGGTTTCGAGCGCGCGGCCGAGCCCGCGCGGGGCGAGCGCTTCGCTCATCGATAGTGAATCCGCTTTTCGAGCACGACGAACTGGATCAGCGCGACGGTGCCCAGAATGGCCAGCAGCACGACCGTCAATGTCGCGGCATAGGCGACGTCCCAATAGCGGAAAGCGACGTCGTAGATCATCACCAGCAGCAGCATGCTGGCGTTGTTGGGGCCGCCGGCGGTCAACGCCACGACATGATCGACCATGCGGAACGCGCCGATGATGGCGTTGATCAGCACGAACAACGTGGTCGGCATCAGCAGCGGGAAGGTCACGCGGCGGAAAAAGGTCCAGCGCCCGCAGCCTTCGATCGCCGCCGCTTCGGCAAGGTTGGGCGGCATCGATTGCAACGCGGCCAGATAGAAGATCATGAAGAACCCGGCTTCCTTCCAGATCGTCATCACGATCAGGCAGCCGAGCACGGTGCCGGGTTCGCCCAGCCAATTCGTCGCGCGCAGGCCGAACAACCCGCGGATCTGATCGAACAGCCCGTAATCGGGCGTGTAGAAGAACAGCCAGATATTCGCGACCGCGATCATCGGCAGCACGGTCGGCGTGAAATAGGCGAGGCGCAGCCAGGTGCGCCCGGCGAGTTTCTCGTTGACCCACAGCGCCATCAGCATGGCCAGCGCGACGGAAACGGGAATCGTGCCGACCGCGTACCAGAAATTATTGATCAACGCCTGCCAGAAGACAGGGTCGTCGATCATGCCCTGGTAATTGTCGACGCCGACATAAACCGACGGGCGGTTGCGTCGCGCGGTCGAATGGAACGAGTGATAGAGCGTGGCGATCGCCGGCCAATGCGTGAACGCGGCCAGCAGCACGAAGGCGGGACCCAGAAGCAGCCAGCCGTAGATCGTCGCTCTTGCTTTGCTCATGCGCGGGAAAACCGGGGCGGCGGCATCGATCCGCCGCCCCGTCGCTCCTTATCGCTGGAAGGGGCGCAGCAAGCGCTGGGCTTCGCGTTGCGCCTCGGCCATCGCGACCTGGGCGGGTTTGGTGCCCGTCAGGCCGGCTTGCAGACCGTCGTTCAGCGCCTTGGTGACGCGCTGGTTGTCGTGCGTCGACAATTCCGCCCAGGCGAGCGGCAATTGATCGCGCGCGACCGCCGCCGCCGGGAAGCCGGCGACATAGTCCTTCATGCGCTGGGTTTCGAACGCCGCCGGCGTCACGGCGACATAGCCCGTGTCGATGCCCCATTGCGCGGCGCGATCGGGCTGCGTGACGAATTTCGCGAAGGCGGTGGCCGCCGCGCGTTCGGCCGCACTCGCCTTTTTGAAGACATAGAAATTGCCGCCGCCGGTGGGCGAACCGCCGCGCCGGCCGAACGGCATCATGCCCACGCCGAAGTCGAATTTCGCGTTCGTGCGCACGTTGGTCAGGTTGCCCGTCGTCGTCCACATGATCGCGACCTTGCGCTCGAAGAAGTCGCGCGGCGTGGTGCCCCATTCGACGATGCCGGTCGGATGCACCTTGTGCTTCATCGACAGGTCCATCCAGTATTGCAGCGCCTCGACGACCTTGGGATCGTCGAAGAAGGTGCGCGTGCCTTCCGGGTTCATCAGGCGCACGTCGTTCTGCGTGGTCAGCGCCTGGAACAGCCAATAGGGGAAGCCGGAGCTGGGGATCTGCATGCCCCATTGCGAGGTGTTGCCCGACGCGTCGCGCTTGGTCAGTTTCTGCGCGATCTCGATCTGGTCGGCCCAGGTCTTCGGCGGCACGTCGGGGTTCAGGCCCGCTTCCTTGAACAATTCCTTGTTCCAGTACTGCACGATGGTGGAGCGCTGGAAGGGAATGCCCCAGGTCTTGCCCTCGGCCTGGCTGTTTTCCATGAACGCGGGATAGAAGCTCTTGATCCACGCCTGATCCGAATCGTCGAACGGCACGATCACGTCTTCGTCGATCAGCGTGAACATGTCGGTCGACAGCAGGATCGCGAAATGCGGGAAGTCGTTCGACTTCAGCGCCGTCAGCGTCTTGGCGATCGTGTCCTGATACGAGCCGGTATAGATCGGCTGTACCTTGATCGACGGATTCTCGCGCTCGAAATCGGCGCACATCGTGTCGATCAGCTTGGTGATCGGACCGCCGACGGCGACGGGATAGTAGAAGTTGAGGCGCGTCTGGCCTTGCGCCAATGCCGGGGCCGCCAGCTTGGCCGCACCCGCCATTGCCAATCCGCCGGCGACGAAGCCGCGACGTCCGAATTTCGAAACGGTCATTTGACTCTCCCTTGTTTATGCCGGCGGGTCGGCGACCCGCCGCCCCGTCCGATTATCGAAGATATGTTGCGCTTCTTGTGTCCAGGCGAGGCCGATGGCCGCACCCGCTTCGATTCTGGCTTTGCCGGGAACGCGCGCGACCAAGCGGCCCGCGCCCTTGCGCGCGGCGACCAGCGTGTCGGCCCCCAGATATTCGATCGATTCGACCCGCGCATGCACGGCACCCGGCGTTTCGGCCGGCACAACGACGATATCTTCGGGCCGCACGCCCAAGGCGCCCGCCCCGCCGGCGGCGTCGGCGATGCGCCCGTCGTCGTCGAGATCGACGACGTTCATCGGCGGCGTGCCGATGAAGCGCGCGGCGAAGATCGTCGCGGGATTGGCGTAAAGTTCGTCGGGGGCCGCGTCCTGTTCGATTTTGCCGTCGCGCAGCAGAACGACCTGATCGGCCATGGTCATCGCTTCGACCTGATCGTGGGTGACGTAGATCATGGTCATCGACAGGCGGCGTTGAAGTTCGCGGATTTCGAGCCGCATTTCGTGGCGCAATTGCGCGTCGAGATTCGATAGCGGCTCGTCCATCAAACACACCGGCGCTTGCGCGACGATCGCGCGGCCCAGCGCCACGCGCTGCTGCTGGCCGCCGGAAAGCTGGCTCGGTTTGCGGTCGAGAAGTTTGGCGAGGCCAAGCAATTCGGCCGCGCGCTCCAGCCGGCGCTTGCGCTCGGCCGCGTCCACGTGGCGCACTTCAAGACCGAAGCAGATGTTCTGCGCGACGCTGAGATGCGGGAACAGCGCGTAGCTTTGGAACACCATCGCGATGCCGCGCTTGGCGGGCGGCAAACCGGTCACGTCCTTGCCGGCGATGCGGATGCTGCCGCCGGTCGGCGTTTCCAGCCCCGCGATCAGACGCAGCAAGGTGGATTTGCCGCAACCCGACGGGCCCAGCAGAACCGCGAAACTGCCCGCTTCGACTTTGAACGACACGCCGTCCAGGGCTTTGGTCGTACCCCAATGACGCGCAAGATTCTCGACGACGACGTCCGACATGAACTCTCCCCGCGTCGGACGTTAGCGAACCCCGATTGCGGTTTGGAGTCATATTTATGACAGCCGGGCCCCGCTCCAAACGAAACGGGCCGGTCTTGCGACCGGCCCGTTCGTAACGTCCGTCCCTTGCGGGAAGGGTGTTACTGCACGCTTTCGCCGTGCAGCGACAGGTCGAGACCGTCGCGCTCGGCTTCTTCCGAGACGCGCAGGCCCACGATCGCGTCGACGATCTTGAGCAGGATCAGCGAAGCCACGCCCGAGTAGATGATCGTCGCGGCGGTCGCGTAGACCTGGATCATCAACTGGCCGGGATTGCCTTCCAGCAGGCCGGTCAGGCCTTCCGGCAGGGCTTCCGTCGCCGACAAGGCACCGGCGGCCAGCACGCCCGTCAGCAGCGCGCCGACGATGCCGCCCACGCCGTGCACGCCGAACACGTCCAGCGAGTCGTCGTAGCCGAGCGACTTCTTGAGCGAGGTCGAGGCCCAGAAGCAGATCACGCCCGCGACCACGCCGATGACCAGCGAACCGCCGGGCGTCACGAAGCCCGCGGCCGGGGTAATCGCGACGAGGCCGGCGACGGCGCCCGAGATCACGCCCAGGACCGACGGCTTACCGCGCGTCGCCCATTCGGCGAACATCCACGCCAAAGCGGCGGCACCCGTGGCGACTTGCGTGGCCAGCATGGCCATGCCCGCACGGCCGCCGGCGGCGGCGGCGGAACCGGCGTTGAAGCCGAACCAGCCCACCCACAGCAGCGAAGCGCCGATCACGGCCAGCACCAAGTTGAACGGCGAGAAGTTCTCCGTGCCGTAGCCCTTGCGCTTGCCGATGACGATCGCGGCCACCAGGCCCGCGATGCCGGCGTTGATGTGCACGACCGTGCCGCCCGCGAAGTCGAGCGCGCCCAGCGCGAACAGCCAGCCATTCGGATGCCAGACCCAGTGCGCGACCGGCGCGTAGACCAGGATCGACCACAGGCCGATGAACCACAGCAGCGCCGAGAACTTGAAGCGGTCGGCGAAGGCGCCGCAGATCAGGGCCGGCGTGATGATCGCGAAGGTCATCTGGAACATGACGAACACGACTTCCGGGATCGTGAAGGCGACGGCACCGTCGCCCGAACCCAGCGTGAAAGGCTTGTCCCAGGTCATGCCCGACAGGAAGACGCGCGAGAAATCGCCGATGAAGGCGCCGCCTTCACCGAAGGCGAGCGAGTAGCCGACGACCATCCACAACACCGAAATCAGCGCCGTGATCGCGAAGGACTGCATCAGCGTGGCGAGCACGTTCTTCTTGCGCACCATGCCGGCGTAGAACAGCGCGACGCCGGGAATGGTCATCATCAGAACGATGGCGGTGGAGGTGAGCATCCACGCCGTGTCGCCCGTATCGATCTTCGCGTCGTCCGCGAAGGCCGGTCCGGCGAAGCCCATGAACGCCGCCGCCGCAAGGGCGCCGAGCGTCGCAAGGCGGTTGGTGTTGGTCATTGTCGTCTCCTGGCTTGCCCGGACTCGACCGGGACGTTTGAAGCTTTCTTGCGGCACCCGTTGGCCGGGCGGCGACTCATAGAGTCAAGAATCGTGCCAGGGAGAAAGCGGCCTTGTGCGACGCACAAATCACGGATTTTTCCGATAATTCAAAGGCCTGAGTCGATGCCGTGAAAATAGGCCGGACTCGATCCCAAATCCCTAAAATGACGACGGCCCGCGATGCGGGCCGTCGAAATGCCTATTTTTTAGACGAAGTGCGGAAGATTAGAGCGCTTCGGCGTTCGTCTCGCCGGTGCGGATACGCACGGCGTGGCTGACATCGAGCACGAAAATCTTGCCGTCGCCGATCTTGCCGGTGTTGGCCGATTTCTGGATCGATTCGACGACCCGCTCGACCAGCGAATCCGTCACGGCGATCTCGACTTTCACCTTCGGCAGGAAGCTGACCGAATACTCGGCGCCGCGATAGATTTCGGTCTGGCCCTTTTGACGGCCGAACCCTTTGACCTCGGTGACCGTCAGGCCCTGTACGCCCAGCGCGGTCAACGCCTCGCGCACTTCGTCCAGCTTGAACGGCTTGATGATCGCGACGACCATTTTCATCGGAGTATCCCTTTCCCTCGGTGCTTGCCCCGGATTTGCTGTCCCGGGGGCATTGCTTTCCCCGGCATGCTGGGCGGAATGGTTCAAAAATCATGCCGCATTGCGAATTGCCGTGGCAAATGAAATCGCCCCGCGACGTGGCGCCGCGCCCGGAATCGCTGATACGGGCCCGCCGGTTCTGCTAGAAAACACGCCATGTCGAACGTGATCGAAACCGATGTCGCGATCGTCGGCGGGGGCTTGGTCGGCCTGACGCTGGCTTTGGCCTTGGCGCGCGGCGGAATCGCCAGCGTCGTCGTCGATCCCGAAGCGCCGGCGATGCGCGCCGCCGACGCGTTCGATGGCCGCGCCTCGGCGATCGCGCTTGGCTCCGTGCGCGTGCTGCAAGGCATCGGCTTGTGGCCTTCGATCGCGCAAGACGCGTCGCCCATCCGCGACATTCGCGTGTCCGACGGCGATTCCTCGCTGTTCCTGCATTACGACCATCGCGAAATCGGCGACGAGCCCTTCGGCTATATCGTCGAAAACCGCTTCACGCGCCGCGCGCTTTACGCGGCGTTGGCGATGGAGCCGCGCGTCAAGCTGATGGCGCCGGAAAAAGCGCTCGACGTCGTTTCGCACGCGACGCATGCGGATGTGGCGCTCGCCTCGGGACAAATTTTGCGCGCGCGCTTGGTCGTCGCCTGCGACGGCCGCCCGTCGCCGTTGCGCAAGGCCGCGGGCATCGGCGCCGTGCGCTGGGATTACGCGCAATCGGGCATTGTCTGTTCGATCCGTCATGAAAAGCCGCATGACGGAATCGCGCATGAGCGTTTCCTGCCGGCGGGACCTTTTGCGGTGCTGCCGCTCAACGACGCGGCCGACGGCACGCATCGTTCGTCGATCGTGTGGACGGAAAAATCCGAGCTCGCGAAACTATTCGCGGCTCTGCCCGAAGACGAATTCTGCGACGAGATCCACGAGCGTTTCGGCTGGGGTCTCGGCAAAATCGAACTCGCCGGGCCGCGCTGGGTCTATCCGCTCGTCTTCGTGCAGGCGAAGAAATTCTTCGAAGGCCGCGTGGCGCTGGCGGGCGATGCGGCGCATGGGATTCACCCGATCGCGGGCCAAGGTTTCAATCTGGGCCTGCGCGACGTCGCGGCCTTGGCCGAAGTGCTGGTCGAAGGCCAGCGCTTGGGGCTCGATCCCGGCTCGGCCGAACGCTTGGACGCCTATGCGCGCTGGCGCGGCCTCGATACGGTCAGCATGTCCGCCGTCACCGACGGCTTGCTGCGCCTGTTCTCCAACGATATCGCGCCAATCAAACTCGCGCGCGATCTGGGCCTTGCCGCCGTGCAAAGCCTGCCGCCGTTGAAGCGGCTGTTCATGCGCCACGCGATGGGCACGGTCGGCAGTCTGCCGCGGCTGATGCGCGGCGAACCGCTTTAGCGATCAACGCGGCGGCAATCTTTTCTGATCGAGGTCGATTTCGGGCGCGTCGCTTTTGGGCGGCGTCACGTCTTTCATTTCGCGCGGGCCCCAATCGCCGCGCTCCCCCAATTGGACCGTCTGCACGCGGATCGTCGTGGCGTTGCGCGCCGCTTGGCGCAGCATGAAGCCGGCGAACACGATCAACGCGGCACCCGCGAACCACACCCACGCCAAAAGAAATGTGCCGAACGCTTCCAAAAAACCGAGCACGGATCGGGCGATGGCATCGCCGCCCAAAACGCCGGCGAACCAGCGCAGCAAATCGCCGCCCAGCGCGATAACCCCCCAGAAACCAAGGCAAAGCAGGGTCCACAGCGCGAAGGCGGTGACGGCGAAGCTGGAAACGAAACGCGTGAGCATGGCGGCAATATAGGTGCGCCGAAGCCGTCATGAAAGCGGGCGCGTTAGCGTCCCTTTAACCCGGCGGATGGAATCCTCCGTGCGACAACTTCAGGAGACTTCGTACATGTCGATCGGGAAGAAACTCGGCTCGCTCGCCGCGCGGCTGATTCTGGCGTTCGTCGCCGTCGCGCTGCTGTCGTCGGCCACGCTGTTCGCGATTTCGTTCTACGATCGCAAACAGGCGGACGAAACATCCGAATTGCGCGCCATCGACCAGGCGCAGATCGACGTGATGGAGGAGCTGGAATCGCAAGTCGCGGTCGTGCGCGGGGTCGTTTCGGCGCTCGCTGCCAATCCGATTCTCCGCGATGCGCTGTTGCGCAAGGACCGCGACGCGGCCGCGGCCCTCTCGAGCGAAGCGTTCGCCCTGACGCGCGAAGGCGCGGGCATTTCGACCATCACGTTGATGACGGCCCCGGGTATCGCTTTCTATCGCGCGCACGCCCCCCAGAATTTCGGCGACGACGTGACAAGCCGCCGCCGCACGGTGACCGAGGCCGTCCGTGACGGCCGCTTATCCTCCGGTCTCGAGGCCGGCCGCGACAATATGAGCGTCTTCGCCACCGCACCGGTCAAGGACGGCGACAAAACGATGGCCCTCATCGATTCGGGCATTTCGCTGGCCCAGCCATTCGCCGAGCGGATCAAGCGCAAGCTGGGCGTCGACGTCGCCTTCCACATCGCCGAGGGCGATAAGTTCGCCCCGCTGGCGGCGACGCGTGCGGGCGGTTCGGTCCTGACGCCCGAGGAGTTGAAGCGCGCCATCGGCGGGCAGAACGTCCTTCGCGAGATCACCGCCGGCGATCGCACGCTGCTGGTCCGCGCAGAAAAGCTCGTCAACAAGGCGGGCACGAATTTCGGCGTGACCGAAATCGTCAGCGACATCACGGATCGCCGTGCCGCCGCCGCCGCCGCGCGCCTGCAGCAGATTCTGGGTGCGCTGGCGGTCATGGCGGTGGCGATCGTGCTGGGCGTATTCATCGCGCGGCGCATTTCCAAGCCGATCCTGTCGCTGACCGTGGCGCTCGACACGATCAAAGACGGCAAAACCGATCTCGACGTGCCTGGCACCGCCCGCGGCGACGAAATCGGCCGCATGGCCAAATCGGTCGACGTGCTGCGCCAAGCGCTGGTCGAGGTCGAGCGCTTGCGCGCCGAAGCCGAAGCGCATGAACGCCAAGCCGAACGCAAACGCCGCGAAGAAGCTTTGGCGTTGGCCGATTCCTTCGAACGTTCCGTCGGCAGCGTGGTCAGCGCCTTGTCGCAAGCTGCGTCCGTGCTCGACGATTCCTCGAAGGGCATGAGCGACACCGCCGCCGCCACGGCGCGCGAGGCGGAAGCGCTCAGCGGCTCGACCGAACAAGCGGCGACCGGCGTGCAGACCGTGGCGGCCTCGGCCGAGGAACTCTCCGCCTCGGTACGCGAGATCGCGGGCCGCGCGTCGAGCTCGGCCGCCAAAAGCGGCGAAGCCGTCGAACAGGCGCGCACCGCGACCAAGACGGTCGAAAGCCTGGTCGAAGTCGCCGCGCGCATCGGCGACGTCACCAAGCTCATCAACGATATCGCGTCGCAAACCAATCTTTTGGCGCTCAACGCCACGATCGAAGCCGCGCGCGCGGGCGAGGCGGGCAAGGGCTTCGCGGTCGTCGCGTCGGAGGTCAAAAACCTCGCCGGGCAAACCGCCAAGGCGACCGAGGAAATCGCGCGCCAAATCGCCGAGATCCAGGGCGCGTCGGACGGCGCCGTCGTCGCGATCCGCGGCATCGCGGGCACGATCGACGAAATCTCGTCCATCGCGGCGGCGATCGCCGCGGCCGTCGAAGAACAAGGGGCCGCGACCGGCGAAATCGCGCAGACCGTGCAGCGCGTGGCGAGCGACACGGCCGAAGTCTCGCGCGGCGTGTCGGGCTTCAGCCAGTCGGCGGCGCATACCGGCGACGTCGCGTCGGGCGTGCGCAAAAGTGCCGGCGACGTCGCCGCACAGACCGAACGTCTGCGCGACGACGTGAAACGCTTCCTCGACGGTGTGCGCGCCGCCTAAGCCCCAACGAAAAACCCCGCCGGTCGCCCGGCGGGGTTTCTTGTTTACGGCGGATGAAGCGGGCGCCAGAGCGTGATTGGCGGGGAATGAATCGTCTGCGTTGGGTATCCGGCGTGTGCGATCCGCGCGGCGCGGTCCGAAGCCGATAGTGGTTCTATCGGCGAGGACCGCAACAAAGCGGGCGCCCGCCGGAACCCAACCCGAAGGGCCGCGTTCTTTTGCGCCGCGGAGGGCGCCGAAGGGCTTGCGCGTAGAACCACTACGCGCGGCGCCCTTCTCCTACCCGCGACACAAAATCCCTGCGGCGCAGATGATCCATTCCACGCCAATCACGCTCTAAGCCTTGTTCATCCGGTTGTTCACCAGATCGTCGACCACGGCCGGATCGGCGAGCGTGGACGTATCGCCCAACGCCGAATGCTCGTTCGCGGCGATCTTGCGCAGGATGCGGCGCATGATCTTGCCCGAGCGCGTCTTCGGCAGGCCGGGCGCCCATTGGATCAGATCGGGCGAGG
>VFQU01000942.1_pt1 | contig 19955 bp, 21 predicted proteins | sample 3512311 | NCBI WGS metagenome assembly VFQU01 (sample SAMN10412377, study PRJNA504923) | tailings metagenome | isolation source: Relicate 3 Philex TSF3 active mining site | place: Philippines: Tuba, Benguet | collected 2017-08-29
ATTAATATTGACAGAACGTATTGTTTGATTTGGTTAGACAAACTTATACTTGAAACCGATTAAATACAAATAAAATCGATTAAATGCATTATTTTTAATTTATAAAAAGAATAAATCCTACAAATATGCATTTCATCGATAATCACACTAAATAAAAAAACCACTTGAAAAAGTGGTTTGAATAATTTATGCTGCCATATAAATCCTATGTATCGGAATAGTAAAACCTTTCTTGAGAATAACCCTGTGATCTGTTAGTGCCCAAACGGTTGTTTCTACCACTTTTTTAGATTGATTGTCCTCAAAATAAATTTTAATTTTCGAGTGTTCTAAATTTCCTAAAGACAAAGCCCGATTCAAATCAGCAAATCGCTGTTTTTTCTCTTCTTCAGATTCTAATACTTCTGTGTTCGGAAAAATCAACGATTGAATTTTTTCCTTTTCTATGATTTCAAAATTTGTTTCCATGGATGCTGAGATAAAGTTATATAATCAGTTAAGAGCTTATTAAAATTAATAAAATATATTTGTACTACATCTTCTTTTAACAAATTTTAAATAACAATTGACAACAACTATAAAAAGTTCTGAAATTATTGCGAAAATCAATGCTCATGGTGCCGAATTAATTTCTATAAAAAGTACTAAAACAGAGAAAGAATACATTTGGAATGGAAATCCTGAGTTTTGGGCAAAGCACTCACCTATTCTTTTTCCTATTGTTGGAACGCTAAAAAATAATTCCTACTCATATAATAATGAAGAATATCATTTATCGCGTCATGGTTTTGCCCGAGACAAGGTTTTTGAAATTATTAAGCAAACGGATAACGAAGTTGTTTTTTCATTAAAATCAAATGATGAGATGTTAAAACAATATCCCTTTCAATTTGAATTACAAATTAAATATACTATTTCAGAAAATGATTTACATATAACATATAGTGTTTTTAATAATAATGATTTTCAGATGCCTTTTTCCATTGGTGGTCATCCGGCTTTTGCTTTAGAAAACGAATTTGAAAATTATAGCTTAACATTTGAATCCGATGAAACTTTAGAATATTATCCATTAGAAAATGATTTAATTTCTAATCAAATTTCAAAAATTCATTTGAAAGAAAAAACATTACCACTAACCTATTCGTTTTTTGAAAATGATGCCTTAGTATTAAAAAAACTAAACTCAAATTCCATTTTACTGAAAGAAAATAATTTACCAATATTGAATTTCAGTTTTAAGGATTTCCCCAATTTTGGTATTTGGACCAAAGTTAATGCGCTGTTTATCTGCTTAGAACCCTGGGTTGGTTATGCTGATACAATTAATAATTCCGGAAATATTCTCGAAAAAGAAGCCATTCAAATATTGGAACCAAAAAAGAACGCTACATTTACATTTAGTATTACCATTTTATAATTTCCAAAATGCTTACCATTAATTTTCATCCGTTCCAAAACCTAGAAACTGAACGGTTATTACTTAGACGTTTAAATGACAACGATGTCAACGAAGTTCTTGAACTGCGCGGCAATCCCGAAACCATGAAATTCATTCCGCGACCTTTAGCTAAAAATACTGATGATGCTTTGGAACATATCAGAATGATTAATGATGCAATCGATCAAAACACCGGAATAAACTGGGCAGTTACTATTAAAGGAAATGATAAAATGATTGGATTACTTGGACATTACCGAATTCAACCCGAAAATCATCGAGCTGAAATTGGTTATATGATTTTGCCACAATTTCATGGTAAAGGTTATGTAACCGAAGCTATAAAAGCTATTTTGGATTATGGATTTAATCAGATGAATTTACATTCCATTGAAGCTGTTATTGATCCTGAAAATATTGCTTCGGAAAAAGTTTTGCAAAAAATAGGCTTCGTTAAAGAAGCTCATATTCTTGAAAATGAACTTTATGACGGAAAATTTTGGGATACCGTAATTTATTCGATGCTAAAAAGAAATTATAAATTTTAGAAACTATTATTTATTCAATTTTGGCAATGTTTTAATATAAAGTTCTTCCACTTTTTTTCGAGCCCAATCGGTTTTTCGTAGAAAAGTTAAACTGGATTTGATGGATGGATTTTCATTAAAGCAACGAATTTTAATCAATTCGCCCAAGGTATCAAAACCATAAAAAGCTACGAGCTCTTCAAGAATTTTTTGAAGTGTAACACCATGAAGCGGATTATTTGAATGATCATTTTCCATTGAACAAAGATATCATTTCTAAAAATAAAAAAGCAAACCCTTAGAAAAAGGGTTTGCTTTTTAAAACTAACTTTATACTACTAAAATCTCATTCCAACTCCAAATCCCCAAAGCCAAGGATTAATGTCAACATCTGCAGGAATGCTTAAACCTGTTGCCAAATTGGAAGCATCAACCGTTACATCTGTTGATAGGAACAAACGTTTTACATCTACGTTGATAAAAAATGTATCGTCAAGCATTAAGTCAAATCCAACTTGTGCTGCATAACCCAAAGCATTGTCATATTTTATGTCTTTAACCACACTTCCAGCCTTTTGATTATAGAAAATAGTATAATTCAATCCTGCTCCAACATAAGGTTTAAATATTTTTTCTTTCATTGGGAAAAAATGATATTGTAAGGTTAATGTTGGCGGCAATAAATAAACACTTCCTAAATCGACATCAGCACTTGTTGGTCCGCCAACTGCCGAAATATCAGAAGCTACAGTATGTACATCATGTTTTGTTGTTCCTAAAATCAATTCAGCTGCAATATTTTTAGTAAAGAAATAAGTAATATCTAATTCCGGAATAAACGAATTTGAAATATTAATATCTCCGCCAATTACGCCTATTTTTGCGCTTTCATCAGGAGTAACTCCAACACCACGAAGTCTAATCATCCAATTTTTAAAATCGTCCTTTTTAATATCATCTTGAGCGTTTGCAGTAAAGCCTAAAAAAGCTAATCCAACTGCTAATAAAACTTTTTTCATTTGATTGTATAGTTTAAATTACAATTCAAAAGTATTGTGAAGTATTGGCTTAAAAACTGATATAAATCATAGATTGAATATTTTTTTATCAATTTATTTTCACAATTTTTTGATAAAAATATCACGTATTTGTTCTTACATTTGTCCGCTATGTTAAAAACAGTAAACATTCTTAATAAAAGAGCTCGATTTGATTACGAAATAATCGAGACTTATACTGCCGGAATTGTTTTAACCGGAACAGAAATTAAATCCATCCGGTTAGGAAAAGCCAATATTACCGAAGGTTTTTGTGAATTTCACAACGGAGAATTATTTGCCATCAATACCCAAATTGATGAATATCTTTATGGAAATCAGTTCAATCATAAAGCCAAAAGTGAACGTAAACTTTTGTTGAACCGAAGAGAATTGAAAAAACTGGAAAGAGCTTTAGACACCAAAGGTTTGACTATAATTCCGTTAAAACTTTTTACTAACGAAAAAGGTTTGGCTAAATTAGATATTGGTCTTTGTCGTGGAAAGAAAACCTATGACAAACGTGAAAGCTTAAAAGAACAAGATGTGAAACGTGATTTAGACCGAATTAAAAAGGAATATAAATAATTCTTGATTTCAAAATTAAGTATTATCCAAAATAAAAAACCCACTAACCATCAACTTTAAATTTGTGATAATTAGTGGAGTTTTTTTATCATTTTATTTTTCTATTTAAAACCTACAACTTGTTCTTCAACAGTTAAAACTTCTTCAACATAATTCTTATATTCCGGATATTCTGTTGTTGTAATAGTATCCCAAGGTGTTTTTACTATTCGTGTAATTTTTAATGAATTTGGAGCAGCTAATTCAAACGTAATATTATAACTATGCTTTTTGAACGTAAATGTTTTATTTTCGGGAACTTCGGTGAATTTTTTTCCCTCCGGAATGTTCAATATTACAACCGAATGATAGTCGTTGTTATTCTCATATGTAATATAATTAATGTCATAATTTCGAGTTTCTTGTGAAATGATATCACGAGTGTAAACTTTATCTACAAATGGAATATCGGTAATCTTGAGGTTTCCAACGCTTTTCAACTTTTCATTTACTGAAATTTGAGTTTCAAACTCAATAGCATCATCAAAAAAATCATTTTTTATCAGTTTAGCCGAAAGCAGTTTTACTGTTTTTTTCAGCTTCGTATTGTATTGATCTTCCAAATCTTTTTTACGAACATCTTCGGTTGTAAAACTTGAAAATAATTCGTTATAATAGGACTTATTCGCACCAACAACTTTTCGTTTATTAACAAAATTAGTCTCTTTGTCTGTAATTGTCACTATACTAGTTGTGTACAATTCATTCAGGGTTACATTATCAAAAGGAATTTGGATAAGCGATGATTTTTCATTTTCGTTTTTATCAAATGAAATTACCAAAGCATTGGCTTTATACAAAGATGAAGGCAATGATTTAAAAGGTAAAAACTTATCTGTTAGTTCTAAGAAAATTTCCTTCCCGTCAATAATTGTTCTTACAATACAATGATTAAAATCCTTTGAAGGTAAAGACATCATATGAGAACTATTGTCATTGGTGGAAACCAAAACCAAGTTAGATTTCAATCCGGCCAATTGAGAAAATGCCACGAATAAAGTCGAAACATCCTTACAATCACCAAGCTTAGTAATGATTGTTTTAGATGGTTTTTGAGGCACATAACCACTTTGTCTAAAGTCCTGAGAACTGTATTTTATATTTTCTTCAATATAAGTATAGATTTTCTTTGCGATTGCTTCTTCAGATAAACCTGTTACACCATTTGGAAAAATCTGGTCAAAAGTACTTTTGGTTACTTTGTCTAATGTCAATGTTTTTTTCACTAAATCAGCATACCAATTTGAAATTTCTTTCCATGATTTAATCGAACCTACATTGATTGTATTCGTCAAATCGGCAAAAACTTTAGAATATGGTTCCAATAAAGGCATCGCCGGGACATTGGTTCTTTTCCAAATGGTACAAATTTTATTGTTTATTTTCTTGGTTGAAGGTGTAATATTTCCATTGAACACTTTGGTAGTATATTGAAAATCTTGCGGATTGATAATTGCAAAAACAGTTTCTACCGAAGGATAAACACTATTGAAATAGCAATCAAGGTTAAAATCCCTAAAAAACCTTCCGGTTGAATTACTGTAGGATTCATATTCGATATAAACGACATCGCCAACTTCAAGCTTAGAAAAAACCAATGTTCCCGAACCTTCTTCGGCAGGAACAATACTTCCGTCTTTTTTAACAACTTCCGATTTTTGAAGTGTGATAGAATAAGTATTCAATCGATATTCTTTCATTTCTTCAATTCCATTTTCACCTGTAATTTCATAAACTAAAACTACTTTTGACTTTCTTCCGCCTTCAGGTAAAATGCTCACAATATATTCATCAATCAAAGTCACAACACCATAATCACTTTTAAGCTTTGAATTTCTTCTCTCTTTAATGAGTTTGTATTTATCCTTAATATCTATTTCTTCTATTTCATCAGGAGTTTTAGTAATATCGTACAGCTGTTTTCTCAATGCACTGTTTTCTGAATTATGTTCCAATGATTGTCTTAAATATTTTTCAGCTTCTTTTACATTATTCATGTAATTGTAAACCATTCCTTTTCGTTCCATCAAATAATAAGAGTACGGATACAAAGCCAATGAATTATCGATTTCAACCAAAGCATCACTATATTTCTTTTCTTCAATTAACAAATTAATATAATCTGAAGCAATACCTGTAAAATAAGGATAATTCTTTTTCCTTTCAGCAAAAAGTCGCTTCACATCTTCTTTCCTATCTGCAGCGCGATAGTAACCAACCAATTTAGACATTGCAGTAAAGTTTTCTCTTTTATTTACTAAATCCTCTAACATACCAATTGTCTTTTCTTTATTTTTTTCAAGAGTGTCATAAAGTGGTGCAAATGTGGTAATATAGAATTCACTATTATGAGAATCAGCCAAAATTGTTTCTGCATTCTTCATCATCGCCTCTACATTAGAGTTTCGAGCATTTATAAGAAAGTCATACAAAACTCCCATAATAGGTGATGCTAACTTTTTAGCTTTATCGCGGTACTTTTCAAGTTCAGTCATACTTGCCGAACGAAGCCATTCGGTATCTTGAGCTTTATTAGCGATTGCAAAGTAATAATCCGGATCCTGAAGCTCCATATTTTTAAGAATTTCATTCACTTTAGCCAAATCATCTTTATAGGCATAAAATTCTGCCAATCTTGTTTTTATAATCGAACTATTTGGGTAATTCTTATCTAATTCTTCAATGATATCATCTGCTAATTCAAGTTTTTTATTATGAATATAAGCATCAAAAAGCATGAACTTATACAATACATTGTTCGGATTGTCTTTTACCTTTTTAATCAAATAATCTTCAAAATCAGGATTAAGTTCTTCTACATTCAACGATTGAAGTGTTGATTTATTATAGTCTTTATAAGTATTATGATAAAAAATATCTTCTATTTTATTATTTTGTGTGTCAGTTACTGAAAAAAAGAAATAATTATTTCCGTTTGAAATGGATGATTTGATCAAAATACGATTGATGCCTTTAGGTAGTTTTAGCTTCAATCTGTAAGCATCCAAATCTGATAATTTATTTAATGTATTGGCATAAACCTCAATATCATTTACAAATATTTTCAACGAAGCGCTCATTCCAAAATTAAAAACAACATCTCTTTCCGTAGGATTTTCGGCAAAAACTTGCGAATACATAATTCCATTACCATACTCATCTTCATTTGAAAATGTATGATAACCTTCATTTTGCATTACTTTCGGATTATACCAACCTATTTTTCCATTGCTATTCGCATCAAACAATTTATCATTTTTAGGATATGTTTCAGGCTCATATTCAATATCAATTCCGCTATCATTCAAATTTTCAAAAGCGCCACAAAGTTGCCAATTCATCACAGCATTCAACTGCTTGATATAATGATTATAACCTTCATAATTTTTACGATTTCTATCGGCGATTGCTTTGTAATAAATAACAATAGGATTATTTTTAAAATTCTCCGATTGTATCATTAAATCTACTTTTTTAAATGTATTATCATTAAAACCAAGAGTTTGAATATCATCTAAAATAAACTGTTGCTTCATCAATGAAGTTAAATAATACTGACTGTCAGGAAATTTTGCCAAAGTCGTGATGAATTTTTCATCATAATCGATTTTACCATTTTCAAGCTCAATAATTTTACCCAAAAGAAAATATTCTAACTTACTTTCGGCTGTAGTCTTAAATGCTGCATCAAAGAGTTTTTGAGCTTCTGTCCTTTTGTTTGCTAATAACAAATCCCAAACTTTCTTTTCGGCAGTTTGTGCCAAAACAATAGTTGAGAACAATAAAAAGAAAATTTGGATTTTTTTCATTTCTAAAAGAATGATTTTAAGAGAGTTTAATTTTTATTTTCTAACAACGGTACAAATCTGAATTCGCCAAATTCATGTTTTTCAAACTGAGTTTCATTTTTACGAATAAGCATTGTCATGATTTGTTCATTTTCACCTAAAGGTATCACCAATCTTCCTCCAATCTTTAATTGTGCCATTAATGGTTTTGGAATAATTGGCGCACCGGCAGTTACAATAATACTGTCAAAAGGTGCATGATTTGGTAACCCCTTATAGCCATCACCAAAAGACAAATGTTTGGGGCGAATTCCTAATTTGGGGAGCAAAACCGAAGTAATTTTAAACAATTCATTTTGTCTTTCTACCGAATATACTTTGGCTCCTAGTAAACACAAAACAGCGGTTTGATAACCTGAACCTGTTCCAATTTCAAGAATTTTATCATCTTTTTTCACCTGAAGTAATTGCGATTGAAATGCAACGGTATAAGGTTGAGAAATGGTTTGTCCGGCAGCAATCGGGAATGCTTTATCCTGATAGGCAAAATCTTCAAAACTGGAATTTAAAAACAAATGTCTTGGAATTTTTTTAATTGCTTCCAAAACGCTTTTATCAGTAATTCCTTTTTCTTCTAAAACTTTTGCTAATTGATTTCTAAGTCCTTGATGTTTGGCTGTGTCTTTCATGTCTTTGCGAGGAACGAAGCAATCTTATCCCTAAATTTATTTTGGTAAAAATAGAGGTAAAAATTCCAAAATACAAATAACAAATTCCAAAAAAACTTTAATTCTGAAACTTGAAACTTGAAACAAATATCTTATTTTTGATAAAATTTATTTTTATGCTCAAAGTTGGCGTTTTAGGTGCAGGTCACCTTGGAAAAATACACTTACGTTTATTACAACAATCTGAAAAATATGAACTCGTAGGTTTTTATGATGAAAACCCCGAATATGCCGAAAAAATAGCTGCTGAGTTTGGTTATAAACGTTTTGACACGATTGCCAAATTAATTCACGCAGTTGACGTTATCGACATTGTTACTCCTACGCTGTCACATTACAAATGCGCTAAAGTTTCAATAAAATCAGGCAAACATGTTTTCATTGAAAAACCTATCGCTACTACTGTTGAAGAAGCCGAAGAAATTATTGCTTTGGCAAAAGAATATAATGTAAAAGGCCAAGTTGGACATGTAGAACGATTTAATCCGGCATTTACTGCGGTGAAAAATCAAATTGAAAATCCAATGTTTATCGAAACACATCGTTTAGCAGAGTTTAATCCTCGTGGAACTGATGTCCCGGTAGTTTTGGATTTAATGATACATGATATTGATGCAATTTTAAGTGTTGTAAAATCCAAAGTAAAATCGGTTCACGCCAGTGGTGTCTCAGTTTTAAGTCAGTCGCCGGATATTGCCAATGCACGAATTGAATTTGAAAACGGTTGTGTTGCTAATATTACTTCGAGCAGAATTTCGATGAAAAACATGCGTAAATCTCGCTTTTTCCAAAAAGATGCTTATATTTCTGTGGATTATTTAGACAAAATTTGTGAAGTTGTAAAAATGAAAGATGCTCCCGAAGTTCCGGGCGATTTTGATATGATTTTGCAAAATGCCGAAGGTGAACGTAAACAAATTTATTTCAACAATCCTGATGTTTTGCCTAATAATGCGATTTTGGACGAATTGGAAACTTTTGCAGATGCAATAAACAACAATACAACTCCAATCGTGACACTAGAAGATGGAACTGAGGCTTTACGGGTAGCTTATATGATTATTGATTCGATGAATGAAAAATAAAATTCAACCGCGAATTTGCGGTAATTATATTAAAACAAACTAAACAAACATAATGAATACAATTGCAGTAATTGGCGCAGGAACAATGGGCAACGGAATTGCTCACACTTTTGCACAAAGCGGTTTTACCGTAAAATTAATTGATGTTTCCGAGAAATCTCTTGAAAAAGGAATGGCAACGATTGCTTCCAACCTTGACCGAATGGTTGCAAAAGGAACAATTTCTGAAGAAGATAAACACAAAACTATCGGAAATATTATCACTTATACCGACATCAAAGATGGTGTTATTGGTTGTGATTTAGTTGTGGAAGCTGCAACTGAAAACGTAACATTGAAACTAAATATTTTCAAGCAATTAAGTGATATTTGCGATCATGATGTGATTTTAGCAACCAATACTTCATCCATTTCTATTACTCAAATTGCAGCACAAGTTGTTCATCCGGAAAGAGTAATCGGAATGCATTTTATGAATCCGGTGCCGATTATGAAATTAGTTGAAATCATTCGCGGTTACAACACTTCTGATGAAGTGACAAAAATTATCATGGATTTATCGATAAAATTGGGCAAAACACCAACCGAAGTAAACGATTATCCCGGATTTGTAGCCAACAGAATTTTAATGCCGATGATCAACGAAAGTATTGAAACGCTTTATAACGGTGTTGCCGGTGTTCAAGAAATTGATACTGTAATGAAACTCGGAATGGCACATCCAATGGGACCATTACAATTGGCTGATTTTATTGGATTGGACGTTTGCCTTTCAATTTTAAACGTAATGTATGACGGTTTCAAAAACCCAAAATATGCTCCTTGCCCACTTTTAGTAAATATGGTAATGGCAGGAAAACTCGGTGTAAAATCAGGTGAAGGTTTTTACAATTATACTGAAAGTAAAAAAGCGGAAAAAGTTTCTAAACAGTTTTTGAAGTAAATAAAGACAACTAAATCAATAAAGTTGGATTTTTATTTAATTTCCAACTTTATTTTTAAATTATTTTGAAAGAAAACAATCATCCAGAAGATAATTTTATAACAGCCAAGCCCACTTCTGAAAAAATCAGTAGGTATATTTCCTATTATTATTTCCACAAATCAATCAATGAAAACTACCAAAAAAAATTTATCTTTTATCCAAACTACAAACATGCTTTAACTGTTTACAGAAATTCAGAAGTTATTATATCTGATAGTAGATCTATAATTAAACCTTCAAAAAAAGCGTCTATTCAATCACTTTATTGTATCAATAAAAACAAAAATATAAAAGTAAGTATTGAAGGGATTTTTGATAAAATCGGAATTGTATTTAATCCATTAGGAATAAACCATTTTATTGAAAAATCGATACAAGAAGTATTTCCATATGAAATTAATATCTTTACGTACTTTGGCGAAGAATTTAATTTTGTATTAAATCAAGTTTTTTTAGAAACTGAAATACATAAAAAAGTGGAACTTCTCGATTCTTTTTTTGAAAAAGTAATTCAACCTTTTGAAGAACAAATTCTAAAAAAAGCTATTAGAGAAATTATCATATCTAACGGTAGTATTAAAGTTTCAAAACTATCAGAGGAGCTAAAAATAAATAGAAAATCACTTCTACGACTTTTTAACAAGCATACTACTATGTCTGTAGAAGAATATAGAAAAATGGTGATGTTTAGACAAGCTTTCAATTATTTTCAACAAAATAAAAAAACAGCAAACCTTACCGAAGTTGCGTTATTTAGTATGTATTATGATCAAGCTCATTTCATAAAACATTTTAAATCAATCACCAAAGAAACTCCAAACTCGTTATTGACAAAAATTCAACATCTCGGATTAGAAGATACCTATTGGTACTTCGAAGATTAATTTTTGACTGTCTCAATTTTACAATTTTAAGGTTTTATTGCAATATAAATTTGTAATGAATTCAAATTCAAAGAAAAAGTATTATTTAACCTTTAAAATTGCATAAAATGAAAAAAGTTCAATTTGCATTATTATTTTTATTATTAGTCTTTAGTGTTAATGCTCAAGAAGAACCTAAAAAATCAGAATTCGGTATTAACATGAATGGAAAAATTGGTTTTGGTAAACTCATTCAAAATGGAATGGTCAATTTGAATGGAAGTATTAATTCCGGAGATATTCTTTTCTTTTACAGACTTTCATCAGGAACAACAATTAGTACAGGTGTTGGAATGTTAGATTTTAATGCTAATGGAGTTACTGGTGGGGAAAGCTATTCCTTAAAACAATCTTACTTAAGAATTCCAGTCAACCTAAATTATTCCTTATTTATTCTTAAAAATCAATTAGACAGTAAACTTTCTGCTTATGGTGGAATTGGAGTATATGCAAATTCACTTTTAAAAGAAGAAATTCAAACTATTGATGAAACACTAAAAAATAAAAATCAAGGTTGGAATGCCGGTTTAGGTTTTAATGTCGGATTACGATTTGGTGTAGCAAAAAATTTAAATTTTGGAATAGGTTTTGAAACACAATCTGATATTACTAAAATGAAAAAAAATGGAGTTGAAAGAAAATTAGAAGAAATCAACACAGTTAATTTTTCTTTTGAATTCAAATTTTAACTAATATTAATTAAGTCTATTGATTTAATAAAATTTTATAAAATTAACCGTAATGTTGCATTTGTAAATTTGTAACTTTACGGTTATTTTTTTAAATTAAATGTCAAAAATTATCCCTTTCAAAGCCGTTCGACCAACTACGGATAAAGTAAGTCTGGTAACCTGCAGAAATTATGATGATTATAGTTCGGCTGAGCTTGCAGCTTGGTTGAGTTTTAATCCCTATTCATTTTTACACGTAATTCATCCTGCTTATATGCATTCGCAGAAAATTACTTTGGACAAACGCTTTAAAGGTGTCGCTCATAAATATCAAGATTTCAAAGAAGATGGCATTTTCACCGAAGAAGAAAAATCTGTTTTCTTTTTGTATGAAATCAAAACCAAATCACGTTCTTTCACCGGAATTGTTGCCGGAACTTCAATAGATGATTATAAAAATAATGTCATCAAAAAACACGAAGACACATTACAATATCGAGTAGAATATTTTAAAGATTATTTGCACCAAACGGGTTTTAATACCGAACCGGTTTTAATCACTTATCCCGATAATGAAACGCTAAACAATTGGATTTTTGAAAAGAAAAAAAGTCAGCCGATTTATAATTTTTCCACTACTAACAAAGAAAAACATCAGCTTTGGAAAATTGAAACTGATGAAGAAATTGCTTGGTTAACGAAACAATTTGAAAAAATTCCCGAATTGTATATTGCCGATGGACATCATCGTTCAGCTTCTGCAGAAATGCTTTTTGACCAAGACAATCATTTAGGAAACGAAAATTTGAATTATTTTATGAGTTTCTTAATTGCGGAAAGTCAGGTTAAAATCTATGAATTCAATAGAATTATTCGTGATTTGAATGGCTATTCCAAAGAAGATTTTCTAGAAAAACTCTCTGAACATTTTATCATCAAAGACAAAGAACAGGAATTGTGGAAACCACAAAGCAAATTTGAATTTGGAATGTATCTCGACGGAAGTTTTTATGCTTTATTTTATAAGCAACAAAGTACAATAGAAAACATTTTAGATAATCTCGATGCTCAAATTCTATACGATAAAGTTTTACAACCGTTGCTTGGCATTGAAGATTTGAGAAACGACGAGCGCATTGAATACATTCCCGGAAAACAATCCATTGCAACGATAAAAGAATTAGTTGACGAAGGCGAATTTGAAGTTGGTTTTATGCTTTATCCAAGTGATATTTCAGAAATTAAAGCTTTAGCAGACAATAATTTGATTATGCCTCCAAAAAGCACTTACATTGAACCGAAATTCAGAAGTGGATTGATGGTTTATGAATTATGATTTTTTTAAATAAAGAGTAAAGAAAAAGATGCTATTTATCATTTGAATTACATTAATAATTAGTTATGAAAAAAATAATAATCTCATTCACAATACTCTTTTTCTCGTTGATAGTCTTAATATTTTATAAACCATTGGTTGTAAAATATTTAATGGGAAATGCAAACGTCTTAAGTAATGTAAAAGTATATTCTGTAACTATTGATAATGAAATACATAAAGATATTTTATTTAACAACATCAATAAAGATACGTTCATAATCTATTTGAATGAAGAAAAATTAAAAACTGATTATTCTATAATAACAATTGACTTTAAAAATAAATGTGTAGGTTACAATTGTTATTCTAATAAATGTTATGATACATTTTTAGGATATTTATTTCAAAGTGATATGGGAATTGCTTATACAACATTTGAGAATGAAATAAAAGGTCTAAATTTTAAAACAGATTTTAAAATAAAAGATGAAAGTATAGATTTTTATATTCCTAAAAAAAATGGTAGCAAACTACACATAAAATTAAATTTAGAAGATTCATGTCTATAGTAAATCATTTACTCCAAATAAAATCAACTTTACCTGAAAATATCACTTTAGTTGCAGTTTCAAAAACCAAACCTGTTGAAGATTTAATGGAAGCTTACAATGCTGGTCAGCGAATTTTTGGTGAAAATAAAATCCAAGAAATGACTGAAAAATGGCAACAAATGCCCAAAGATATAGAATGGCATATGATTGGTCACGTTCAGTCGAATAAAGTGAAATATATGGTTCCGTATGTGAAATTGATACAAGGAGTTGACAGCTTGAAATTGCTGAAAGAAATCAACCGTCAAGCCATTCGCTGGCGAAAAAATATCAATTGTTTACTTCAAATCCACATTGCCGAAGAAGAAACTAAGTTTGGTCTAAACGAAATGGAATTGATTGAGTTATTGAATTCTGATGAATTTAAAGAAATGAGCAATATCAAAGTAATTGGTTTAATGGGAATGGCTACTTTTACTGATAATCAAGAGCAAATAAAAAAAGAATTTGATTATTTAAAATCATTATTTGACAAATATCAAACACTTCAAACTCCAAACTTTCAACTCACTACTCTTTCCATGGGAATGTCAGGCGATTATCAATTAGCCATTAATTGTGGTAGTACAATGGTTCGGATTGGAAGTAGTATATTTGGAACAAGATAATCAATTGCAATATCAAAAATCAAATTCAATAACAATGCAAAGCTTAAAAGAATGTATACATGGAAGAAAATACTATTTTTAGTGAAAAAATATTTAATTTCGAAGATAGATTAGTTCGTTTTGCTGGTGAATGTATTTTCTTTACAAGAATTTTGAATAAATCATTTGAAAACGAATATTATAAAAACCAGTTAATCAGATCTTCCGGCAGTGCATCATTAAATTTCGGCGAAGCTCAAGGTACAATTAGTGATAAAGATTTTGTTTTTAAAGTTGGACTAGCTGTAAAAGAATTGAAAGAATCTCGAAATTCATTAAAAATACTAAATTATATAAAAGAAGGAAACGAAAAAATCAGAACTTTACTTCTCAAAGAAGTTGAAGAATTAATAGCAATTGCCTCTAAAATGATAATTAACAAAAAATAATTTTTCAATATCAATTACAATAACAATTGCAAAATTCAATTTTTAATATATTTAGAATTGAAGTTAATTTTCGAAATTGATATTGATATTGATTTTTGAAATTGATATTGCCATTGAAAATGTACGCAATCCTAGACATAGAAACCACCGGAGGACAATTCAACGAAGAAGGAATTACCGAAATCGCCATTTATAAATTTGACGGTCACGAAGTCGTTGATCAATTTATTAGTTTGGTCAATCCGGAAAAACCTATTCAACCGTTTGTGGTAAAATTGACAGGAATTAATAATGCAATGCTTCGTTCGGCGCCAAAATTCTATGAAATTGCCAAAAGAATTATTGAAATTACCCAAGACTGTATTGTCGTTGCTCATAATTCGTCTTTTGATTATCGAATTCTAAGAACAGAATTTACACGATTAGGTTATGATTATATCAGACCAACGCTTTGCACGGTTGAATTATCTCAAAAATTAATTCCAGGACAACCTTCATATAGTTTAGGAAAACTGGTTCGTTCACTCGGAATTCCCGTTGCCGATAGACATCGAGCAAGTGGCGATGCAATGGCAACAGTGAAATTATTCAAAATGCTTTTAGCAAAAGATGTGGCAAAAGAAATTTTGATTAGTTCAATTAAAGCCGAAATCAAAAAAGGTTTAACACCAAAACTGCTTGACATTGTAGAAAGTATGCCAACTAAAACCGGTATTTACTACATTCATAACGAAAAAGGTGATTTAATTTATATTGGCAAAAGCAAAAACATCAAGAAACGAATCAACCAGCATTTTACGGGGACATCGGGTAAAAGTAAAAAGATACAACGGGAAGTTTTTGCCGTAACTTATGAAGAAACCGGAAGCGAATTGATTGCTTTATTAAAAGAAAGTGAAGAAATAAAAATCAATAAACCGATTTATAATCGTGCGCAACGGAAAAGTATTTTTCAATATGCGCTTTATGTTGAAAAGGACGAAAATGGTTATTTGTCTTTAAAAGTTCAAAAAGCCGATGGTCGAAAAAAGGAAATTACATCCTTTATTTCTATTCAGGAAGGAAAAAATATGCTGTTTAAAATTACAGATGAACATCAATTATGCCAAAAAATAAATGGTTTATATGAAACCAAAAATGGTTGTTTTCAATTAAAAATTAAAGAATGCAACGGCGCTTGTCTCGGTAAAGAAAGTCCTGAAGAATACAACGAACGCGTGGAAGAGTTCATTCAGGAAATGAAATTTGAGAACAATAATATGGTTATCATCGATCGTGGCAGAAGTATCGAAGAACGAAGTGCAGTTTTAATTGAAAATGGAATTTATAAAGGCTATTGTTTCTTTGATTTAAATTATCAGATAAATAACATCGAAATATTAAAAAATATCATTATTCCGATGCAAAATAATCGTGATACTAAAACCATTATTCAAGGTTATTTGAGAAAAAACAAAGTGATGCGAATACTAAAATTTTAGACAATGAAAAATCATATTAAAACCAAATATGAAATTCTAAGGCAAAAGATTTACATCATCATTTATGGTTCAAATACGTTTGCCGGAAAGCTTTTTGACTTAATATTACTTGGTGTAATACTGTTAAGTGTGCTTTTAGTTATGTTAGAATCGGTTGAAAGCCTAGATTCTAAATACCATAAATTCCTTATTGTTTCTGAATGGATTATAACTGTTGTTTTTACTTTGGAATATATCATGCGGATTATTTCCAACAAAAGACCATTTCGTTATATTTTCAGTTTCTATGGTATTGTTGACTTTATTTCGATACTTCCAATGTATTTGTCATTCTTTATTCCGGGATCAAAAATACTTTCGGTAATCAGAGCTTTACGTTTATTGCGTTTATTCGGAATATTGGATTTAGTTCATTTTACCGGTCAGGAATCGCAATTAAAACTTGCCATCAAAGCCAGCCGAACAAAAATTATTGTTTTTGTTTACTTTGTATTGATTGTATCTATTTTGTTAGGAGCCATAATGTACGTTGTTGAAGGGAAAGAAAGTGGATTTACAAGTATTCCCGTTAGTATTTATTGGTGTATCGTTACGCTAACAACTGTTGGTTATGGCGATATCGCTCCGGTTACAACACTTGGACAAATCATCGCGTCGTTTATTATGATTATGGGTTACGGAATTATTGCGGTTCCAACAGGAATCGTAACAGCTGAATTTGCCGGTATGAAAAACAAAGACAAAAATAGCAATATAAAAAAATGTCCATCGTGTACGACCTTAATTTACAAAGATGACGCTCGATACTGTTATCATTGTGGCGAAAAAATTAACAATGACTAATTCATCAATGAAAAATATAAAACCATTATTACTATTATTGATTTTCTTATGCTTTACATCTTGTAAAATTGGAAGATTCTTCATTTATAATTTTGCAGACATTAACGATCATAAAAAATTTCCAAATAGAGAAATAAAAAAACCTGAAGAACCATTTCAATTTCATTATAATCTAAGGAATCAAATCGCAAAATCAGTTACATTAAATAGTAAAGGGAAAGAGAAAACATATACATTTGATGAATATTTAGAATTAAATAAAACCGTAGCTTTTGTTGTAATAAAAAAAGACACTGTCATTTATGAAAAATATTTTGACAATTATAATAAAAGTTCAATTGTTCCATCCTTTTCCATGGCAAAATCTGTAATCTCAATCTTAATTGGTTGTGCAATTGACGATGGTTACATAAACTCTATTGATGATCCCATAACTAATTATCTTCCTGAATTGAAGAAAAATGGATTTGACAACATTACAATCGGTCAAGTTTTGAATATGAATTCAGGAATTAAATTTAACGAAAGTTATTTTAACCCTTTTGGTCATGCAGCCAGCATATATTATGGTACAAATCTTAAAAAAGAAATTTCAAAACTAAAATTGAAATCAGAAAATAGTAATAAATTTAGCTACAGTAGTGGTGATTCACAAATTTTAGGATTAGTATTAGAATCTAGTTTAAAAGGAAAAAAAATCAGCCAATATCTTGAAGAAAAAATATGGAAACCTCTAGGAATGGAATTCGATGCCAGTTGGAGTTTAGATAAAAAAAATGGAGTAGAGAAAACATTTTGCTGTCTCAATTCTGTTGCAATAGACTATGCTAAACTAGGGCGATTATTTCTAAAAGATGGAAATTGGAATGGTAAGCAAATTGTTTCAAAAGATTGGGTAGAAAAAACAACCAAATCAGAAAATAATAAAAGTGGTGTATGGTATTATCAAAACCATTGGTGGATATCCGATCAAGAAGAAATGTCCTTTAGAGCCGAGGGAATTTTAGGTCAATATATTTATGTAAATCCAAAAACAGAAACAATAATCGTTCGATTAGGAAGAAACTATGGAAAATATCAAAATTGGGAATCTGTTTTTAAAACCATATCAACTATAAATTGAAAAAATATCTCATTACCATAATCGGTCCAACTGCAATAGGGAAAACGTCCCTTAGCATTGCTTTGGCTCAACATTTCAATTGCGATATAATTTCCTGTGACAGCCGTCAGTTTTTTAAAGAAATGAAAATTGGTACAGCAGTTCCGTCTGATGAAGAATTGGCTTCGGCAACACATCATTTCATTCAGAACAAATCGATTTTTGATAATTATTCTGTTGGCGATTTTGAGAAAGAAGCTATTGAAAAATTAGATGAATTATTTTTGAAAAATAATGTTCAAATAATGGTTGGCGGAAGCGGTTTGTACGTTGATGCTGTTTTGAAAGGCTTTGATGATTTTCCTGATATTGACGAAGACGTTCGAATAAAAATAAATACTGATTTTGAACAATTTGGAATTGATTATTTACAACAAAAATTAAAAGAACTAGATAAAGATTATTTCCAAAAGATATCAACCGAAAATCCACAAACGTTACAAAATCCGCAGCGGATGAAACGCTTTGTAGAAGTTTGTATCGGAACCGGAAAACCGTATTCGAGTTTTATTGGACAAAAGAAAAACCAGCGTAACTTTACTCCTATTATTATTGGATTGGAAGCAGAAAGAGAAGTCATGTACAACCGAATTAACCAGCGTGTTGATATCATGATGAATGAAGGTTTACTGAAAGAAGCTGAAAATTTATTTCCAAATAAAAACCTGAATGCTTTACAAACCGTTGGTTACAGAGAATTGTTTGACTTTTTTGAAGGAAAAACATCTTTGGAATTTGCCATTGAACAAATAAAAATGAATACACGTCGTTTTGCTAAACGTCAAATCACTTGGTTTAAACGAACTGAAAATGTGGTTTGGTTTGATTATTTGACTGATAGAAAAAAAATAATTGATAGTTTACGATTGATAATTGATAATTCAAAATAATGCCAATTTCACCCAACTTCACTTCTATTTTACATGAAGAAAAAGAGATTAACTTTCTTCAATGCTATCCAAATGGGTATTTAAAATATACTGATTTGTGTAATATTTTGCAATTAACAGCTGGTTTACATGCTGAATTAGGTGGAATAAGTTTTAGTGATATGCAAGAGTTTCATCAGGCTTGGGTTTTGAGTAGAATGCGTGTTGAAATTAAGCGTTTACCTAAATGGCGTGATGTTGTTATTATTAAAACTTGGATAAAATCTTTGGAAAATTCGCGCTCGGTTCGATGTTTGGAATTGTATATTGGTGATGAAAAAATTGTGGGTTGTGAAACGTTTTGGGCTGTGATTAATACTAATAAAAGAAAACCTGAAAGTTTGGCTTTGCCACATGAACATTTTGAAAAATTCTCAAAAAATGCCACCGAAAAATCATTTTCAAAGATTGATATAAAGGAGGAAATTGAAATTTTAGAAAATTATACGGTTCGACTTTCGGATTTAGATGTTGTAAATCATGCGAATAATGTGAAATATTTGGAATGGTGTCTAAATCATTGTGATGCCAATCAAATTATGAATAACGAATTAAAAGCATTTGAAATGAATTTTATGCGTGAACTTGCGCTTGGTAATGAAGCGATTATTAGCCGTCATGATGATGTTTTTGTGATTACTAATAATGACAAAGCTTGTTTTGCTTTACAACTGGAGTGGAATTAATTTTTATAAATTTTAATCTTTAATAAACCAAAACCCCACTCGTTTGAGTGGGGTTTTGGTTTTGTATCTATAACAAT
>VFQU01000943.1_pt1 | contig 19951 bp, 28 predicted proteins | sample 3512311 | NCBI WGS metagenome assembly VFQU01 (sample SAMN10412377, study PRJNA504923) | tailings metagenome | isolation source: Relicate 3 Philex TSF3 active mining site | place: Philippines: Tuba, Benguet | collected 2017-08-29
CACTTTTGCTCCAGGTAGAATTCTAATGTAGTGCATGCGCAGCTTTCCAGATAGATGTGCCAACACCTTGTGGCCATTTTCCAGTTCCACTCTAAACATAGCGTTCGGGAGGGGTTCCAAAACGGTTCCGTCAATGGTAATTGCTTCTTCCTTTGCCAGGGTGATTCTCCTATTGAATCGATTTTAAAATAGAATCGGTGATTTGTTCCATACTTCCCAAGCCATTGATCTGCCGAAGGATACCTGTTCCCTTATAAAAATCGATCAGGGGCAGAGTCTTTGTGTTGTAAGTATGCAGACGGTTTTTGATGGTCTCTTCGTTGTCATCCGAGCGCCCTTCTTTGATCGCTCTACCTAGCAACCGTTTCACCAATTCTTCATCGGGAACGTCTAAGTTGACAACGGAGTCGAGCTCCATGCGAAGCTCTTTGAGGATTTCCGAGAGAGCCTTTGCTTGCTCCACCGTCCTAGGAAATCCATCCAGTATGAATCCACTCGCACAATCGGATTCGACCAAACGATCCCGAATAATGCCGATAACGACAGCATCCGGAACTAGGTCTCCTGCGTCCATATATTTTTTCGCTTCTAAACCCATTGCAGTGCCATTTTTTACAGCACTACGAAGGATATCTCCCGTAGAGATTTGAGGGATTTTGAATTTTTCTTTGATGATGTCTGCTTGCGTACCCTTCCCTGCACCGGGAGGTCCCATAAAGATCAGTCTTTTCATGAAATTAAACCCTTCCTTTGATTTTAGTCTTTTTCATAAATCCTTCGTAGTTTCTCATCAAAAGTTGTGCTTCGATTTGTTTCAAAGTTTCCAAAGCGACACCTACCATGATTAGAAGCGAAGTCCCCCCGAAAGTATAGACCAATGTTCCTCCTCCGGTATTAGAACCAAGGTTGAGGAATTTAATGATCAAATAAGGGGCAAGAGCAAGTCCTGCTAGAAAAAGAGCACCTGGAAGGGTGATTCTATTAAGGATCTTCTCGATCATTTCTTTGGTTTGTGTACCTGGACGAACTCCAGGAATGAACCCGCCGTATTTCTTCAGGTTGTCAGCTAATTCTTGTGGATTGAACTGAATCGCAGTATAGAAATAAGCGAAGAAAATGATCAGGGAAGTATAAATGACGAAGTAAAATAAAGAGTGGTACCAAATTTGGGAAAATGGATTGAAAAAGTCCATAATCACTGCCCAACCTGCCCACTGTCCTCCTTTGGAAGACAACCACTGAACAATCGTTTGTGGAAAAAGAATCAAGGAAGATGCGAAGATGATCGGCATTACGTTCGCACTGTTCACTTTGAAAGGAATGGATTGGCTGCGAGCCTGAACCATCTTACGGCCTACCATTTGTTTTCCGTAATTCAAAGGAACTCTTCTCACCCCTTGTGTTAAAATCACAGTAAGAGCGATTAGAATGATGAAAATAAGAAGTAAAATCAAAACGGAAAGTGCATCAGAAGTATCGGAAGTAAACATGGAAATGAGAGCTTCCGGCATACGACCGATGATACCGGCAAAGATGATGAGAGAGATTCCGTTTCCGATTCCTCTTTCCGTAATTTGTTCTCCGAGCCAAATCAAAAGAACTGTTCCTGTAGTGATGGACAACATCGCCAAAGGAAGGAAGTAAGCTTCTACAGAAGGATTGATAAGGCCTGGATATTTTGCAGGCTGATTGCCGGATCCAGTGGACCAGGAATTTGCCAATTGGATCACAGCCAAAGACTGGATCGCGCAAAGAATCAAAGTTCCGTACTTAGTGTACTGTTGAATTTTTTTTCTTCCCTCTTCTCCTTCTTTTTGCATTTTTTGCAAAGAAGGGATGAGAACCATCACAAGTTGCATTATGATGGAAGAAGAAATATAAGGCATGATCCCCAAAGCGAAGATAGAGAATTTAAGTAATGCTCCACCCGCAAACAAATCCACCATTCCCAAAAAACCTTCGTTCGGGTCTGCTGTGATTCCAGTTACAATGACACTGTTGATTCCAGGAATGGTCACATGAGTTCCCATTCTGAAAAGCAACAACATGCCGATTGTAAAAAATATTTTGGATCTTAATTCTGGAATTCTAAAGATGTTTGCGATTGTTTGAAACATTGTTTAATTATTTTTTCTCTACTTTATTCTTCTCTCTGAGAATCACCTTTCCACCAGCTTTTTCGATTTTTTCTTTTGCTGAAGCGGAAAACCCGTCTACAGTGATTGTGATCGCCGCAGTAATTTCGCCAGTTCCCAACACTTTGATGAGTCCTTCTTCGGACTTAATCAAACTTTTTGCTTTTAGAATCGCAGGAGTTACTTCACCGGATAGACCCGCTTTCGCAAGAGCTACCAAATTCACCGGTTGAAATACTTCGGAGAAAATATTAGTGAATCCTCTTTTCGGCAAACGTTTGTGAAGTGGCATCTGACCACCCTCAAACCCTCGCTTCATGGAAGATGCACGAGCTCTTTGGCCTTTGGATCCTCTTGTGGAGGTTTTTCCCATTCCGGAACCAGGACCTTGTCCGACTCTTTTGGGAGATGTTTTTGCACCGGCAGGTACTGGAACTAGGTTTTTGTTTCCTAGAGAAGTGCTTTTTTTAGCTCTTTTTTTTCCAAAGCCTCTGCCTTGTTCAATTCTTTCTGATTGTGCCATCTAATTATACCTTATCTACTTTCAGCAGGTAACCTACCTGACGAAGCATTCCCTTCAATTGAGGAGTTACTTTGTGCTTTCTGGATTGGCCTTTTTTCTTCAGGCCAAGAGCGATCAAAGTCTTCTTATGAATCGGAATGATACCGATAGAACTTTTTTCTTGTGTAATCAATACTTCTTCCATACCGGACTACCTTTTATAAATCTTGACCGAACAAGTGTTTGAGGCTCACTCCACGGCGTTTTACTGCCATAGAAGGAGTTTCCAATTGTTGAAGAGCATCCATAGTCGCCTTTACGATGTTCATCGGGTTGGAAGAACCCCAAGACTTAGTCAAAACGTCTTGGATTCCCGCTCTTTCCAAAACGGAACGAACGGAAGCTCCAGCGATGATACCGGTTCCCGGAGAAGCCGGTTTCAAGATCACTCTTGCAGATTTGAAGCTGCCGATCACATCGTGAGGAACAGTATGTCCGATGTAATGAATGGATTTCAAATTTTTCTTAGCGGACTCGATGGACTTACGGATTGCATCCGGAACTTCATTTGCTTTTCCGAAACCGATTCCCACTTTACCTTTGGAATCCCCTACTACGGAAAGTGCGTTGAAGGAGAAACGACGTCCCCCTTTCACTACTTTCGCAACACGGTCGATCTTTACGACTTTCTCGGTAAATTCTTTCGTTTCTTCTTCTAGGATCATACTCATATATTAGAACTCCAAACCGCCTTCTCTTGCCGAATCAGCGAAAGCAGCGATACGACCATGGTAAACCATACCGGAACGATCCAAAACCACTTGAGAGATGCCCGCTTTTTTCGCTTTGTCGGCAATCAATTTACCCAATTGAGTTGCAGCAGACTTGCTCTTTTTAGAGTTCTCATGTTTAGGAAAGTCTTTCTCTTGCGTTGTAGCGTATGCAACCGTAACACCTTTGGTGTCATCAATTACCTGAGCAGTCAAATAACGATTGGTTTTGTTGAAAACCAATCTAGGACGGCCAGCTGTAGCACGAATCTTATAACGAACTCTTTCTGCTCGTCTTTCTCTTTGAATGTTCTTTGCTGTCTTGTTGATCATAACGACTTACTACTTCTTACCGGTCTTTCCGGCCTTTCTACGGATGTACTCATCGCTGTATTTCACCCCTTTTCCTTTGTAAGGCTCAGGAGGTCTTTTAGAGCGAATGTCTGCTGCTACTTGGCCAACCAATTGGCGGTCAATGCCCGATACTTTAATTTTAAGCTGATCCGCTACATCGATCTTGATTCCCGCAGGCTCAGGGAAAACAACCTCGTGAGAGTAACCTAAGTTCATCACAAGATCTTTTCCTTTCTTTTGCGCACGATAACCAACTCCGGTGATTTCCAGGTTTTTTTCCCAGCCAGTAGTTACACCTTTTACACTGTTCATCGCAAGGGATCTAACGAGCCCGTGCAATGCGACTGTCTTTTGGTCTTCACTGTTTCTAGTAAAAACGAGTTCACCGTTTTCGATCTTTGCAACAACACCTTCGTAAATAGGGGTTTTTAGTTCCCCTAAAGGCCCTTTAATGACCAGGCTTGTCGCATCAGCTTTAACTTCTACCTTTGCAGGCAATTTAATGATACTTTTTCCAACTCGAGACATTTGTAATGATCCTTTGTAAGATTAGAACACCTTACAAAGAACTTCTCCTCCTACTCTGAGTTTACGGGCACGTTTTCCGGTCATCACTCCCTTGGATGTAGAGAGGATGAGTGTCCCGATATTGTTTCTAAAGGGACGGATTTCGCCAGATTGAATGTAAACGCGTCTACCAGGAGTAGATACTCTTTCAATCATACGAATCACCGGTTTTTTCTCCGTATCGTATTTCAATTTCACTTGAAAATCATCAAAACTTCCGTTTTTTACGGTTTGGACATCATCCAAGAAACCTTCTTCTTTCAAAAGGTCTAGGATGGATTTCTTAATTTTACTTCCCGGAATCACACACAACTCGTGTTTCGCTTGTTGTGCGTTTCTGATGCGGGTTAGCATATCTGCAATAGGATCTGAAAGACTCATTTATAATAACCTTTCCTATATTCTACCAGGAGGATTTTTTCACACCGGGGATCTGGGCTTTACTCGCTAGATCTCGGAAGCAAAGACGACACATATCAAAGCGGCGCAAGTATGCGCGCGAACGACCGCAAAGAGGGCAACGATTGTACTCTCTCACTTTGAATTTTTGCTTTTTGGCGTGGCGTTCCATCATCGATTTTTTCGCCATGACTCTCTCCTACTTACCTGCAGCTGTTCGGTAAGGCATACCGAAAGCCTGGAATAATTCGTACGCTTCTTTGTCTACTTCTGTATTCGTAACAAAGGTGATGTTGATTCCGTAGATCGTATTGATTTTATCAAATTGGATCTCAGGGAAAATGATTTGTTCCTTCACGGAAAGGTTGTAGTTCCCTCTTCCATCGAAACCTTTTGGGTTGACGCCGCGGAAGTCACGAACCCTTGGAAGCGCCACGTTGATGAAACGATCCAAAAATTCATACATATAGTTTCCGCGAAGAGTTACCTTACAACCGAGAACCATACCTTCTCTCACTTTGAAACCAGCGATTGATTTCTTTGCGAAGGTCTTCACCGGTTTTTGTCCGGTGATTTGGCCGATTTCCACAAGGCAAGCTTCCATAGCTTTTGGGTTGGTGTGAGCCTCTCCCATACCTACGTTGATTACGATTTTTTCTAACTTAGGCACTCGCATCACACTCTTGAATCCAAGCTGCTTTTGCAGACCTGGGCGAATGTCCTTTTCGTATTTTTGTTTAAGCCTAGGTACCATGATTATACTTCTTTACCTTCCGGACGAGTGACTCGGACAGTTTTACCATCCTTTTTCAAAAAGCCAATGCGTACAGCCTTAATTTTCTTCTTAGGCTTCGCTTTGTTGTCCAACTTAGCATCGTGGAACATTACGTTCGATAAGTGAATCGGGAACTCGATCTCGATGGATCCGCCTTGCGGATTTTCTTGAGTCGGTCTCACATATCTGCGTCTTTTGTTAACGCCTTCGATATAAACGCGGTCTTTTCTTTTATCGATCGCGAGGACTTTTCCTTTTTTGCCTTTTTCTTTTCCCGCAATCACAAGAACTTCATCGTCCTTTTTGATTTTGGTTTTCTTGAATTTCGTGGGTTCTGATCCACGGTATGCTAACTTAGCAGCCATTTAGAGAACCTCCGGAGCAAGTGAAATGATTTTCATGTATTTTTTATCTCGGAGCTCTCTAGCTACCGGTCCAAAGATACGAGTTCCTTTCGGATTACCTTTGTCGTCGATGATTGCTACTGCATTATCATCGAATCTGATATAAGTACCATCTGCACGGCGAACTTCTTTTTTAGTTCTCACCACAACGGCTCTTTGAACTGCCTTGTTGTGAACCTTCTTTCCTTGTCCGTCACGCAGACCGTAAGCAGGTTGTGCATCTTTAACAGCGACAATGATTTCATCGCCGATTGTGGCATAACGTTTCTTGGAGCCTCCAAGAACTTTTACGCACATGACTTTTTTTACACCCGAATTGTCGGCAACCTGTAAAATAGTTTCTTGCTGGATCATACTAGTTTCGCCTTCTCAACAACTTTAACAAGTTTGTGATGTTTTTGCTTCGATAGAGGTCGAGTTTCCACTGCGATCACTTTGTCCCCTACTTGGCATTCGTTTTTCTCATCGTGGATTTTTACACGAGAGGTTTTGGTCATAATCTTTTTGAATCGAGGGTGCACTTTTCTTGTAACGATCTCGATCACTACGGTTTTATCCATAGCATCGCTCACTACTACACCTTGGATGGTTAAAGATTTTTTTAAGTTCTTAAGTTCCATAACCTACTTCTTCTTACCCTTGCTCGATTTCGAAGCCGCAGCAGCTGCTCCAGCCTTAGGCTGAATTCGTTTCAACTTACCTTGAGCTTCCAATTCTTTCTCACGAAGAACTGTCAGTGCCTGAGCCACTCTTTTCTTTTGATTGCGAATCAATTTCGGGTTTTCAAGGGATCTTGTCACACCGAACTGGAAACGCGCTTTTCTCACTTCCTCAAGGGAAGATTGAATTTCTTTTTTTAATTCATCCGAGGATAAAGAACGAAAATCGTCTTTCATAGAATGTTCCTCTTTACAAATGCAGTTTCAACTGGCAGCTTAAACGCTGCTAAGTGAAGTGCTTTTCTTGCTGTTTCTTCATCGATACCAGCCATCTCGAAAAGAACTCTTCCTGGGCGGATCTCAGCAATCCAGAACTCAGGATTTCCTTTTCCTTTACCCATCCTGGTTTCAGCAGGCTTTTTTGTGATAGGTAAATGAGGGAAGATACGAATCCACAATTTACCGCCTCTTTTCACCTGACGGTTGATAGTAATCCTTGCTGCTTCGATTTGACGAGCAGTGATTCTACCGGACTCAACTGCTTTTAAACCAAATTCCCCAAAAGCAACATAAGAACCTCTTTCGTCCTTACCTTTTAGGCGCCCTCTTTGGCGTTTTCTGAATTTAACTCGCTTAGGTGCTAACATTTTAGTTTCTCTTTAACAGTTCTTAACTAGTTCTTCTTTTTACGGCGTATTTATCTTCATCAGATTCTTCTTTTGTAGGGAAGAAATCGCCAGTATAAGTCCATACCTTCACACCGATCTGACCGAAAGTTGTGAGAGCTTCTTTGAATCCGAAATCGATTTTGGCACGAAGAGTATGAAGAGGAACTCGTCCTTCCATATACTTTTCTGTTCTCGCCATATCCGCACCGTTCAAACGTCCGGAGATTTGGATTTTAACACCCTCTACTCCACCACGCATAGCACGTCTTAGCTCAGCCTTCATAACTCTTCTGAAAGGCATCCTTTGTTCGATTTGCAAAGCAACAGTTTCAGCGATCGCCTGAGCGATGATCTCAGGTTTTTTGACTTCGATGATGTTCATTCCGATCGGTTTGTCCGCCATCTTCTTCAATTCTTGCTTCACTGCTTCGATGTTCTGTCCTTTCTGACCGATCACCATACCTGGTTTAGATGTATGAAGATTGATATTTACTTTTTCAGGGAACCTTTCGATTACGATTTTCACCACAGATGCGTTTTTAAATTTCTTTTGGAGAAATCTACGGATCTTGATGTCCTCATGCAGGTTTTTAATGTAGTCTTGTTTGGAAAACCAAACGGAATCCCAATTTCTAGTGATTCCTATACGAAGACCGATTGGATTTACTTTTTGGCCCATACCTTAGCTTGCCTTCTTCTCTATCTCTGAAACAACCACGGTGATGTGGCTCAAACGTTTACGAATTCTGGATGCACGACCTCGTGCTCTTGGTCTGTATCGTTTCATGATAGGACCGTCATCGATGTATATTTTTTTGACAAAAAGACTTGCAGGATCGATTTGATCGTTCATCTGGATTGCGTTCGCAACCGCAGAATTCAAAAGATTGATGATCATTGAACTTGCGGCTTTGTTCGTAAAACGAAGAATATCGATCGCTTCTTTGTAGTCATAACCTCGAATTTCATCAGCAACTAGTCTTGCTTTTCTAGCTGAAATTCTTACGTGTTTAGCAACTGCTTTGGCTTCCATTTCTCTACCTATTTCTTCGCTACTTTTTTGTCCCCGCCGTGACCTCTAAAGGTACGAGTCGGAGCAAATTCACCGAGTTTATGACCGATCATGTTTTCGTTCACATACACAGGAACAAATGCCTTACCATTGTGAATCATAACAGTATGCCCAATCATATCAGGGTAGATTGTGCTTCGGCGAGACCAAGACTTGAAAGGGTTCTTTTTTCCTTCCGAGTTTAGTTTCGTAATTTTTTTCATGAGGTGGTCGTCTATGAAGGGACCTTTTTTTAAGCTTCTAGCCATGGAATCCTAGATCCTACCTGTTTCTATTTTTCTTACGTCTTTGAACGATGAATCGATCAGACGGTTTCGTCTTACGAGTTTTATAACCTTTCGTCGGTTTACCCCAAGGAGTCACTGGATGACGTCCACCGGATGTTCTTCCTTCCCCTCCACCGAGTGGGTGGTCAACAGGGTTCATTACAACACCGCGAACTTTAGGACGTTTTCCTAACCATCTATTTCTTCCCGCTTTTCCGATGATCACTTGGTTGTGGTCTTTGTTGGAAAGTTCTCCGATGGTCGCTACACATTCTTTACGAACTTTGCGAACTTCAGAGGAAGGAAGTCTGAGACTTACATAATCTCCGTCTTTTGCAGCGATCACCGCAAAAGAACCTGCGGTTCTAGCGATTTGGCCGCCTTTCCCGATATGCAATTCGATATTATGAACGTTTGTTCCTGCAGGAATTTTATCCAAAGGAAGGGTATTCCCCAATTTGATTTCCGCAGTAGGACCGGAAACAACCTTGTCCCCTACTTTCAATCCATGAGGAGCAAGAATGTATCGGTATTCTCCATCCGCATAACAAACAAGAGCGATGAATGCAGAACGGTTTGGATCGTATTCAATCGTTTTTACTGTCGCAGGGATTCCGAATTTGTTTCTTTTGAAATCGATGATACGGAACTTTCTTTTGTTTCTTCCACCCTTTCTACGAACTGCAATTCTACCTTGGTTATCTCTACCAGCTTTGTAGGTAACATTTGCAGTTAAAGGTTTATGGGGAGTTACTTCTGTGATTTCTTTAAAATCAAGAACAGAGTAAAATCTGGAAGATTGCGTTGTTGGTTTTAATTTTCTAATTCCCATTGTTAAACCTTAGCGAAATCCAAATTAGCACCATCGGCAAAAGTAACGATTGCTTTCTTGAAGTGAGGTCTTGGAGAAGGCATGTTACGAAATTTTTTCATTTTACCGCGGAATACAGCAACATTCACAGATGTAGGAACAGCTCCATACATCTTCCTTAATGCTTGTTTGATGAGAGTCTTGTTCGCATCAGGATGAACTTTAAAAGTATATTTTACAGTTCTTTTTCCCAAACGCTCACCTATGGATTGAAGATCCTGAGACTTTTCAGTGACTACGGGGGAAAGAATCACATTCTCTAAATTCACTGCATTACCCTTTTTTCGAATACTGAGAAAGAAGCTCGTTCAGAGCGCTTTCAGAGATTACTAAATTATTATTGTAAAGGATGTCTCTGCAAACGACACGTTTGCTGTTTACATACTTTAAGTTTTCAATGTTACGAGTGGATCTTTTCAGGAACTGGTTTTCTCCAGCGACAACGAAGCCGATGTTTCCTTTTTCTGCAATTTCCATTTTTTTAAGGATATTGAAGATCGACTTAGTAGAGTAACTAGATGGCTCTACATCTTCGATGATGGAAATGCGGTTTTCTTCCGCTTTCTTGTTGAGAATAGAAAGCACAGCCTTCTTTTTCACTCCGCGAGAAAGATTAGAAGAATAGTCTCTTGGTTTTGGTCCGTGGATGATACCACCGCCCACGAAATGAGGCGCTCTAATGGAACCTTGTCTTGCTCTACCCGTTCCTTTTTGCGCCCATGGTTTTTTACCACCACCACGCACTTCGGAACGATCTTTTGTAGAGTGTGTTCCCTGACGAAGGTTTGCATTTTCTGCTTTCACTGCGTCATAGATGGCACCAAGAGAAATACCTGTTTCAAAAAGCGCTGCAGGTAACTCTACTTCGCTTACGAACACGCCTTCTTTATTGTATTTACGTGCTTTCATATATTATCCTAGTTATCCGATTTTCTCGATCGTTACGATGGAACGATCTCTTCCCGGAACGGAACCGGAAACGAAAACCAAATTTGATTCTTCCTCGATTTTAACCACTTTCAGGTTTCTTACTGTGCTTTGAACATTTCCAGTACGACCACCCATCTTCAAACCTTTGAATACACGGCCTGGAGTTGTGTTGGATCCGATGGAACCAGGGTGTCTTTGGAATCTGGAACCGTGACCTTTTGGTCCGCCCGCAAATCCGTGTCTTTTTACGACCCCTTGTGTTCCCTTTCCTTTGGATGTTCCGGAAACCTTAACTGTATCATTCAATGTGAATACATCGGAAAGTTTTACTTCCGAACCTAACGTTGCTGCATCGAAACCTTCGAATTCAGCAAGATGTTGTTTTGGGCCGATGTTTGCTTTCTTTAAATGGCCGACTTCAGCCTTAGAAAGATTCTTTTCTTTAGCATCATCAAACGCTAGTTGAACGGCATCATAACCGTCGTTTGCGGCTGTCTTGACTTGGGAAACAAAACAAGGACCCACACGCAAAACGGTTACGGTAACCATTTTACCTTCGTTATTAAAGATGTGGGCCATGCCCAATTTTTCTCCGATTAAACCTTTTGCCATGGATCCTATCCTTAGGATTTAATATCTACTGAGACTCCAGCGGGGAGTTGAAGCTTCATTAAAGCCTCTACAGTATCTTCATTAGTATTTAAAATATCTATGAGTCTCTTATGAGTTCTCATCTCGAATTGTTCCCTAGCTTTTTTATTCACGTGAGGAGAACGTAACACCGTGTAGATTTCTTTTTTTGTAGGAAGCGGGATAGGACCGGAGACAGTTGCTCCAGTCCTTTTCGCTGTCGCTACGATTTCATAGGTTGATTGGTCTATCAACCTATGATCGAAAGCTTTTAACTTAACGCGAATTCTTTGTCCAGCCATTTGGATTACTCAATGATCTCCGCAACAACACCCGATCCGATGGTTCTTCCACCTTCACGAATCGCAAACTTGAGACCTTGATCCATCGCAATCGGGTGAATCAATTCAATTGACATTGTTACGTTATCACCTGGCATAACCATTTCCATTCCACCAGGCAAGTTACAAACACCAGTGATGTCAGTAGTTCTGAAGTAGAATTGTGGGCGATAGTTGTTGAAGAAAGGAGTGTGACGTCCACCTTCATCTTTTGTAAGAACGTAAACTTCTGCTTTAAACTTTCTGTGAGGAGTGATTGTTCCTGGTTTCGCAAGAACCTGACCTCTTTCGATGTCTTCTTTTTTAGTTCCACGAAGAAGTGCACCGATGTTGTCTCCAGCTTCTGCTTGATCCAAGAGTTTACGGAACATTTCAATACCGGTAACAACAGACTTGGTTGTATCACGGATACCAACGATTTCGATTTCGTCGTTGATTTTAAGAACTCCCTGCTCCACACGACCGGTTGCAACAGTTCCACGACCAGTGATCGAGAAAACGTCTTCAACAGGCATAAGGAAAGGTTTGTCCACAACGCGAGTAGGGTTTGGAACGTAAGAATCTACAGCTTCCATCAATTTTACAATTGATTTCATTCCTAGATCAGAATCTTCACCTTCCAATGCTTTAAGAGCAGAACCGTGAACGAAAGGTGTTTTATCACCAGGGAAGTTGTATTTGTTGAGAAGGTCTTTGATTTCTTCTTTTACCATCTCAATCATGTCTTCTCTTTCGTCAGCAGCAAGCATGTCTGCTTTGTTCAAATAAACTACGATGTAAGGAACACCTACTTGGCGAGCCAAAAGAATGTGTTCTTTCGTTTGCGGCATAGCACCATCAGTAGCAGATACTACAAGAATGGCAGCGTCCATCTGAGCCGCACCGGTAATCATGTTTTTTACATAGTCCGCGTGACCTGGGCAATCAACGTGTGCATAATGGCGGTTAGGAGTTTCATATTCTTGGTGGGAAGTAGCAATAGTGATCCCACGAGCCTTTTCTTCTGGTGCGTTGTCGATTTGGTCGTAAGCAATCGCTTTATTCTTTCCACCGACTACTTTTGCTAATGTTGTAGTAATAGCAGCAGTTAGAGTGGTCTTACCATGGTCAACGTGACCAATAGTTCCGATGTTTAAGTGTGGTTTTGATCGATCAAATTTTTCTTTAGCCATTTTTAGAATCTACTCCTCAATCGTGGTCCGGGACCCGATTCGGGTTCTTTACTCCTTTAGAACTGCATAAAATTCAGAGGTAAAAGCAGTCCTTTCCCAGGAAATGCCAATCCCTTTGGTCATGTTTCTAAGAGCCCCTGAAAAGCCAAGCATGTTTTCCGCCGATGCCGTGGCTTTTAAATGGCTCTTACCAGCTCGTTCCTCTTCCACGGAGTGGATTTTCGCAGAACGGCGGTTTAACTCAGAAAGAACTACACCCAGATGGTTTGCATCCACGGAAATTTCCACTTCCGTCAGAGGACCGACCAGCTTGGTATTCTCATGAAACAAATCCTTTAGTCCTGAATGGACGGCGACCTTCAACAAAGAGGGCAGAAACTCTTTGTCAGGAGGCGGCAATTGAAACGAAAGGACAGTAAGCCTTACGCCAATTACTTCAAAGCCAAAGAAACCATACGAGATGGATTCATAAAAGGCAGTTTCAATCGAGTTTTTTACTTCTTCCGGAAGACTTACCTCGAAGGCAATTTGCTTCGAAAAATCGGCAGTATCTTCCAGGACTGCGGTGAGCGTACCACTTGACTTTGTTTCTTCAAAGGCACGATGCTCTAGTGCAACCTTAGAGGACATTTTTTTCAAACGCTCAAATCTGGCAATGTTTATAGAACCGATTTGCAATTTTTTTTCGGTATTCTCAAGAAGCCTTTTGGTCCCTACCTCTAAATGGAGCTCCCCTCTTCCGAAAAATCGAATCTGTCCGGTATCCTCTTCCAAAGAGAAATGATACCCTGGATCTTCCCAAATCAATTCCTTTAAGCGACATAACCAGAAGTCTTTTTCAGAAGAAAGCTCAGGTTCCAGACGAATGGAAAAAGGACTTCTCGAAAGATCTCGGGACAAAGAAACACTCTTTTCCGCATGCAGATCTTCTCCTGGAATGGCGGATAGATTCTCATCTGCCCAGACCATATACAATTGTCCTTTTTGTACGGAAGTAATCTTTCCCTCCTCTTCTCCGGAATAAGCGGATTCGATTCGATATGGCTGAGAAGGATCCGTATTTTGAAACGGAAAGGAAAGATCTTCTTTGGGGAAAAGAACGATATAATTTCGATTTTGTGCATTCGTCCTTCGAGAGAGAACGAAATTTGGATTGGAGGAAGGATCCGTATCTTTCGGATCTACCCAACACAAAAGGTCCAAAAGTTCCCTAACGCCTACACCTTGTTTTGCGGAGCCTCCGTAAACAGGGAATAGCTTTTGAGCCTTGGGGCCTGTTTTTAAACCGATAAGATCGTATCTGGTTTTCCCATCGGGATCGTTCCATGCGGAAAGAAGAAGTTCATCCGACCATTTAATTAAATCTTCTCCTGTGGACTTAGGAAACAGATGAGAGGAATCGAAATAATGTACGAACGTTTCGTCCTTTCGATCAAAAAGAACCACAGGGGCCGTTCCTAAGATCTCCTCCAAAGAAACGAGAGAATCCAGATAATCGTCTCCGAACTTATCCAATTTATTGATAAAAAAGAGAATGGGGATATTTGCCGCAAGCAGCTCTTCAATCACAAGCCTTGCCTGAGACTGCACTTCACTCCCTCCTTCCAAAACTACGATTGCAGTTTGAATGGCAGGAAGGATGTCAGTGATTTGATTTCTAAAGTCGATGTGACCGGGAGTGTCCACAATCTGAAGGATGAATTCTCCGAAACCTGTTTTCCAAGGAAGAGAATGAAAGGTAGTACGAATAGAGATTCCTCTTTCGATTTCCTCTTTTAGAGTGTCCGACTCAGTGGTTCCGTCCTCGATCGATCCGGCTGCGGTTATTTTTCCCGCTTCGAATAAGATTCGTTCGGTGAGGGTGGTTTTTCCAGAATCGATATGTGCGAATATTCCGACGGTCAGGTAGCGCATAAAAATAAAAAAGCCGAGCGGTTAAACTCGGCTTATCAATCTCTTTAGAATCGAATGTGATCGGATTACCAGCGATAATGAGAGAATGCTTTGTTGGCATCCGCCATCTTTCTGATATCTTCTTTTTTCTTAATAGCAGAACCGGTGCCTTTTTGAGCTTCCATAAACTCTGCAGCCAATTTGTTCTTCATAGATTTCTCGTTTCTGTCACGGCTGTAACGGATGAGCCATCTGATTCCTAGAGCCAATCTTCTTTCCGGACGAACTTCGATCGGAACTTGGTAAGTCACCCCACCCACTCTTCTGGATTTTACTTCCACTTGTGGTTTTACGTTTTCCAAAGCTTCTGTAAAAACTTGGTAAGGATCCTGACCTGTCTTTTTGTTGATGACTTCCAAAGCATCGTAGAACACGGATTCTGCGACGCTTTTTTTACCGTCAACCATCAGACAATTGATGAATTTTGTGATAACTTTATCATTGTATTTTGGATCGCCAATGATAGGACGTGGATCTACTTTTCCTCTTCTTCTTGACATATATAAACTCCCTATTATGCCTTAGGACGCTTAGCGCCGTATTTAGAACGTCCCTTACGACGTTTGTCAACACCAAGAGTATCCAGTGTTCCACGAATGATATGATAACGAACCCCTGGTAAATCTTTTACTCTTCCCCCGCGGATCATAACAACGTTGTGTTCTTGCAAGTTGTGTCCTTCTCCAGGGATATAAGCAGTTACTTCAATTCCAGTTGTTAAACGAACCCTTGCGACTTTTCTAAGAGCCGAGTTCGGTTTTTTTGGAGTGAAAGTCATTACTCTAGTGCAAACTCCTCTTCTTTGAGGGCATGCCTTGAGGGCAGGAGACTTAGTTCTTTTCTTTTGTGCGTCTCTTCCGATACGGATGAGCTGATTAATTGTAGGCATTCGATTCCTTCTTAAACTCTTTATCTATCTACGTGTTTATGCCGTTTTCGTCCAAAATTCCAGAAACCCTCATTTTGTAAACGAAAACCTAAAAATTACTGGTCGGGAGACGACGATCTAATCGTCGTCGTCCTCGTCATCAGAATCATCGTCCGAGTCGTCTTCCAACTCATCTTCGTCTTCATCATCCTCTTCCACTAAACGGGAAAGGGTAGCTGTGGAAACAGGTGCGGATTCAGGAAGTTCGGAAACTTCTTCCTCAGCCTCTTCTTCTTCCACATCCCAGTCCAAATCTCCCGGAAGATCTTTGAAAACTTCGATGTCTCTGTATTTTTTCATACCGGTTCCTGCAGGGATCATATGTCCGATGATCACATTTTCTTTCAGACCCATAAGATTGTCCGTTTTTCCTTTGATGGCAGCGTCCGTCAAAACCTTGGTGGTTTCTTGGAAAGAGGCCGCAGAGAAATAAGACTCGGTATTCAAGGATGCTTTCGTCAAACCGAGAAGGATAGGACCGGATTGGGCAGGGCTTCCCCCTTCCGCAATCACTCTGTCATTTTCTTCTTGGAATTGGAATTTATCCACTTGTTGCTGATTTACGAACGATGTGTCCCCGCTATCGGTGATCACCACTTTACGAAGCATCTGGCGAACCACAACTTCGATGTGTTTATCGTTGATATGAACCCCTTGCAGACGGTAAACTTCCTGAACTTCGGAAACCAAATACTCATGAAGTGCATTCGATCCTTTGATACTCAAGATATCGTGCGGATCGAAGTTTCCTTCGTCGATCTGATCCCCTCTTTTTACGAAATCCCCGTGACGAACACGGATTTGTTTACCGATCGGGATAGCCACTTTCGCCTTTTCTTGGTCCGGAGAATCAGGAAGAATATAAAGAATTCTTTTTTCTTTAACGATCTCACCGCGATCTTCGATCTTACCGTCTAACTCTGCCAATGTGCAGGCGTCTTTCGGACGTCTTGCTTCGAAAAGTTCGTCTACACGAGGGAGACCCCCGGTGATATCTCTTGTTTTCTCTGCAACAGACGGGATTTTGAAAATGATATCCCCTTCTTTTACCTTGTCTCCGTCCTGGAATTGGATGAGGGCATCCACAGGAACAGAGTAAGATTCGGAACCGATGATGATTTTCGGAACCAAACGATCTTTCTTTTGTTCGATCACTTTTAGAATGATGTTGGATGTTTTAGGATCCACATCTCTTCTTACGTTTTTACCGATTTCAAGATCTTCCCAAGTGATGGTTCCCGAAAATTCGGAAACCGCGATTTCGTTATAAGGGTCAAACTCACCCAAAGGTTTGTTCTCTTCTACGATTTCGTTTTCAGAACATTTTAAAACGGTTCCGATTTTCACAGGAATGACAACGTCATCTCCCAAAATTCTCAATAAAGTACCTTGTAAGGATACGGAACCAGGTTGGTCGGAAGTGACCATTTGTTCTCCGTTTTCAGTGAGTTGAGTTCCGAATACTTCCCCTTTTTCCAATCTTTGTCCGTCTGTTACACGAACGTTGGAAAGTTCCGAAGTTTGGAATTCCTGAACCAATCTTTGAACGATGATGGTTCCTCTACGGGCAAATACCTTGTTTCCGTTTTGGTTTGTCACCAAACGACCGTTTACTGATTTTACTAAAGAGCGATAAGGAACTTTGTGCTCTTTCTCTTGGATGGTTGCGGAAGCCGCACCCCCAACGTGGAACGTTCTCATCGTAAGCTGAGTTCCTGGCTGACCGATCGATTGAGCGGCGATTGTACCCACTGCTTCTCCGATTTCCGCAGGAACCAGTCTTGCCATGTCCATACCGTAACATTTTGTACAGATACCGTGGCGAGAACGGCAAGTCAGAGGAGAACGAACATGGATCTTGTCGTATCCTAAGTTCTCGATCTTTTGACCGATCGCACGAGTGATGAGAGTGTCTTTCGGGAAAACCACTTTCTCAGTAACCGGATCCACTAGATCTTCTGCAGTGTATCTTCCGAAAACACGATCCGCAAGAGATACGATGATGTTCTCCCCTTCTTTCACAAGACCTAGGATGATGTTTTCTTTTGTTCCACAATCTTCTTCGGATACGATCACGTCTTGGGAAATATCCACAAGACGACGAGTGAGGTAACCGGCATCCGCAGTTTTCAAAGCGGTATCGGCAAGACCCTTTCTCGCACCGTGCGTAGAGATGAAAAATTCTAGGACTCCTAATCCTTCACGGAAGTTGGAACGAATCGCAAGTTCGATGATCTCACCGCTCGGTTTCGCCATTAGGCCCCTCATCCCTGCCAACTGACGGATCTGTTGTTTCGATCCACGAGCTCCGGATGCGGCCATTACGAAAACAGGGTTGAACCCGCCTTGGTCTTTTTCCAATTCCTTAAACATACCGTCGGTGATTCGATCGTTGGTTTTCGTCCAAATTTCGATTACCTTTTTACGGCGTTCTTCGTTTGTGATGATACCTTTACGGTATTCCATGTCGGCCTTTTCTACTTCTTTGTTTGCATCGCCTACCAAACCTTCTTTTTGAGGAGAAACTCTGATGTCTTCGATGGAAATCGTAGGAGCGAAATAAGTCGCATATTTGTATCCGAGCCTTTTGACTTCGTCTAGCATCACTACAGTGATACCAGGCCCGAATTTTTCATAAACGTCTGCGATGATTCTGTTGGTTTCTTTATCACCCAAAGTTCTGTTTACGTAAACATAACCTTTAGGCATCACTTGGTTGAAAATCAATCGACCAGGAGTGGTTTCGATGATTTTACCTTCGTGAAGCACGGAGATTTTGGAACGAATTTCAACTGCTTTGGATTCGATGGCATACATCACCTCTTCCAAACCTGTAAAAAATTTCCCTTGTCCTTTTCCGTCTTTCACTTCGGAAGTGAGGTAGTAAATTCCAAGTACGATATCTTGAGTCGGTCCGCAGATTGGTTGTCCGTTCGCAGGATTCAAGATATTGTGAGGAGAAAGCATAAGCATCCAAGTTTCCAACTGCGCTTTAGGAGCGAGAGGAACGTGAATCGCCATTTGATCCCCGTCGAAGTCGGCGTTGAATGCGTGACATACGAGAGGGTGAAGTTTAATCGCTTTTCCTTCTACAAGGATAGGTAAAAATGCTTGGATTCCCAATCTGTGAAGAGTAGGAGCTCTGTTCAAAAGTACAGGGTGTTCTTTAACTACAGTGTCCAATACATCGAAAACTTCTTTGTCTTCTGTTTCGATTTTTTTCTTCGCAGATTTGATGTTTGGTGCTAATTCCAAATCAACGAGTCTTTTCATAATGAAAGGTTTGAAAAGCTCGAGAGCCATCTTTTTAGGAAGACCCATTTGGTGGTATTTCAACTCAGGACCGACAACGATTACGGAACGACCGGAGTAATCTACCCTCTTACCGAGTAAGTTTTGACGGAAACGACCTTGTTTTCCTTTCAACATGTCGGAAATGGACTTCAAAGGACGGTTTCCCTTTCCTTTTACGGTTCTTTTGCGACGGCTGTTGTCGAAGAGAGCATCCACTGCTTCTTGTAACATACGTTTTTCGTTACGAACGATGATTTCTGGAGCCTTCAAGGCAAGAAGTCTCTTCAAACGGTTGTTACGGTTGATCACTCTTCTATAAAGATCGTTCAAGTCGGAAGTAGCGAATCTTCCTCCTTCCAACTGCACCATAGGGCGAAGTTCCGGAGGGATGACAGGTACCACATCCAAAACCATCCACTCGGGACGGTTTCCGGAATCACGGAACGCTTCCAATACTTCTAATCTTTTAAAGATACGTTTGTCAGAGATTTTATTTCTATCTTGGATTTTTTGGCGGATGACACGAGCTTCCGCATCCACATCGATACGAGCCAAAAGTTCTTTGATCGCATCTCCACCGATCCCTGCGATGAATTTGTCTCCGTATTCATCTAGGTAGTTGTGGTATTCGTCCTCATCAATGAGTTCTCCTCTGTTTCTACCGGAATCAGCAGGATCGATGATTACATATTTTTCAAAATAAAGTACGCTCTTCAATTGATTGATGGTCATATCCAAAAGAAGACCCATACGGGAAGGAACAGAACGGTAGTACCAGATGTGAGAAACAGGAGCAGCAAGTTCAATATGCCCCATTCTCTCTCTACGTACTTTGGAGTGAGTTACCTCAACACCGCATTTGTCGCAAACCACTCCCTTGTAACGGATGGACTTGAACTTACCGCAGTAACATTCCCAATCCTTAGTGGTTCCGAAGATCTTCTCGCAGAAAAGACCGTCTCTTTCCGGCTTGAGAGTACGGTAGTTGATGGTTTCTGGTTTTTTTACTTCCCCGAAAGACCATTCTTTGATTCGTTCGGGCGAAGCCAAACGAATCGTGATCGATTCAAAACTGTTGTAATTTCTCATGTTCTTTCCGTACCCTTACGCGTTCTCGATGCTCTCGAATTTGATTTTCTTTTTGTTTTTCGAGAATTCATCTTCGTAATCAGAGATGTCCACTTCCAATCCTTCGGAATCTTTGATGATGATGTCCAGTGCTAGACCGCGTAACTCTTGAACCAATACGTTGAAGGATTCA
>VFQU01000946.1_pt1 | contig 19885 bp, 20 predicted proteins | sample 3512311 | NCBI WGS metagenome assembly VFQU01 (sample SAMN10412377, study PRJNA504923) | tailings metagenome | isolation source: Relicate 3 Philex TSF3 active mining site | place: Philippines: Tuba, Benguet | collected 2017-08-29
ACTCAACCCTTTGCAACTACGGCATCATCGCTGCCTGATTCTGTCCGAACTATTGTCAATTTGGAAACATCGCCTTGGCGTGCAAATAGTTCAGGCGCGGTCAGCTTCGCTGTGCTGAAGGCAACGCTAAATAGCCCAACTTAGCAAACCGCCGAGTAATGTCTTGAATATGTTCATGCACACCGAAGATCTCTTGAATTACGAGAACAATCGGAAAGTTGCTGCCAGTCGCAGGAGCAGATCGATAAGCGGGAATTGTTCCATCTTTAACAGGAATGTCGATCGCTCCGGTTACTAAGCCTTCTGAATCTGTTTTGAGCGTTGCGCCTGAAATGGGTTGGACAGCAAGGGCAAAGCCTGTTGCAAGTGTGGCTGTTGTCATAAATTTGCGACGAGTAATCGGTTTCATTGTGCCTGTTCTCTAAACAGTGAGTCGCCAAATGTACTGAAGAAGAAAGAGTAAAACCTCTATCTAAAAAACTAATTAGATTATCTAATATTTCGTTTCAATAATTATGTCGCCAAGAAGACTTGAATTCCCAAAGAGGCTATGCAATACTTCAAAGCTATTCTACGGTAACACGACCGACAAACCGGATGATGTTCTGAATTAACCTGTCTGGATCGTTACAGCAAAACTGATTTGAACTTTTAGGACATACGCTATGAGTACCCTACAGCTTTACTTCACCCGGCGTTCTACCTTCTCTCAACGCACTCGCGTTGTTTTGGCAGAAAAAAAGATTGAATTTACTCCAGTCGAAATTGATCTTGCCGATAAGCCTACTGATTTTCTCAAGATTTCTCGCTACGGGAAAGTACCTGCGATTAAGCATGGCAATGTTGAACTCTATGAGTCTGCGATCGTCAATGAGTATCTTGATGAGGTCTTCCCAGAACCACCGCTTCTACCCAGTGATCCAGCACAAAGAGCGATCGCACGCATCTGGATCGACTATGCAAATACTCGATTTGTACCTGCTTTTACTAAACTGCTACGCGGTCAAGATGCTCAGGAACAAGAGCAAGGGCGGAGAGAGTTCACAGAAGCGCTCTTGTATATTGAGCAAGAAGGACTCGGCAAACTCTCGAACAATGGCGCTTACTGGCTAGGAGAGCAATTTAGCTTAGTCGATATTAGCTTCTATCCGTGGTTTGAACGGTTGCCTCTACTCAATCATTTCCGCAAGTTTGAACTCCCAACAGAAACTCCTCGACTGCAAGCCTGGTGGACAGAAGTACAGAATCGTCCTTCTATCCAATCAGTTGCTAATTCTCCTGAATAATACATTGAAAGCTTCACGAAGATTTTAGGTCAACCCACTGTAGTCAGTGCAGTTCAAAAGTAGGAAAGATCCTGTATGAGTAACAGCCAGCTTCTAGATAGACTCCAAGTTGATGAACTTCCTCAAATTGAGGCAAGTTTGAACTACTTGATTCCGATGACACAAAAGCCTGTTTACTATGTTCAGGAAACGCCAGCCGGACAGCCGCAACATAGTGGATCGTTTGAGGCACGACAAGTAGTCATCCAGAATGCGCGATCGCTCTCGAACTTATCTATCGATCGAGAAGGCTTTCAACTCGTTCATCATCACAGTTCTGTTCAGAATTTCTACGACGATGAAGCCGTTCGCTGCATTTACTATTCTGAAGCTGAAAAGCTGTTAACAGTCTTGACAGGCGCGTTCAAAGTCGTTGTGTTTGATCACAATGTTCGGAATGCACAACGGGCACAACGTCATGAAGACAGTGTCAAAGAACCTGTGAAGCGCGTTCACAACGATTTCACAGCAAAATCTGGTTATAGCCGTGCCAGGCTTGAGCTAGCGGCGCGAGGCGTTGAGAACATTGATGACTTGCTTCAGCATCGATTCAGTGTAGTGAATGTTTGGCGACCGATCGCTGCCCCTGTGCAAGAATCTCCGATCGCAGTTTGTGACGCGCAGAGTCTTGCCCTGACAGATCTCGTTCCACTTGATTTGGTGTACCGCGATCGCATAGGCGAAACTTACGCGATTACCTACAACTCCTTGCATCGTTGGTTCTACTTCCCACAGCAACAGCAACACGAAGTTCTACTGATCAAATGCTTTGATTCCGCAGAAGATGAGCGAGCAAGATTCACTGCTCACAGTGCATTCGACGATCCCACAAGTCCAGTCGATGCACCTTCTCGCGAAAGTATTGAACTGCGAACTTTCATTTTCTATCCCTCATAATCTAGGAGCAAATTGACGAGATGAGCGCAAGAAAACAACTGAGATTAGGCGCTTTTTTGATGAGTTCTGGGCATCACTTAGCAGCATGGCGACACCCAGATGCCAAGGCCGATGGCGGTCTTAGTTTTGAACATTTTAAGCAAGTTGCACAAACCGCAGAGCGCGGAAAATTTGACATGATTTTCTTTGCCGATGGGGTTTCAGTCCGTGATCGCGGAAACATCAACGCGCTGAGTCGAGCAGGACATGTTGCCCACTTTGAACCGCTCACGTTGCTTTCTGCACTCTCTGTTGTCACAGAACGAATCGGTCTAGCTGCAACGGTTTCAACCACCTACAATGAACCCTACCATCTCGCTCGCAAATTCGCTTCATTAGACTATCTCAGCGGTGGTCGAGCAGGCTGGAATCTAGTTACCTCTGCAACGAATGCCGAAGCAAAAAACTTCAACCTCGAAAAGCATCCCGATCATAGTCCTCGCTATCAACGCGCTCGTGAGTTTGTCGAAGTTGTGACGAAGCTTTGGGACAGTTGGGAGGATGATGCTTTTGAAAGAGATAAAGAATCTGGAATCTACTTTGACCCGGATAAACTGCATGTTCCGAACCACAAAGGCGAGTTCTTTTCTGTACAAGGCCCATTGAATGTCGCTCGTCCGCCTCAAGGTTATCCAGTCATTATCCAAGCGGGTTCTTCTGAAGATGGTAAGAATCTTGCGGCACAAACTGCTGAAGTCATTTTTACAGCACAGCAGACCTTAGAAGATGCTCAAGCGTTCTATGCAGATGTAAAAGGACGACTCGCAGAGTATAGACGATCACCTGATCATCTCAAGATCATGCCAGGAATTTTCCCCGTGATTGGGCGAACTGAGCAAGAAGCACAAGAGAAATTCGAGCTTTTACAATCGCTCATTCATCCTTCTGTTGGCTTGGGGCTTCTGACTGGGCTAGTCGGTGGAATTGATCTCTCGAACTATCCAATTGATGAGCCGTTGCCGAATTTGCCTGAGACGGAACTTGCTCAGAGTCGATTAAAGCTGGTTAAAGATCTCGCGCAACGAGAACAGTTAACAATTCGACAGTTGTATCTCGCGATCGCGGGTGCGCGTGGGCATCGGCAAATTGTCGGTACACCGGAATACATTGCAGATCAACTCGAAGAATGGTTTGTCAAGGAAGGCGCAGACGGCTTTAACATCATGCCGCCCTATCTACCGGGTGGCTTAGATGAGTTTGTCGATTTAGTCATTCCTGAATTACAACGTCGGGGATTGTTCCGAACTGAATATGAAGGACAGACCTTGCGAGAAAATCTTGGGCTACCTCGTCCAGAAAACCAACACCGAACAAAAGTGTTAGCATCCATTTCTTGACGAGAATTGTCTGAGGTAGCAGAAAAAGACGCTGTGGTTGCTTTTTACGATGAAGGAAGTAACCGCAGCATTTATTTCAGCACAATGAATGTTGTGGATGCTCAAGATGTCATTTTGCGTAGCGTTTCAATGTTCAACGCGAGTTTTTTCCCTAGCCATAGCGCATGAGCGGTATGATCAGCAACATCATCTCCTGTTGTTGGATGCACTAAGATATCTAATCCTTCGCGATTGAGCATCAGCCATGAAACAATCTCACCAAACTGCTCTGGGGCAAACAACACCTGATACATCGATTGCGGGTGAGGGCCTACATTTGCATCATGCCAGCGTCCCAGTTGGACTTCAAAGCGATCGCTCAATCCTTGCCGCACTCGTGCAGCCGCCTCACGACTCTCTGGATTAAAGTAAACATGCGCGTGGAAATCTTTGATCTCAGTCATAAGTTATTGAATAGTCAGAACGTTATTCATCAGATAAACCTAGCAAAGGTTCCTCAAAAATCTCATTCAGTAATCCCAAAGCTTCATCAATTTGAGCCACTTGTTCTGCGGTCAAGCTACTGAGCAAATCTGTAATGTAAGCGCGAGTTTGAGCGCGAGTCTGATATAGATGCTGCTTACCTTCCTCAGTCAAATTGAGTACAACTCTGCGGCGTTCTTCTGGGTTGTCATACCGCTCAACATAATTCCGCTGGACGAGCCTTTCTGTATTTGCCGATGCGGTAGCACGAGTTACTCCCAAATGTTCTGCAAGTTCAGATAACGATGCGCCGGGAGTACGATCGAGAAATGCCAGTGTTCGGAACTGCGGAACAGAGAGTTCAGTACTCTTTCGTGCCCGCATATCTGCCCGGAGACAACGCATCACTAATGGAATAACCTCCACTACCTTAGAGGCGCACTGCTCCGAAATCTTTTTCCGAGACAACTTTTTGGCTCCCATGCAACCGACACGCTCCAAATCGCTAACACAAATACGCTCAGAGTGCCATTGTACTGTATCGCCAGGATCTAAATCCACGGAGTACGTATCAGCGTCCCTGAGAGCGTCAGCGCTGGAGAATCCAAAATCTGAATTTCAATTCAAATCTTGGTGAATTTTGCAGAATCTCATCTGTATCTCTTCTATCACAAATACACTCCAACAATTAGAAACACAAATTATCAGAATTACAGATATTTTGTCTTTTAAATACTTTTTTCTCCTTAGTAACTATGCGATACTTCGCACAATCTACGGTGAGTTGATTGATTTAAGTAGTACTGTAGCAATCTAGCATACCCTATGAAACAGATGTGATGCTTTGTAGCTGTTAGTCTGCCCCAATTTCATAGATAAGTTAGGTTGCTATTTTTCTTAAGTTTTTTCAGAAAGGAATACCGACGCATCAACTTGCTGAAATTTCTACAATACCGTGAGGTTCACCTTCATACCTCAATCTATCCTATTATGACACTTGCTCCTGATCTGTCTTCAACTAAAACTTCTCTGTTACGCGATCGCTATGGAACAGCATTCGATTTAGATGCTCCTTGGAGTCGAACTTTATCTGACCTGTTCTCTCATCGCTCAATCCGAGCTTATCTTTCTAAATCGCTACCATCAGATACTCTAGAACTCCTAGTTGCAGCAGCACAATCGGCAGCAACCTCCTCGAATCTACAGACTTGGAGTGTTATTGCAATCACAGATCAAGCTCGTAAAGAACGATTCGCTCAACTTGCAGGCGGACAATCTCATATTCAGCAATGTCCATTGTTTCTGGTCTGGGTAGCAGATCTAGCACGACTTGCTCATATTACTGAAAATCGCGGGCTACCTCACGAAGGGTTGAACTATCTAGAGATGTTTTTGATGGCTTCGATCGATGCGAGTCTTGCGGCTCAAAATGCTGTCATCGCAGCAGAATCGCTCGGCTTGGGAACAGTCTACATTGGTGCATTGCGAAATCAACCGGAAGCAGTTTCAGCAGAACTTAATTTACCGAAGCATGTCTTTGCTGTATTCGGGTTGTGTGTTGGTTATGCTGATCCTGAAAAGCCAGCAGCGATTAAGCCTCGTTTGCCACAGGAAGCTGTTCTGCATCAGGAGCAGTACAGTTTAGAGATTCAAAACGAAGCGATCGAGCACTATGACGAAACGATGACTCGCTTTTACGCAGAGCAGCAGATGAATACGCCTGGAAATTGGTCACAGCATTCTGTCGATCGCATTGCGACTCCAGAATCGCTGCGAAATCGCGCTCAACTGCGTGAGTTTCTGAATAATTTAGGGTTTGAGCTACGTTAATTTAGAGGTTTTTCAGATGGTTACTACCTACGATCCGACTTTATTTCAGGGCGCAGCTTCGTATTATGTGCGCTATCGATCTCGCTATCCTCAAAGTCTATTTGATCGAATCGCCGATCACTTTCAACTCAGCCCTCAAGAACGCCTGTTAGATCTTGGCTGTGGAGCAGGATTAGTTGCAATTCCATTTAGCGATCGCTTCCGGGAAGTCGTTGCAATTGATCCCGATGCTGACATGCTCAAAGAAGCTCAGGCAGAAGCAAAAAGAACAGGGGTCAATAACATTCGCTGGATTCACGATCGCGCAGAATCGATTTCTGAAGAACTTGGTCAATTTCGACTGGCAACATTTGGGCGATCGTTTCACTGGATGCAGCGAGAACTCGTTGCGGAAAAATTGCGATCGCTGCTCACTGATGATGGCGGAATTGTCATTCTCAAAACGGGCGATGATCCCTGGAATAGTCAGCTACCTTGGAAGAAAACAGCAATTTCTGTAGTCAAGCGATGGCTTGGAGATCAGCGGCGGACAGGGCAAGCAGGACAGGGCACCTGGAAATCTCTAGACGTGCCTCATGATGTGGTGTTAGAGACAGCAGGATTTACACAGCACACTGCGATCGAAGTCACTTTTGAGAAAACCTGGACAGTGGATTCGTATTTAGGTTACCTCTATTCAACCGCGTTCGCACTTCCTTCTTTTTTTGGGGAGAACCGCGAAGAATTTGAAGCAGATCTCAAAAAATCATTGCTTGAGATTGAATCATCTGGCAACTTCACTGAAGTACTATCTGCTGCTGCACTGATTGCGCAAAAAAGTAAGTAATTCGTCTTCAATCATCTATCTTGGAGTTTGTACAATGAGATCAAGAATTAAGATCCATCGTCGTCAGTTTGTTCGCATTGTGCTGCCTGGTTTAGTCGGAGTTTCAACCGCAGCATTGGGCAGTTGTGGCAAGCCAGCTTCGACTGTCTCTAGTTCTCCCAATGCAGCAACTAATATTGCTGCCAATACTGGCTCTAGCATCGGCTCTGGAATCAAAACGAAGGTACTTCGCCTAGGCTTTCAGCAAGCAGGAGACTTAGTAAAAGTTACCGGGGTCTTAGAGAAACGATTAGAGCCATTAGGTGTCAAAGTTGAGTGGGCACAATTTGTCCAAGGTCCACAACTCATGGAAGCAATGAATGTGGATAAGATCGACTTAGGATCAGTTGGTGAAACGCCGCCTATTTTTGCTCAAGCAGCAGGAGCACAAATCGTTTATGTTGTCGGCTCAAAAACCACGCCCCAAACCGGAAAAAGCAGTATTATCGCTGTTCCGCCGGAGTCTCCCATCCAAAAAATTGAAGATATCAAAGGACAAGAAGTTTATTTTCAGAAAGCTTCAGCCTCTCACTACTTTATCTTGATCGCGCTGAAAGAAGCGGGACTAAGTATCAAAGATATCAAAGTCAGAAGTATCCCCAATGTAGAAGCACGAGCCGCATTTATTGAAGGTAAAGTACCTGTGTGGGTGTCGGGTGATCCTCACTACGCGATCGCAGAAAAGCTCGGTCGAATTCGGGTGCTTCGAGATTCCGTCGGAACGAACTCGCCCGGTGGGTACTATGTCGGTCGGCGAAAGTTTGCTGAGGAAAATCCTGAATTGCTTAAGATTGTCATTGAAGAGATTGACAAAATTGAGCAGTGGGCAGAGGCAAATCGAACCGATGCAGCTAAGCTCATTGCACCCGAACAAAAACTTGATTTAGATGTCATGCAGAAAGTGATTGATCGGCGCACATTTGGACGCAGAGCGATTAGCCCAGACCTGATTAGGGATCAGCAACGTGTCGTCGATGTGTTCTTTGAAAATGCGTTGATTCCTAAGAGGGTCAATGTTCAAGATGCATTGTTACCCTCTGATCTCTATGCTGCAATCACGCCACAAAACATTAGCCAACGCTAAGAATAGCAAGCTAGACATTGCGAGTTCTGGGTAGAGCTTTGAAGAAATTGAATCTCAGCTGTCGCTGCACTCTGGTAAAGGTTTTGGACAAGTTTAGAGCAAATTGATTAAAAACTCCGGTTTAACGGTAGATTTTTCGGTGTTTGATGCCTGTTTATGAGAGAATGGCGTGAGAATACACTTTTCACGCCTTTGTTGAATGACTCCTTTTGAGAAGAATCAACAACCTAAGCTCTTTATGACACGAGGATCAATCTATGAAACTCAGCACTTGGACAGCAAGAATTTTCGCAATGTTGGCAACTTTCACGGTGTTTTCAGCGCTTGCTCAGAGCGGGGTCGCAATTTTTCTCTTTTCCCCTAGCTTCACTCTCCATATCTCTAATTTTCCCCAAGTCCAGATCGCTAGTTGCTATCCTACAGAGCCAGAACCGAGTCCCTCTCCTACTCCGAGTCCTGCTCCGGCTCCAAAATTTCAGCTTGTATAGATTCAGCAGGATTGACCTATGAGCAGTGTTGAACTTTCTCTACCGCGCTCGTCGCAACCTCGCCCACAGCGGTTAGGCGTGCTGGTAATTTTAGCGATCGCAGTTGCCGCTGCAATCGGACTGACTTTGTTTGGATGGCGGCAGAGCGTTTTATTTCTGATTGGTGGATTGTTTGGAATCAGCTTGTATCATGCAAGTTTCGGTTTTGCTTCTGCTTATCGGAGACTCTTTGTTTATGGCGATGTGAATGGAGTCTTGTCTCAAGTTTTGATGCTTGCGATCGCGACTGTGTTGTTTGTACCGTTCCTCGCAACTGGGTCTTTCTTGGGGCAACCGATTGAAGGAGCTGTTGCACCCGTTGCTGTTCAAGGCGCGATTGGAGCATTTCTATTTGGGATTGGAATGCAATTAGGGAGCGGGTGCGCTTGTGGAACGCTATACACGATCGGGGGTGGCAGTAGCGGTATGGTGTTGACATTGCTGACATTTGGAATTGGTTCTTTCTGGGCAAGTCTCACTGGAGGTGTTTGGGCAGGATTGCCGAGATTGAATCCAATTTCTTTGGTTAACACTTGGGGTTGGGCTGGTGGTGCAATTCAGCTCGCAGTCTTGGGATTGATTGCGTTTGTGCTTTGGAAGCGACGGGATACGACTCCCTCTGTGCAGCGATCGTTCTCATTGCTGTATGGTCCTTGGTCGTTGGTTTGGGGCGCGATCGCGCTTGCTGTTCTAAACTGGTTGACACTGCTTGTTGCTGGAAGACCTTGGGGCGTGACCTGGGGCTTTACGCTCTGGACAGCGAAGATTGCTCAATTCTTGGGGTGGGATCCAGCAGCGAGTGCATTTTGGAGTAAAGGATTTGGAGCAGACGCTTTACAAAAAAGTGTCTTCGCAGATCCAATTTCTGTGACTAATTTCGGTGTGATTCTAGGAGCCGCACTCGCAGCAACTTTAGCAGGAAAGTTAGCAGTTAAAAAACCTCAATCAAGGTTAGCGATCGCGGCTGCGTTGATCGGCGGTTTGATGATGGGCTATGGTGCAAGGCTTGCGTTTGGTTGTAATGTTGGTGCTTACTTTGGTGGCATTGCATCAACCAGCTTACATGGTTGGCTTTGGATTGTGTTTGCGCTCTTGGGGACGGGAATTGGCGTGAAGGTGCGATCGCTGTTTCAACTCTCAAATTAATCATGCGATGGATTGTCCTGTTGGCGATGATATTAGGCTTGTTGATAGCTCCGGCAGGTAGCTTTCTGCCTGGTGCTCACCACAGGACAAGTCACACCATTTCTACAGGTTCAGCGCTCGCTCAGTACTATTTTGATCAAGGATTACTCTTTGCTTACGGTTTCAATTATGCAGAAGCTTATCGATCGTTTCAGACCGCTGTAAAGCTCGATTCTCATTGTGCGATGTGCTACTGGGGAATGGCTTATGTGTTGGGTTCAAATATCAATACTGAAATGCCAACAGATCGAATGCCACTCGCTTGGGAAACGGTGCAAAAAGCGGTTTCACTCCAAAATACGGTTACTTTAGCAGAACGGACATATATTCAAGCATTATCAAAGCGATATACAGCTAGTTTGAACTACGATCGCGCTTCTCTCAATCTTGCTTATGCCAATGCAATGCGCGAAGTTGCTCAGAGCTATCCGGCTGATTTAGATGCCGCAACACTCTTCGCTGAAGCTTTGATGGATACTACGCCTTGGAACTATTGGCAGAACAATGGCAAGCCAAAACCAGAGGGGCAAGAAATTCTTGACACACTGCAATCCGTTCTAGAACAAGATCGCAACCACATCGGAGCATTACATTTCTACATTCATGCAGTAGAAGAAAAGCATCCAGAACTCGCGATCGCGGTTGCGGATCGACTGCGAGATTTACATCTTCCGCTTGGGCATCTCGTTCATATGCCGTCTCACATTTATCTAAGAGTTGGGCGCTATCAAGACGCAGTCAGAAGTAATCAAGACGCGATCGCAGTTGACCAGAAAACACGAACGCAGAATGGGATCTACCGATTTGCTTACATGCCGCACAATCAGCACTTTCTCTGGTACGCGGCTACACTTGCTGGAGAACAACAGATCGCGCTTCAAGCTGCGGGACAGACTGCAAAACTGGTTGATCCCAATTTGCTACGAAAACCAGGATATGGAACCTTGCAACACTATTTGTCGATTCCTCTGTATGCTTGGGTCAAATTTGGACAGTGGGATAAAATTCTTGTTCAACCTGCTCCTGAAGCTGATTTAGCTTATCCTACAGGCGTTTGGCACTATGCGCGAGGATTAGCATGGGCACATCAAAATGAGTTGCAGAAAGCAGAAATAGAACTAAAACAATTAAGAGCGATCGCATCAAGTCCAGTCCTAAATGGCGTAACAATTTGGGATGTGAACACTACGGCGGATTTGCTAGAAATTGGGTCGGAAGTTTTAGCAGCAGAGATTGCGGCAAGACGGGGAGAGATTGAGCCAGCGATCGAATGGTTGAGAAGTGCGATCGCGAAAGAAGATCAACTTACCTATGATGAGCCTGCGCCTTGGCATTCTCCAGTGCGGCAATCGTTGGGTGCTTTGTTGCTGGTGCAGAAGCGATCGGTAGAAGCGGCACAAGTATTTCGAGAAGATTTGGCAATCTATCCGAATAATGTTTGGTCGCTTCAAGGATTGGCACGTAGTTTGAAGTGAATGGTGATTTAAGGTATCGCGACCGCTGCGTATATCATGAAAGAATCAACCAGAGCCGTGGAAGTTGAAACCTCGCCATGACACAGGCACTCGAACAGCGAATCTATACTCCTGAAGAGTATCTTGAGCTTGAACTGGCTTCTGAGACTCGCAGCGAATACTGCAATGGAGAAATAATTCCGATGACCGGAGGGACTCCTGATCACAATGAGTTGGCAATTAACCTCGCATCCTTGCTGAAATCTACTCTGCGAGGAAAGCCTTATCGCATTTTTGCAACAGATCAACGGCTTTGGATTCCTGCTCGCAATCTCTACACTTATCCTGATGTAATGGTAACTGAAAAGCCTTTACAACTTCAGACCGGGCGAACTGATACGGTGATTAATCCCTGCTTCATCGCTGAAGTGCTATCTAAATCAACGCAAGATTATGATCACGGGGATAAGTTTTCTGCTTACCGCACGATCGAGAGCTTCGGCGAATATTTGATGATTGACCAATACAGCATTCACATCGAACACTACGTTAAAACGGCTGCCCATCAATGGCTACTCTCTGAATATGACGATCCGAGTGTCACGTTGACTTTGAGAACGTTTGACGCTCAAATCCAAATCGCTGCGCTTTATGAAAATATTGAGTTCGATCGTTGATAAAACTTAAGCACCAGCTTTGGAAGCGCAAATGCGAAGTGAACGAGAAGCCTATAAAGAAGGTTGAGGCATCTGTGGAACATCCTGAAATCATCGAATAACAACGCAATCTCGAAGGAAACGCAACCCAATGAGCCAAATTCAGACACTCCACCAACATGTAATGGATTTAGCTGAAGCAGCAGCAGTCGCCCGTTAGGTGAGACTGAACAGGCTGTACAATTGACGCGACAAGCGTTTGAACAAGAAGCCGAAGCTGCATCGTGCCGAAACTCTCGATGCGGAACCGAATCGTTCTGTGCTTCATTGCAGTGCTGCATCGCTCGCGATCGAATCTGGCGAATTCCAAACCGCAGAACGTCTGATTGCGATCGCGTTATCCGGCAACCCACCACCAGAAATCGCGGAAGAACTCAAGGATTTATTCATCCAAATCAACTTAAACCAATATCTGAAACGTCAAGGTATCGACCTCGATATCAATGGATTGCGAGAGTTGGTCAATCAATAGAGTAGAATTCCCAATAAAGCAATCTGACCTTAGGAAACCAAAACGACAAAGTTAATCGAGAGTAGTTCAACCTAGATCGTTGATTGGCTATAAAGATAACCGAAAATGCGTACAGTTAAGACATGGCAGTATCAGTTTTCTATTCGTGGCAAAGTGAACTTCCTGAAGCTGCCAATCGTTATTTCATCCGAGATGCTCTGAAAAGAGCGATGCGTAATATTCAAGAAGATTACGGACTTGATGAGCGTCCGGAAGTGGATCACGATACAAAAGGGACACCAGGATTACCAGACATAGTGCATACGATTTTTGCAAAAATTGAGGCAAGTTCTGCTTTTGTTGCTGATGTATCTTTTACATCTGAATCAGTTAATCAAAGACGTTGTGCAAACGCTAACGTTCTTATTGAGCTTGGATTTGCGCTGCACTCGCTTGGTGACGAGCGGCTGATCTTAGTTATGAATGAAGCTTTTGGAAGCCCAAAAGATCAAATGCCCTTCAATCTTGCTGCACGTCGTTGGCCAATCACCTTCACCCTTCATGCAGATGCGGATAAGCAAATTCGTAAAAAGGTTTATGAAGAACTCGTAGCCAAGCTGACCACAGCACTTAAAACAATGGCAGAGAGTGGTGTTCTATTTTCAACTCCCGCCACAAGGTCATCAGTAAAGACTGATCGGCTGCTATTTGCTAAGCTTTTGGAGCAGTTTCCCCCAAATGGCAACATGGTATATTTTCTTCGTGATTGGGATCTTGGAAACGCATTTCCTTACGAATGGTTGAGAGAAGTTGATTGTTTCATTCAGGACTGGAGTAATTCTCTATATGAGTTTCTAGATTCTAACCTTGAGGGTAAACGTGCAGACTTTATGAAGAAGTTAACCTTATTCCGATCTGAACTTAGTCTCAACGGGTGGAGATCAGGAAATGATGGTGATATTTTTTCTATGGAACTAGATGAATTCAATGATACACATCCTCGTTGGAAGAAGAGAGATGAACTCAATGCTATGGCAACAGCGGTATATGAGGCATACCAAGATCTTATTCGAGCTTGCAAGGTTCGGCTCGGTTCCCCAGAAGTCAACTAACAAAAGGTTGCAAAGATAGCTAACCTATAAACTTTCCCATTTATCCTCGTACCTGTCCATTCTGCGTTGCCTCGATCGGTAAAAATCCACCCGCTTGCATTCTCCATAACTTGTAGTAAGCGCCCTTCCGATTCAGCAAAGCATCATGCGTTCCATCTTCAATAATGCGACCTCGATCAAACACCAAAATACGATCGAGATGCGCGATCGTAGACAACCGATGCGCCACCACAATCACGGTTTTATTGTCCATTGCTAAATCCAGCGTCTCCTGGATTGCTTTCTCAGTAATCGAATCCAAACTCGAAGTCGCCTCATCCAAAATCAGGATTGGTGCATCTTTGAGAATCACTCGGGCTATAGCAATCCGCTGCCGCTGTCCACCCGATAATTTAACGCCCCGTTCCCCCACCAAAGAATCATATCCCTCTGGCATCGGCACAATAAAATCATGGGCATGAGCTTTCCGCGTTGCCTCGATCACCTCTGCTTCCGTTGCATCCAAACGCCCATAGCGAATGTTCTCCCGCAACGTGCGGTGAAACAACGAAGGATCTTGAGGAATCAGGCTAATCTGCGCGTGCAAAGCATCCTGAGTCATGTCCCGAATATCCACACCATCAATCAAAACTTGTCCCGATTGCGGATCAAACAACCGCAAAATCAGATTCACAAAAGTCGATTTTCCAGACCCAGAAAAGCCCACCAGTCCAACCCGTTCTCCTGGTTGAATCGTAATCGAGAGATTGTCAAACACAGGCTTCTCTGGCGAATAGCTAAACTGCACCTGCCGAAACTCAATCTGACCTTGCACAATGGTGGGCGCGATCGCAGTGTCTCGATCGACAATCTCGTGCGGTTGAACGATCGTGGAAACACCGTTGATCACATTGCCAATATGCTCAAAAAATTCCAGAAATCGCTTGCTCAAATTTCGAGCTTCACTAATAATCAACAGCGACAAACTCGTTGCCACCACAAAATCAGCCGCCGCAACCTTGCCCTGACTCCAGAGCGAGAGCGAATAGTAAAGCGTTCCAATTTTCAAAACCGCAGCAGAGATAAACTGAAACCAGCGAATCCGCTCAGAGTACCAATTAGACTTTCTCACCTCGATGAGTTCTCGCCGTAATTGCTCATTCAAATAACGGCGTTCAAACCCCAGACGCGCAAAAAGCTTAGTGCTAACCAGATTCGTCACCGCATCGACAATCATCCCGGTCGTCTCACTTCGAGCCGCCGCCGCACCACGAGCATAGATTCGGCAACGAGTCGCAAGCCAGAAGGAAATCCCAATAAACGCAACTGCCCACACTCCAACAAATGCCGCGAGGGGCGGATAGGCACGATAGAGCAACACAACAGCAACAACATATCCCACAATCACCGGCAAAAATTCTGTGATTGCCATTTGCATCGTCTGCGTTACACCTAAGGAAGTTTCACTAATCCGATGCGCCAACGCTCCAGAAAAACTACTACTGAGATACCGATGAGAATGCTGTTGCAAATAGGCATAGAGCGATCGAACAATATGCTGACGATGAACCGGATGGAGAATGGTTTGCAACAGTCCCGTAGCTCGTCCGAATACGACTTCTCCCACGCTCAATGCTGCGAATAGCATGAGCGGTTGTCTCACGGTCTCAAAGATCAGTTGGCTATCTCCCGTCGATCGCGTCACACTACGAATAATTTCCCCGATCGCATAGGGCAACATAATGCCGCAAGTGGAATGGATAATCTCTAGGATTACCATTGCCACATACCACCAACGAAACTGATTCACAAAATAGCAAATGAATCGAAACGCGGTGGTTGGTAAAGGGGGCGCTTCCGTAGCCCTTTGGAATGGTTGAGCAGAACGAGAATGTTTGAGGAAAGAACGGCGACTTGCAAAGCGAGAAAAGGCAACGCGGCGGTTCAATGCAGACTCTCCCTAATTGTTGTCAAACTGTTGCAGAATGGCAGGAATCTCATTCAGATTGTCAATGGTGGCATCGGCGATTGGCGTTTCTAACCAATAGAAATCTTGTTTCCAAATCGTTTTCATCCCAACCCTTTTGCCCCCTCAATATCTGCTTTTGGATGATCCCCAACAAAAACACTGTTTTGGGCAGTGGCTCCTAATCGATCTAAAGCTCGCGAAAAAATCTCAGGCTCCGGTTTTCTGACTTGTTCAACTTCTGAGATGAGGATGGTATCAAAGTAATCTCGAATTTCCAATCCATCGATCGAACGATTCTGAACATGCCCTAACCCATTGGTCACAATCCCTAACAAGTACCCTTGTAGTTTCAACTGGTACAACGTTTCGGTAAGAAAAGGAAACGGAATACAATGCCACTGAAACTGAGTTTCGTAATCCTCAAGCAAAGCTTGCCAACGAATCGTCTCAATGCCAAATTCTACAACCAGGGCTTGATAAACCTGATCTTTCCAAACTCGACCATGACAGTCTAGCTCAATAAATCGACCTACATAATCCGCTTTAGAGACGTGATTGAAAGAGCGAGATAGTCGATCGTACTGGTCTGAAATGAACTGCTGAACCGATGCATTGCGATCGAGCAAAGTATCATCCAAATCAAACAGAATTGATTTCAACATTTACCGCACAGCATCCCCTCGACGGTATTCAGCCGTAATGTCATCTAATTTTTGTTTCAAGCCCTCATCCAGTTTGACTGCGATCGCTTTTAAACTCTCTGTTAATTGCTCTGGACGACTCGCCCCAATAATGGGAGCCGTAATCACCGGATTTGCCAGAACCCAAGCGAGAGAAAGCGTCGTTAACGACAAACCAGCCGCATCAGCAACAGTGCGTAGCTCGTCAACAGTATCAAATTCGCGATCGTGCCAGTAGCGATCCTGATATCGTTCCGCAGCAGCACCGAGCGTAAATCGAGTTCCTGGAGTGGGCTGACCCGTGCGATCGTGCTTTCCAGTCAGCAATCCTCCTGCCAATGGATTGTAAGGAATCACGCCCAACCCTTCTTCCTGAGCAAGCGGAAATAGTTCCCGCTCAACTTCGCGAAAAAGCAAGTTATAGCGTGGCTGAATTGACACAAAACGTGTGAGATTCCGCACATCCGCCCGACCTAAAGCACGGCTCAAGCGATACGCCAGAAAATTAGACACACCAATATATCGAACTTTACCAGCTCGAACAATAGTATCTAATGCCTCTAGCGTCTCATCTAAGGGTGTTGAAGGATCATCAGAGTGCAATTGATACAGATCAATATAATCCGTATTTAATCGGCGTAGGGAAGCATCGATCGCATCAAGTAAATGCTTGCGAGAAGCTCCCTGATCCCAAAGTGCATCTCCCACTCGTCCGACTGCTTTTGTAGCAATAATGAAGCGATCGCGCTTCCCCTTCAGCCAGCGTCCAATAATCTCCTCGGTCTTGCCTGCGGTAGCGACACCACCGCCTAAAGGATAGACATCAGCCGTATCGAGAAAATTGATTCCACTTGCTGCTGCCGTATCTAAAATTTGTCGAGAAGTTTCTTCATCGGACTGCAAACCAAAAGTCATTGTTCCAAGAACAAGACGCGAAACGGTTAATCCAGTTTGACCAAGTTTCGTAGTAGGTAAGGACATATCAGATTTAATCAGTTATTGCCTCAATCTTTCGTCCCTAACTCCCCCAAGCTTGAGAGACTTTGAAAGTAAAAGATTTCTTGCTGTCAAAGTCCCCCATTCTGGGAAATTTAGGGGGCACAAGCTGCTAGAAACGAAGCAGTTCTCTATGCTGTCACTAAATTCTGCTTCGCAGAGTTAGATTCGATGCTGCTCAGTTTCGATTCAACTGCTGTACCCTTGAAGAAATCAGGATTCGCTTCGGTATACAGCTTGTAGGGATTCTCAAACACATAAGCTTTGAAGTCAGCTTCAGAAATTACGCCTTCTTCGACAAGCTCCCAGCTTTCTGCAAGGGGCAGAGTAATATCTGGAACATCCCAGTGACCCACATCCGACGAGTAGATCGCATTGATCTTGGCATTGAGCGGATTCGCTTTATCATTGAACGCAGCCGCGATCGTGCGATCGTCAGATTCCGACCCAAAGAAGAAGCTATTCACCCAGCGATCGCGAATATCTTCAACCGTTTCAATACCAGCCGCCGCAAAATCTTCTAGCTCACTGCCAACGGGATCGCGACTATAACGGTTAAACGATGCTCCGAGAACTGTCCGAGTCAACTCTTCTGGACTGAGAGAATAGCCTTGCGTCACTTCACCTCCAAAACGCTCAAACAATTGATAGAGTTCGTTAGAGTTCGTGAGTGCTGGATTATAGTTCTGCAACGCTTTCAGATTGCGTTTCGAGAAGCGATCGACGAGATGAATGTAAACATGAGCGCCCCAATCGGCTCCGCCTTCTAGCATGGCAACGCGCAATTTCGGAAAACGTCGCGTTACTCCACCAAAGAACAATGCTTTTGCAAACGCCTGTGATCCATCTGCAAAGTGTCCGATGTGATTGTTCATGTAGTTACTGATGGAAGAACGCCCTGTCCAACCTTGGCTTCCATAGTGAGTGGTCACCGGAACACCCAATTCCACAACTTTTGCCCAGAATGGATCGTAGTCGTACTCACTATCCAAACCAAAAAAGTCAGTGTACGAAGCGTACTTCGCAATTTCCGGGAACTGATCCGGCGGATATTTATCTGCGATCGCTTTAATTGGTCGTCTTACACCACCCGGAATATTGATCACTTTCAAGCCCAAAGTGTTCACCACAAATTCGAGATCCGCGATCGCTTCTTCAGGTGTGGTCATCGTGATTCCAGCCACAGGCGTTAAGTGATCGCTGTACTTGCGATAGATATCTGCATGATAGTGATTAATCGCTTTTTGCAGCGCTTGACGATGCTCAGGTTTGGCTCCTCCTGCTGCTAGCGCATTGTTTGGAAACAGCACAGAATAGTCTGAGCCTTGCTCCGCCTGACGTTCATAAAGCAATTCTGGTAGCGTGTAGGTTGCGAGATCCAGCGTGTTGCGCGTGACTCTTGCCCACCAGGGCGCTCTCAAAGTGCGATAGTATTGCCGCTCTTCTGGCGTTTGCTGATACCAATCTTTTCCTTCAATTCTAGAATTCAACCGTGAATTCTCTGCCTTGCGTAATTCGTCTACTAAATGCGAACCTCCATAGTTCGCAATATAATCCTCAAATGCAGGCGTAAAGTCATTGGTATGAACATCGGTGTCAATCACCGGATAATTGAGTTGGGCGCGAATCTTAGCAGAACGAGAATTATTCAGACGGCTATGCTCAACCATGATTTATTGTCCTCAATTCGTGTTGAGTGAATTACAAGCGAAGTTCACTAGAGCTTGCTTGTCAAGCTTACTCGTCTCTATCTGAAATGTTGTGTAACTTGGATTACAATTGTAAAATAACCTAACATTTAGATTATCTAATTGATTGAGGACAAAAAATCGAGATGATATACTGCAAAATTTAGGACCGCAGAACGACATTGATTAAGTGCTAGCAGCTTAAACTCTCGCTGTACTTAGACTCTCGTCTCTGGTCATATTCGATGAGACAATGATAATCGGTCGGGTTGGTAGCGCTTGTTGTTAGCACCCGTCAATGTTACTGATTTCATAAGCTACTGCTTCATTTGATTCAAGGTAGAGATAGTTATGTTCAGAAGAAGAGCAGGTTTACTAATTTTTGGAATTGCTGTTCCCTTTAGCTTAGGAACAGGACTATACGCCGCATCACGGTTTGAGAACGTAGCCAGAGACGAATCACCTCCATCTTTTTCATCGCCCACTCCAGCGCAACGAGGATCTACTTATCCTCAGCGTCCATTTAACTTTGTTGATGATGCAGAATCCTACCATGACTTTTATCAGTTCCGTCAACAACTGCGACAAGCAATTAGGCTACGAGATGCTAATTTCATTCGCTCAATTTCTGCACAAGACATCAAGCTCACGCTTGGACCCCCACAGACATGGAGTGATTTAAATATAGATGACCCAAAAGCTCCGATCTGGCAAGAGATGGACAAAACTTTTGCTCTAGGTTGTCGTAGCAAAAATAAAGGTGAATCTTGGGTTTGTCCTAATATTTTTGTTGATTGGAATAGAGAATTAGATTCTTTTAATTATTTAGTTCAATAGTCCGGACAGAATTTTGACAAGAAAGCTACCCGTCGCTTAGGGTGCAAATAATCACAAACGCACCGGATGGATAGCTATGGAAGCCATTGTACAAAGCCTGCTTGCCGAAGTGGGCAATTTCGCAAACCGCAAACGAAATTCTTAGTGACTTTATTCACAACGATGTTGGTCGTGTGTGGCAAAGTTAACTTCACCAATCTGAGCCGCTACAGCAACTTGAGCGAACGCACCTACCGCCGCCAGTACCAGCAAGACTTCGAGTTTGCCCCGTTGAATCAGGCGTTGGTTGCTGAGGCAAGTCGAGCAGGCACGGTAAGGCTTGCGGTCATGGACTGCTCGTTTGTTAGCAAGAGTGGCAGAGCGACGTTTGGATTAGATCGGTTTTGGAATGGATGTGCTAGTGGGTCATTTGGCATGAATATCGCCATTTTCTGTTGTGTCTGCCAAGATAG
>VFQU01000947.1_pt1 | contig 19884 bp, 12 predicted proteins | sample 3512311 | NCBI WGS metagenome assembly VFQU01 (sample SAMN10412377, study PRJNA504923) | tailings metagenome | isolation source: Relicate 3 Philex TSF3 active mining site | place: Philippines: Tuba, Benguet | collected 2017-08-29
CTTACGCCCCTCAGTATTCGAGTAACCTGTCAAAGCATCACCCCAAGGATCATTCACAATGAATCCATCGGGTGTGTACCCAATGACAGTCACAATATGACCGTAGGACGTGAACATTCCACATAAGACAACGGGGCGACCATTGATCAATTCTTCCCTAATGTCTCGGAATGTCCATCTCGTACTAAAGATCCCGTCATATCCATAGGCATTAATCAAATTCGTCAGCGTATTGTGATTGATCTGCGACCCTTGTCCGTCTTTGTTAAAGCACCATTGCAAAAGCTCATCTTCTAGCTGGCTCCCCCAGCGCGCACGAGTTCCCAGATAGTACATGCACATCGCGATCGAGGTGACATTACAAGTAGACCAATAGAAACGCGGATTGTCTCGCTGTGAAAAGTACGGCACATTTAACTCTACTGTTCCAGGGATCGGGTTAAACGATCGATTGCCTCGACTCATTCGCACAAAGTCTGGAAACAGATAGCCTGTGTTGCCAAATCCTGGAAGCTCCTCATTCAGCGAAACTTTGATGTGCCCACCCTCGATCATGTAGCTCGAGACACTGTAGAACTGATTCGCATTGAAGGTCGCTCTCTCATCGGGTTGAAGTTGTGACGACTCGACAGGACGTTTCTTGATGATGGTATCGCGCAAGGCTGTCACCGTCAGAGAACTCGAATCATAAGGAATTTCCTTTCCGTTGCGTTTGATCTGAGCATATTGCCAGAAGATAAACCCTCGGTTGCCAAACCCTGGAATCGGATCTTTCAACGTCACTCTGAAATGTCCCTGCGTAAACGCATAGCCTATGATTTGGAACACTTGACCTTCTAGCACCTGGGTTCTCTGATTCGCAGCTAACGCCGACGAATCAGCCGCAGAAGTTTTTAAGAAGGTTGTTTGACGAATTAAAAGCTGCGCAGCCAAGGGAATATCTGGGACATCATCGAGCGAAAATCTGAAAATCTGCGATCCCTTGCTCAGTTGGACATGGTCTTCATAGAAATAACCGAAATTGCCGATCGGTGCGATCGCACTTGCTAGATCTAACTTCAAATGTCCATCAATAAATCCATAGCGATTGACCGTGTAAGTCTGTCCCGCTTTGACTAAAATTTTCTGCTGATTGTTCAACCGGGACGAATCATCGGTCGAGACTTTGAAAAACGTATCTCGAAGCACTTTCACAGTCAAAGCTTGTCCAACCGTCAGCGGATCGCGACTAACGGTAATGTAAAACACTCGATTTTCAACCAGTTTATTACTACCATCGAAACCTTTTAGCCTCAACCAGCGTGCGCCTGGTGTTGAAAATCCCCTCGGCATCGAAACTTGCCAAGTTCCATTATTCAGCGTCACGCCTAAATTGAATTTATCCTCTGCCATGACGGTGATACGCCGGATGCGCCGGGCATCATAACTGCCTTTAAGCACAACAGGTTTATTCACTAAAACTTCTTGTGGTCCGGCATAAGTTGGAGGTGCACTGCCGCCCCCGGATGTAAGCGATTCTGTCGCGATCGTGCTGTCAGTCATGTGGATATCCCTGAATTAGTTCCGACCAGTTCGCCTCTTAATATACTCATGCTTTTTGAAAGCGAAAAAAATCTGACCATCGATAAATCTTTCGATCGTCAGATTCTTCTTAAAATTGGTGGAATGAGGGAATAGGAGCATGGGGAGCAAGCACTTCACTCCCCACTCTCCCTAAGCCCCTATCGCCTGCAAAATATCCGTCGCATGCGTATCCGTCTGAATCGTCGTAAACACCTGAGCAATCTTGCCATCTGACCCAATCACGTAAGTCACGCGCTTCGAGTAGCCGCCGCCATCGACATCATACGCCTTGGTAATTGCCCCATCGGTATCTGCCAATAAAGGGAACGGCAAGCTGAATTTCTCTGTAAAGCGCTGGTGAGAGACTTCATCGTCCATGCTCACTCCAAACACGGGAATCCCCTTGCTGGTGTACTGTGCGTAATTATCGCGGAAACTGCACGCTTCTTTGGTGCAGCCTGGGGTATCGTCTTTCGGATAGAAATACATCACAACCGTTTGACCCGCATAATCTGAGAGTTTCACGGTATTGCCGTTCGTATCTTTGACAGTGAAATCGGGGGCGGTATCGCCTACATTTAACGGCATGAGTCTGACTCCTGAACAAAATTAATTTGCTTCACAAATTGTAATCTCTTTAGTTCTGCGATTTAATTTGAATTGAAGATCGCTCTCAGAAGCGATGTATTTTGAGAGAAAACCAAAAAATCGCAATTATGAAAAAGCTCCTCCATTCTTTTTTGAGAGGGTTGCTGCTAGCAATGGTTTTATTCACCTCGCTATCTGCGGCTCCTGCCTACGCTACCAGTTTGTATGAAGTGCCGCCAGTCTCTGAAGAGACACGAGTGGTCGATTTAGGTGACATTATTAGCCGTTTTAATGAAGGAAAGCTGACGGATACCTTGAATGATCTGGCAGATAAAACAGGTCAGGAAGTGCATTTTGTGACGATTCGCCGCCTCGATTATGACGAGACGATCGAGAGTTTTACGACCAAGCTGTTCCAACAGTGGTTTCCTACGCCTGAAGCGGGTGCAACTCAGACGATCGTGGTTTTAGACAGTTTGACGAATAATTCTGCGATCGCAACCGGCGAAGAGGTAAAAGCCTTGATGTCGGATGAAGTTGCGAAAAGCGTGGCTCAGGAAACAATGCAGGCTCCTCTGCAAAAGGGCGATCGCTATAATCAGGCATTTTTGGATGTGAGCGATCGTTTAGTGGCAGTGTTATCTGGTGAGCCTGATCCAGGTCCTCCAGAAATCGTAGATAACGTGAAGACAGAAGGCACGTTTGCATCGCGCGAAGAAACAGCGCAAAGTAATGCGGTTCCCTGGGTGATTGGATTGTTGATTGCAGCAACGATTATTCCGATGGCGACCTATTACTGGTATGTGCGGTAGGAGAGTGGGGAGTAGGGAGTGGGGAGATTAGGAAAAACAAGGGACATAATTGTGGTTCTTATTTCCCGAGCAGTTCATACCCATTCCCAACGTTCATTACAGACGCTCAAGGGTCTTCTAGGCGAGCAAAACAGACTACCGTTTGATTTTGGATGGAATTCAGACCGTATAGAAATTCCCGTCTGAGTTGATTTTCTCTTTTACAATGCAGCCTTTATGGGATTTACTTACGATCGAACCATTCATTTCTCCGAAACTGATGCAGCCGGAGTCGTCTACTTTGCGAATGTGTTGACGCTTTGCCATGAGGCTTACGAGGCATCATTAGCTGCCAGCGGGATTTCAGTGCGATCGTTCTTTTCTGGGCAAGACATTGCCGTGCCGATTGTTCATGCTGAAGTCGATTTTTTTAGTCCGATGTTTTGTGGGGATCTCATTACGATCGAATTAACTCCTCACCTGCTAAAACCGAGTGAATTTGAGATCCGATATCAGTTGATGCAGGATTCAAAGTCGGTTGGGAAGGCTTTGACGCGGCACGTTTGTATTGCGACCAAGACGAGAACCCGAATCGAACTTTCGGAACAATTGCAGTGTTGGGTCGATCGCTTTCGGTAAGAGCCTCCGAAAAACGTCTACAATCGGAAACGCTTAGCCACACTCTTCACAGACATGGAACAAGAAGTTATTACCCTCCTTTCGAGTCGCGAAATTGAGAAAATGCGTCGGGCTGGGAAGCTTGCAGCGCAGTTATTGCAGCATTTAGAGCCGTTTGTTAAGCCTGGGGTGAGTACCCTAGAACTCAATGACGAGGCAGAACGATGGACACAGGCACATGGCGCAAAAAGTGCGCCCCTGGGATATAACGGGTTTCCAAAATCGATTTGTACGAGTGTGAACGAAGTCGTTTGTCATGGGATTCCCAATGCCAAGCAGATTTTGAAGGACGGCGACATTATTAATATCGATGTCACGCTGATTGTGGATGGGTATCACGGAGACACGTCGAAAATGTATTTCGTGGGTGAACCTTCTCCTTTGGCGCGTCGGTTGGTTGAAGTCACCGACAAGTGCCGCCAGTTAGGCATGGATGAAGTGAAACCTGGGGCAAGAATTGGCGACATTGGAGCGGCGATTCAAGAGTATGCAGAATCGCAAGGATTCTCAGTTGTGCAAGATTTTGTCGGGCACGGGATTAGCCATATTTTCCATACCGCACCGCAGATTCCTCACTATGGGAAGCGGGGAACTGGGAAAAAGTTAAGACCGGGAATGGTGTTTACGATCGAGCCGATGATCAATGAGGGCACTTGGGAAGTTGAGGTGATGTCCGACAAGTGGACAGCTTTGACGAAGGATCGCAAACTGTCAGCGCAATGTGAACATACGATCGCCGTTACTAGCACAGGCTACGAAATTTTGACGCAGGCTTAGGTGATTCTTCCCGCGAGAATGGAAAGGGTTGGGAATGTCACAGTAAGCGACCAACCTTTCCAAGCAGAGGTAGAGCAATCACCTTACGCTGCCATAACCGTACCATGAGCAACATATTCAAGCCGAAATAGCCTGAAGTCATAAAACTAGCAGTCAGCAGCAACGGTAGGGGAATCGAGTCTGCATTGATGGCACTGGCTCCGAGCAAACCATAGAGCAGCAGCCAGCCCATCGCCATTTTGATCACAAATCGACTCAAGGCGCGTTCTTGCCGACTTCCGGCGTGACGATAAAGCGTCCAAACTGCTGGAAAAAATCCAAAAATCGGAACAAGGTAGAAAAATAGCCGCACGTGCCGAATTGCATCCGGTTCAATCTCGTCAAGTTGGAGATCATCAAATTCTTTCATCGGTTAAATCACAGGGAAGGAAGATGTACCACGAATCAAAACGCGATAATAATAACTAGAGACTGCCCAAAATCGTCTCGTGATTTAACTGTTGTTCATTGATGCATCATGCTTCATCGCAATAAGCTGTGGATTTGGTGGGATGCGTTGTCCCCCGTGTCAAAAGCGATCGCATTCGCGTCGTTTGCTCCCTTACTCGTTCTCAATGCCTGGGCAATTTCCTCGATTTTTGGATATTTCCATTCGCTGTTAGCGATCATTGTGGGTGCGTCTTTGCTGACGTTTTTACTGAACTATCCCGTCAGTTATATGCAGCAGCATGGAACCACACGAGGACGAGCGGCAATTATCGTCTTTCTGTTTACAATTTCGGTCTTACTCGCGATCGGCGTCACGCTCGTTCCGCTCGCCCTACAACAAGCGCAACAGTTAGTGACCCGGTTGCCTGACTGGATCGACTCCGGTCAGCGACAATTGATTCTGCTCAACGATCAGATCGAAAAAGCTGGATTTCCAATTAGCTTGGACGTTTTAGCCGATCAAATTACTGCACCCCTAAAAAATCAACTCCAACGATTGGCGGGTGACATTTTAGGACTGGCAGTGATTACGGTGACGAGCCTTCTAGATTTACTGCTGACGTTGGTGCTGACGTTTTATTTACTTCAACACAGCGATCGACTTTGGCAAAGTTTGGTGGAATGGCTGCCGCATCAGATTCGCGATCCGTTTAGCGATACCTTACGGCTGAGTTTTCAGAATTTCTTTTTTAGCCAGTTGATTTCTTCGACGTCGATGGGCTTTGTGTTGACAGTCATCTTTCTGACGTTGCGCGTTCCATTCGGATTGCTGTTTGGATTGTCCATTGGAACAATGGCACTGATTCCATTTGGTGGATCGGTGGGAATTGCGATCGTGTCACTCCTAGTCGCGCTGCGCGATATTGGCTTAGGCGTTGAAGTGTTGATTGCATCTTTAATTGTGCAGCAGATTATTGAAAATCTGATTATGCCAAGAATTTTGGGTAGCTTTACAGGCTTAAATCCGGTCTGGGTGTTTATTTCGATCCTGATGGGCGCACGCGTCGGAGGACTGCTAGGAGTGGTTGTCGCTGTCCCCATTGCAGTCGTGATTAAAAGTATTTTGGTCTCTTTGCGATCGCCGCATTCGGCAATTATTATGTCGAGTGATATCCAACTCGCAGAAATTCCTGCAGGTCAGACCTCTGAGCCTTGAAGTCGAACCGACTTGAGGTCAGAACAAAGGCACAGATCGAGGATTTGTGCCTCAAGCGCTCGCAAAATGAAGACGGCGATCGGACAGGAGCAACGCCTCCATTTCAATCGCTGAAATGGGTGGGCTGTACAGAAAGCCTTGAATCGCATCACAGCCCCGTTTACGGAAAAATGCGAGCTGTTCCTTATCTTCAATGCCTTCAGCGACGATATGCAGCTTTAAGCCTTTTGCCATGCTGATAATGGCATCGGAAATTGCGATCGCACCTGCGCTGACGCGAATCTGTTTGACGAAACTGCGATCGATCTTTAAAGCATCGATCGGCAGTTGATACAGATGATTCAACGACGAATATCCTGTACCAAAATCATCGATCGAAATCTCAATTCCGAGCTTTTTCAACGCTTTTAACGTCAAGATTGTTGCTTCGACATCGTGCATCACGCAGCTCTCGGTCAACTCCAACGTTAATAGCTTCGGATCAAGTCCCGTCTCTGCCAAAATTGCTTCAACTCTCTGCGGTAAATTCGGCTGCTGAAACTGCCGCATCGACAGATTCACAGAGACACGCAACGGCTGCATACACAGAATTTGCCAACGCTTCGCATGCTGACATGCTGTTGTCAAAATCCACTCGCCCAACGGCACAATTAACCCCAACTCTTCCGCGATCGGAATAAATTTGGCGGGAGAGACAACCCCTCGCACCGGATGGTGCCACCGCACTAGTGATTCCATGCCGACAACTCGCCCCGTTTGCAGATCGACTTGCGGCTGATAATGAACCTGGAACTCCGCCCGTTCGATCGCTTTGGTCAAATCCATCTCGATTAAGCGCCGCTCGACCTCTAACGCATCCAACTCGGTATCATAGAGGCGATAGCGATTCAGCCCAGGCTGCTGACACCAATGCTGCGCGGTTTCAGCCTGCGTCAGCAAATCTTGCGGTGTCCCCTGCGGCTGATCCGTCCAAGTCATGCCGACATTGGCGTGAAATCGAATCTCATGTCCATCAATCATGCAGGGCAGCGTCACGCGATCGAGCAACAGTTGAGCAAACTCACCTAGCTCCTCTTGTGCCACATCTTTCAGGACAATCCCAAACTGGTCTCCATTCAGTCGAGCTAAAAATCCATTCGCCTGTACGACTTTACTCAGCCGATTTGCGACCATCTGCAACACAATATCGCCTGCAATATGCCCGAACCCCGAATTAATCAAGTGAAATCGCTGCAAATTTAAGCAAAGAATTGCAATCCCCCGTGAATCCGGGAACTGCGCGAATGAAGCCATTAAATGATGCAAGTGCTGATATAACAATCCACGGGTCGGTAGATGCGTCAGTGGATCTAACATCGCTCCCCGCCGAATTGCCGCTGTCGCCTGCTGTTGCTGCTCTGTGTAGCGTTCGATGAGAACAGCCTGTTTCTTTAATCGGGACGAAATTGCTCCCAGCAATTCACTGACCGAGCAAGGCTTGATGAGATAATCATCTGCGCCTGAATTCATACCTTGCCGCACATCACTTTTATCACTCTTGGCGGTGAGAAAAATCACGGGCATCGTCGCAGTTTGGACATTTGAGCGAAGCTCTTCAAGCACGCCGTAGCCATCTAACTCCGGCATACAGACATCACAAAGCACTAAATCGGGATGGTAAGCACGAGCTTTTTGTACCCCGATTCGACCGTTTTCTGCTTCGATCGCTCGAAATCCTTCAAACTCTAAAATCTCTAACAGATTGTTCCGAATCAACTCATCATCTTCAATTATCAGAATGGTCTTCATGGGTCAGAGCAGCCTGGCGAATCATCAATGGGAAGGAAAGTCCATCGCGGCAACTTTCTTAAAAAGGAATTAAAAGAGATTAAGTAGGCAATCATACAATTAGGTAGTTACTCAACTGCTCCGCAAGAACTGAATGAAGTGCAATACCTACTGAGCCTAAAGCCCTGAATCTAATCTATCTTGTAATCTGAATCAAGAGAGTGTAATTGATACCATTGCTCCACCCGATACACGGCAGTCCTGTTTGATACTGTACTCACGCTTTTTGCACCCCATAACATAGAACTCATTTACACCAAAATTCAGGAAAGTTGTCACTCTATTTGTGTCTTGCTCTAGCAGAATTAAAGCGTAAATTTGACTTTTGCTCAGAAATATTTCTGATTCTGCACCTCTAGTTCATCGCTGGGTTGCTGATGAAACCGCTGAAGTAGAGTTCACTAGACACTACTGGATTAGTTTGCCCCCGAAAGCCAGAATTGACTACTAAAGATCACAACTTAAGCAACCAATTTAATCTTCAGATGATCCTGTATGGTCATAGAACTCAGCCAAGTCCTCAGAAATTGCCAATCGAGCCTTTAATCCCTTTTGAAACACACAATTTGTGATTTTTTCTGAGACAGCGATTGATTGCGAGAATATCTTGAAGTCTAGAGATTTAAATGCGAAATTCTACGGATTCGTTACGAATTTCAACTGAGACCGGATTTACCGTAGAATCACGCTGTAATATGTTGCAATCTCTCACTCTTGAGACAAAAGTCGCATCAGTTTCACAAATTAGCTGCGAGTTTAAGCCATCAACTCCTCCGAAGTCTTACGGATAAAATGCTGCAATTAAAATCAGTTAGCGTATAATGCTGAGTTTAATCAATCGCAAATTGATCTCAAAGCGTCAAGTTGACTCAACAGTTACGCTAATGGTGCTCACTTGATGGTTTCTGTATCTATGTCACAGTTGTTCTCCATGTCACACTCTCAGCCCCCTCGACCTCCCGTGAAGCGAAAGCGCGGAATTATCCTTAGCACCCGAGGCTGGCAGCGCCTTCAAGCTGCTGAGCAGAGATCCGTCACTCAAGATAATTTTGGCAAGTCTTATACCCTGCAAGACCTGAGCGAACGCACTGCGCTGAGTCCGAATACGCTAGCACGGGTTCGCAGCCGCAAAGTGGCAGTCGATCAACAGACTTTAGAAAACTATTTTCGGGCGTTTGACTTGTTGCTCACGCCGGATGACTACACGGATTCGGAAACTGCAACGCTCAGTAACCGCCAGCATATTCTACTGAGTGGACAGCTTCCCGTCGATTCGCCATTTTACGTCTATCGTCCGCCGATCGAGAATATTTGCTACGAGTCTTTGCTCAAACCTGGAGCACTGGTTCGGATTCGCGCCCCGCGGCAGATGGGGAAGACTTCTCTAACGGCAAGAACACTGACTCAATTGAGAGAGCAACAGCAGTTTCTCACCACGATTACGAGTTTACAGTTGGCAGATGCGTCGGTTTTCCAGGACTTGAAGCGGTTTTTGCAGTGGTTTTGTGCGATCGTTACGCAGAATTTGGGACTGCCGAATCAGCTCGATCGCTACTGGGATGATCTGTTTGGGAACAGCTACAACTGCACGAACTATTTTGAAAGTTACGTGCTAGCAGAAATTAATGCCCCGATCGTGCTGGCTCTCGATGAAGTAGATGCGGTGTTTGACCATCCAGAAATTGCCACCGACTTCTTTGGGATGTTACGGGCTTGGTATGAAAAATCGCGCTACGGCGATGCGAAAAGCGAGCTTTGGCAGAAACTGCGATTAGTACTGGTGCATTCGACCGAAGTTTATGTGCCGCTCAACTTGAATCAATCTCCATTCAATGCCGGTTTAGCAATCGAACTTCCAACCTTAACGCTTGAAAATGTGATTGATTTAGCTCAACGCTACGGAATCGAGCAGGCAGAAGAAACCGCCGCAGCGCTCTTAAACCTGACTGGGGGCAATCCTTATCTGGTACAAGTAGGACTGCATCATCTCAGTACTCAGGTTGTCAGCCTTAACGAACTGCTCGAATCTGCTGCGACGAGCGATGGCGTTTATGCCAATCATCTGCGCAATTTACTGTGGGATTTACAAAAGTATCCAGAGTTAATGTCAGCCTTTAAGCGCATCGTTTTGGCAGATAGTGCGGTTGAATTGGAGCCGATTCTGGCATTTAAATTGCAGAGTAAGGGATTGGTCAAGATCAAAGACCCGATGATTCAGCCCAGTTGCCAACTGTATCGGACGTACTTTCAGCAAGCACTCACGACAACGTGACTCTTCAACTTCTCAATTTGCGCTATCAAGTCGGGGGCAGTTTGCCTCCAGATTCAGCCTGTTATGTGCAACGGCAAGCCGACCAAGACTTATATGAAGCGCTCTTAGCAGGAGAGTTCTGCTATGTGTTCAATTCTCGACAGATGGGCAAATCGAGTCTGCGAGTGCGATCGATGCAGCGACTACGAGAAGCAGGGATCGCGTGCTGTACAGTTGATATGACCGGAATCGGAGTGCAGCAGGTGAGTGCTGAACAGTGGTACGCCTCGATCGCGGCTTCGATTGTCAGCAGTTTTAATTTGCAGATTCAGTTTGGTCAGTGGTGGCGCGATCGAGCACATCTCACATTTGTCAATCGGCTGGAACTCTTGTTTGAAGAGGTGTTACTGAAGCAAGTACAGCAGAACATTGTGATTTTTATTGATGAGATCGACAGTGTGCTGGCACTGAAGTTTCCGGCAGATGATTTTTTTGCCTTGATTCGGGCGTGCTATGACCAGCGATCGGAAAAGCCCGCTTTTAATCGCTTAAGTTTTGCGCTCTTAGGAGTGACGACCCCCGCAGATTTGATCAGTAATAAACAACGTACACCGTTTAATATTGGGCGCGCGATCGAGTTAAGTGGGTTTCAATTTGCAGAAGCAACGCCATTGCTGGATGGACTGAGCCGGGTTGCAAAAAATCCAGAATCCGTGTTGCGACATATTCTGAACTGGACGGGGGGACAGCCTTTTCTGACTCAAAAGCTGTGCGATTTAGTCGTCCGAGAGGTCACAGACCACGATCCATTTGCGATCGAAGTGGCTCAGCCGATCCACATTTCAGAACTCACGTTAGAGCATTTGTTTCATCTGCGCGTGATCGAGAATTGGGAAGCGCAGGATCGCCCTGAGCATTTAAGAACGATTCGCGATCGCCTCTTGAGCAACGAAGATCAAACCGGGCGGTTGCTTGAGCTATATCAGCAAATCTTACAGTCTCCAAAAATCCCCCACACGGAAGACTATCCCCTGTTTCAGCAGCGGCATCAAGGCATTGCGATCGATCATCGTTCTGAGCAAATTGCCCTCACGCTGTCTGGATTAGTAGAAAAAGTAGATGGATATTTACGCATCAAAAATCCAATTTACGAGGCAGTCTTTAATTCAAACTGGATCGACCGTCAGTTCGCCAAACTGCGTCCTTATTCAGAAGCTTTGAATCAGTGGAAGCAATCCATGTATCTTGATACATCGCGGTTGTTGCATGGACAAGCCTTGATTGATGCCAAAGAATGGTCAACCGGAAAGCGTTTAAGTGATGAAGATTATCGGTTTCTGACCGCGAGCCAAGCCTTTCAGGAAGAACGGTTGCGGCGCAGTCTCGAAGTCGATCGCGCTCAAGAGATCGCTGCCCGTCTACAACTCGAACACCGTAACACACGACTCCAGCGACGACTGCTCGCACTCCTGAGCGCTGGACTTTTGACTTCAGTGATGCTCGGAACGGTTGCTTTTTTGCAATATCGCAGAGCCTCGCGCAACGAAGTGAATACCCTGACCAGTAACGCCGAACTGCTTTATATGATGGGCAAAGGGTTAGATGCAATGGTCGTCGCATTGCGGGCGCGTGAGAAAGTCAACGCTCTGAACTTACAGGATCAAACTACCCTCAGAGAAGTCGATCGCGTGTTGCGACAAGCCGTTTATACAGCCGCAGAGTCGAACCGATTTTCTGCGCATACGGGCAGCGTTCGCTGTGTCGCTTTTAGTCCCGATGGAGATTTTTTTGCGACCTGTTCTGAGGATCAAACGATCCGACTTTGGCATACCGATGGTGCGCCAGTGGCAACCTTAAAAGGACATAGAGGCGGCATTATAGCGGCGACGTTTAGCCCTGATGGCAAGCTGATTGCAACGGGAAGCGCAGACAATGCCGTGCGATTATGGAGCCATGATGGGTGGCAAGTCGATCGATTGCTCGGGCATCATGGCAGTGTGCAAAGCGTCGCTTTTAGTCCAGATAGTTCAGTGTTAGCGACAGCAAGTGCCGATCATACGGTTAAACTCTGGACACGATCTGGAGCCTTGATTCGCACGCTGATGGGGCATCAGAGTGGCGTGAATGCGGTTGCGTTCAGCCAAGATGGAGAAAGGCTGGTCACGGCGAGTAATGACCAAACGATTAAACTTTGGACAAGAGACGGGGTATTACTGAAAACTCTGACTGGACATCGCGATCCAGTGCTGAGCATTGCTTTTAGTCCAGAGGGTGAAGAATTCGCCTCTGTTAGCCTCGACGATACGATGCGAATCTGGACACGAGACGGAAAATTGATTCGCACCATTCAGACGCAGAGTGATGGGTTGACGAGTTTGGCTTGGAGTCCAGATGGGCAAACGATCGCGACGGTCGGATTTGATAAAGCTCTGAAATTGTGGCGGCGCGATGGCATTTTGCTCAGAACATTACGGGGACATGAGCAGACGATTTGGAGTGTGGCATTCCGCCCGAATGGAGATTCGATCCTGACAGGGAGTGCCGATAAAACGGCTCGGCTTTGGCGAATTGCCAATGGATTGCTGACTCGGTTAGAGGGGCATACCAGCGATGTGAATCAAGTTGAATTTAGCCCCGATGGGCAGCAACTTGTGACGGCGAGTAAGGATCGATCGATTAAACTTTGGTCACCGGGGGGCAGTTTGATCCGAGAGTTGGTGCGGAATTTTGCCTGGAAATATGATGCGAAATTTAGTCCGAATGGAGAAGAGGTGCTATCGGCTGGTTTAAGCGGCTCCTTGCAGCGTTGGCGCTTGGATCGCACAGTGAGCGCGCCGCTTTTAACACCGTCGGCAGAGGGGATTCAGAGTATTGCTTATAGTCCAAAAGGGGATTTGATCGCGGCAGGGGGACAGGATAAGCACCTGCGAATTTGGCAGAAGAATGGCAAGTTGGTGCGATCGCTGAAGGCTCACGAAGCTCCGATTCAAAAGGTGGCATTTAGTCGCGATCAGCAGATGGTTGCCACAGCGGGTGCTGAGGGAACGGTCAAGTTGTGGCAAGTCAAGAGTGGAAGATTGCGATCGACCTTAGTCGGGCATGAGGGGGATATTAGCGCGATCGCGTTTTCGGATTCGCTGATTGCGACAGGAAGTAGCGATCGCACCATTAAGCTGTGGCGATTTGATGGAACGTTGATTCGGACTTTAGAAGGGCATCAGGATAATGTGCTCGGTCTTGCTTTCAATCCCGATGGCAAGATTATTGCTTCTGCCAGTCTGGATAAAACCGTGCGGCTTTGGAAGGTAGAGGGTGCTCTAATTGCAACATTAAGCGCTCATACGGAGGGAGTTCGGAGTGTTGCGTTTCATCCGGATGGTGGCTTGTTAGCGTCTGCAAGTAACGATAACACGGTGATTTTGTGGAATCTCAATCAAGTGTTACAGACTGATCCTGAGATTGCGGCTTGTCGCTGGGTACAAGAGTATTTGGCAACGAACTCTGCACTTTCGGAAAGTGATCGATCGCTGTGTTGGACGATCGAGCCGAACAAATCTAGGTTCTAGCATCCTCTAGTTCATTCCATTGAGGTCACGGGAATCAGCAGCACCAGCCTTGAGATCAATGGCATCCTACAGCTTACTGTTCCAATCCCCCACTCCTCAATTTGCTAAGCGTAGTCCAGAATACTATCCAAAACATAAAACAATTGAACAATAGCAGCATCAATTACTAGGCAATTTTCCTATGAGTCTTCTTGGTGAATCACAGGTTGCCGATCGCACTCAGGCAAGCCAGGACTATCCGCTTGCTGCTGTTCCCCTGAGCGATCGTAAGCCTATCTGGTCGCTAGCACCCTTGTTAATGGGATTCGCACTCACTTCAACCACCTTACTTGCCGGAGGAACATTAGGATCTTCTCTGCGCTTTGCAGACATGATCTGGGTCATGCTGATTGGGAATGCAGTACTGGGTGCGTATTGTGCTGCATTGGCATATATTGCATCAAAAAGTGGTCTGAGTACCGTCTTAATGGCGAGATTTAGCTTTGGAGCAATTGGGTCACGGTGGGTCGATTTCATCCTCGGCTTTACTCAAATTGGTTGGTATGCAGTGACGAATGCCTTTATTGCACAGGCATTACTCAAACTCCTGAACTTACCTCCGACTTGGGAATGGCTAGGGATTATCTTTTTTACCTATGCCTTCTGTATCACAGCGTATATGGGCTATACGGCAATGGATTGGCTGAGCCGCTTAGCAGTGCCAGCGATGTTGATGCTGATTGCGCTCAGTCTGACTCTGGGATTCCGGGATGCAGGTGATTTATTTGCGCTAGCTCCCACAAAGTCGCTCGGGATGAATGAAGCGATCGCCATTGTAATCGCCACGTTTATTTCAGGTGGAACCCAAGCAACAAACTGGAGCCGATTCGCAGATTCAACGAAGAATGCAGTTTGGAGTACATGGGCTGCATTTTTCTTTATCAATGGACTCCTCATCTTTGCAGGCGCATTCTGCACCTTAGTCTATGGCACAAACGACTTAATCGAAGCGATGGCAAAACAAGGGCTACTGCTTGCGGGCTTAGTCTTGCTGATTCTGAATGTTTGGACAACGCAAGACAACACGATTTATGCCTTCTCGATCGCTGGAAGTAACTTTTTTCGTACCTCAAAGCGCACGGCGTTTGTTCTCGGTGGATCAACTCTTGCTTTAGCCCTAGCATTAGGGGGTATCTACGGAAAAATAATTCCATTTCTGCTCTTTCTGGGAACCGTCATTCCTCCGGTGGGCGGCATTATCATGGCAGACTACTGGTTGTGTCGAGGCAGCAGATTTCCATCGCTCGATACTCAACTGCCAGCTTTTAACTGGGCAGGCATCATTGCTTACATCGTTGCATCTGCGATCGCATACTTCTCCGGTTTAGCCGGAGTGGGCGTTGCACCGATCAATGGTGTGATTTCAGCAGCAATTCTTTATGTGATTCTGAGCCGTATTCTTCCGAACTCGATGCATGTATAACCTGAGTGAATTCCAAAGTCGAAAACTTTTTCAGAAAACGCAATAAATTATTGATAAAGTTTGCTGTAGACTTTGGACTTCACGTAGGACTAGACGAGATGGCGGCTCATGGTCTTGAATTGGAAGCTCGTGTGCAAGCTTTCAAGCAACAGATTCAAGAATTTCAGCACTATTTAGATACAGTTTCCAACGCAAATCAGCCGTTGATTGAGCGATCGCTGACCAAGATTTTGACGCAGTTGGATACATTGGTTGAGCCGAATCCTGTCGCGCTAGACATCTCGCGAACCATTGAAGAACAATGGTCAACCCTGAGTACTTGTCTGCCTTTTGGCATCTTTAGCACGGATGCGCAAGGACGATGTACCTACATCAATCCCCGTTGCCAAGAAATGATCGGCTACATGCTAGAAGAAAAGCTAGGAGAAGGCTGGTGCGATTTTCTGCATCCTGAAGATTGCGATCGCGTTCTCTTGGCTTGGACAGAGGCAATTTCCAAGGGCATTCCCTACACAAATCAGTTTAGAGTGATCACGCCACAAAAAGAGACGTGTTGGCTCTCGGTTCGCACCACGCCCACTTTTTCAGATGCCGGAACCGTACAGGGGCATCTTGGAACGATCGAAGATATTACTGCACAGAAATTAGCAGAAGAACAAATCAAACTCTCTCTACGAGAGAAAGAAGCGCTACTCAAAGAAATTCATCATCGGGTCAAAAATAATCTTCAAATTATCTCCAGCTTGATTTACTTGCAGGCACAGCGCATCGAAGATCCAGAAGTACGACAAATCTTTGAAGATAGCCAAAGTCGAATTAGCTCAATGGCGTTAGTGCATGATAGTTTGTATCGGTCTCAAGATTTTGCGCGAGTTAATCTTTCTGAATATGTGCAAACCCTGACATCGAGCCTATTTAATGCTTACCGGACGCAGCCTGAAGAAATTCATCTCATCGTTCAAGTCGATCCTGATGTGATCGTCAGCTTAGAAAAAGCGATTCCTTGCGGTTTAATTCTGAATGAACTGATGACGAATGCCTTAAAGCATGGGTTTAATGGTGAGGAAACCGGAGAGGTGGCGGTCAAACTCGAAACCCATTCTTCTCAAGTTTTTCTAATGGTAGAAAATAGCGGAAATAATCTCCCTGAAAGTTTCCAATTGCAAAAAATTCGTTCAATGGGTCTGCGACTTGTGAATGCTCTTGTCAATCAAATTGATGGACAACTTAGCGTTGAAAATGCTCAGAAAACCCGATTTAAAGTAGAATTTAATGCGGCTTAAATATTTGCTGAAATAAATGCGCCACAGCCTACAATGATGGGAATTTAGTGAGCGAGTGGAACATTGAAAGCAGCAAGAATTCTCGTTGTGGAAGATGAAAGCGTAGTGGCTTGGCATGTGCAAGAAGCGTTGCAGAGCTTGGGTCATGAAGTCATTGCGATCGCTACAACTGCTCGCCAAGCGATCGATATTGCCAGATCCCATCACCCAGATCTGGTGTTAATGGACATCTGTTTACAAGGAAAAAATGATGGGGTATACGCTGCCGAAGAACTCTATCTGAAACTGAATGTTCCTGTTGTCTTTCTGACCGCACATTCTGATGAACAGACGCTCGGATATGCGATGAAGACTTCTCCTTTTGGATATCTCGTCAAGCCCTTCAAAGACGCAGATCTACATTTAGCGATTCAGGTTGCTTTACAGCGGTATCGCTTGGAAGCGGCAATCAAAGCAACTCAGCGCTGGTATGCTACAACTTTAGTCAGTATCGGAGATGCAACGATTGCGACCGATGTCGATGGATTTATTACCTTTATGAATCCTGCGGCGGAATTTTTTACAGGATGGACACAAGAACAGGCCCTGGGGGAATTTGCAGGTCGTGTTTTAAACTTAGTGCATGAAGAGACAGGTGAAGCGATCGACAATCCGATTTTGGCAGCGCTGTGTCGGGGTGATACGATCACCTTACCGAGTCGTGCTGCTCTACGATCGCGAGATGGAACGGAACGACCCGTTGGCGATAGTGCCTCCCCGATTCGGGATCGAGATGGAGCGATTATCGGTGGCGTTATGGTGTTTCAAGATATGAGCGATCGTCGCCAACGCGAATCGAAACTTGATGCCCAGCGGCAGATTTTAGAAGCAACCCAGAGTTTGCTGACACAGCAGTTAAAATCTCGCACGGAGCAACTGCATTTCTCGATCGCGGCAGATCGATTGCGACGGCATCTTCTGGAGCAGTGCCACACAGAGCACAGCGATTTTCTGCAATGGATGCTGCAAGAAGTGGTTACCATTCTCAAAGCCGAGCGAGGTTGGATCGCGTTCTACGATTCTGCCGCAACTGTGGCAACGATCATTGGCGAATTTAATCTGCAAGAGACCGATGTGCGCTCACGGCTGCAAGAGACGATCGAGATTGCAGAATTTCCTGCGTTTTACTTGCAACTGTTCAGACAGCAGTGCTGGGTTTGCCCACCGCCTGAAGTGATTCCTCCAGTTTATGCCACGACGAATCCTTTGATCGTCTGCCCGATTCAAGGTAAGCCAACTGCGATCGGCGAGATTGGACTCGTTTTACCCGAAGGAACTTTGTGGACAGATTACAAAGCTGATTTGATCGGAGAGATTGTTACTCAAGTTGTCCAAGCGTATCAAACCGAACAGCAAACTCGAACTGCCCAAGCAAAAGTGCGGGAATTAGAGCATTTAAAAACGCTGCAAGATGACTTTATCGAGGCGCTTTCTCACGAGTTGCGCACTCCTTTGACGAATATGCGGATGGCGATCGAGTTGATGCAGCGCATGGTCGAACAAGGGCAAAATCTAGAAAATCCCAATCCTCAGCATCAGCGACTCGAACAGTACTTGAAAATTCTCCAGCAAGAATGGCATGAAAGTTATAATCTCGTGACCGATTTGCTGGTGTTTCAAACTGCATCTGCTACGAACAATACTCTGCCGATGAGTGAGATTCATTTGCAAAATTGGCTCGCGATCGTGCTCGATCGGTTTGCCAGCCAAACGGGAATTGCCGTGCAGCTTGTTCCCGCTTCAGAAATGCTTCCGAATATTTGGGTTCACTTACCGACGTTGGAGAAAATCTTGTCGCAGATGTTGGCGCACTTACATCATGCCAATCCTGCATTAGTGATCCAACTGCAGACTTCCGCAACTGAAACCGCACTGCATCTGTCGGCAAGCTGCCAAGCCGAGGAGGGTGTCTCTCAACGCCAGCAGAATGTTTCGAGTTTGCGGTTGGCGTTGCTGAGAAGATTCGCGATCGAGCTCAATGCCAAAATCGAGCTAGACCAGCAATCCGGAAGTACAACTTTGACCTTGAGCTTACCCATTCGAGCCGAATAAAGCCTTAAAATCCTCAGATTGGTTTAATTTGTGCCCTATGACTTTTTTGGCTCCTTGGATTTGGCGATCGCTGCCCCTGAACAAACGCACAGGCTCAGAAGTCTTTGCCGCTGGTTTTCTGAATCACGAAATTGCGACACTGCTCGAAAGTCCTTATCCTGCCTCCTCGGATTATCCGCAGCTAGGACGATTTTCGATTTGTGCAGGTGCGCCTCGCCAAGTTTGGACTCCGAGCATTGGTGAAATTCTGCCGTTTCTCAGCGATCTGATTCAACAACAATCCAATTCAGCCGAACCTGAGCATTTGCCGTTTACTGGGGGTTGGCTCGGCTGGCTTGGGTACGACTTAGCTTGGGAAATTGAAAAGCTACCGCATTTAAAAGATGACAAATTGCCGTTTCCAGTCGCGTTTTGGTACGAGCCAGACTGCTTTGCTGTGCTAGATCATGAGCAACAAACCCTTTGGCTTGCAGCAAGGAGTGAAGCTCAGTTAGATCAGCTTGAACAATCTACGCAACAATCTAATTCATCCAATCAGGGTGAGATGGCACAAACGGGGACTGCATTTCAGACTGAGTTTTGCATGAGTCAGACGGAGTACGAAGCGATCGTCCTCAAAGCAAAACAGCACATTCAAGCAGGCGACATCTTTCAGGCAAATTTGTCTTTGCGATTTGAGGCGAAAACGACAGCAGAGAGTTGGAGCATTTATCGCGCGCTGCAATCGATTAATCCCTCGCCGTTCTCAAGCTATTGGAAAACTCCTTGGGGGGATGTGATTAGTTGTTCTCCGGAGCGATTAGTAAAGTTGAGCGATCGCATTGCAGAAACTCGCCCGATCGCTGGAACTCGTCCAAGAGGGCTGAGCATTGAACAAGATCATCAATTTGAGCAAGACCTGTTAGACAACACGAAAGAACGTGCCGAACATATTATGCTCGTTGACCTGGAGCGTAATGATTTAGGTCGCGTGTGTGAGTGGGGTACGGTAGAGGTAGATGAGCTACTTGTGATTGAGCGATACAGCCATGTGATGCACTTAGTTAGTAATGTCGTGGGCACAGTGCGATCGCAGTTTACACCGATTGATGTGATCCGCGCTTTGTTTCCAGGTGGAACGATTACGGGATGCCCGAAAGTGCGCTGTATGGAGATCGTAGAAGCATTAGAACCTGTGCGGCGTAGTTTGTTTTATGGATCTTGTGGGTTTCTCGATCGACGTGGAAATTTGGATTTGAATATTTTAATTCGCACGTTGTTGTATGCAAAGTCAGGAGAAGTCGCAACAGTTTGGGGACAAGTTGGGGCGGGAATTGTTGCCGATAGTGATCCGGAGAAAGAATGGTTTGAGTCGTTGCAGAA
>VFQU01000949.1_pt1 | contig 19866 bp, 11 predicted proteins | sample 3512311 | NCBI WGS metagenome assembly VFQU01 (sample SAMN10412377, study PRJNA504923) | tailings metagenome | isolation source: Relicate 3 Philex TSF3 active mining site | place: Philippines: Tuba, Benguet | collected 2017-08-29
ACTGCTTCCGTTCGTTCTTGTCTTGCTCTTTCCCATGGACCGCTCGGTATCCACTCCGCGTTCGCGACTGAAGCTCCGGCCGGAGTGGGTCGCCCTGCTGGGAGGTGGCCTGGCCAACACTCTCTTCGTGGTCGTTCTCTATCCGGAATGGTTCGAAGTGGCCGCGTGGGCCGGTGATCTTTACGGCCGATTCCGCGATCTCGACCCAGACCGATTCGTTCGCGCGGGATCGTTCGCTACCACGGTGGCTTGCACCTCGGCGGTCGTCATCTCGGCGATACTGATGCCGTACGCCCGACGGGCAGCGATTCTCTTGCTCGTCTGCTGCACCTATTCATTGCTGACATTCTGGCTACAGGGCAAAGGCTGGCGGTATCAGCTACTGCCTGCACTGCTGATCCCGTCCGCCTTGCTTCCCTGGCTGGTCAGTCTCCAACCGCGCTCCTGGTTTCACACCTGGAAAGGCTTGCTGGCCGGGGGCGTCGCTCTCACGATGTCTGGTTGGTTGCTGCTGCACGCCGAGATCCTGAGGCGCCATGCTCCGAACATGGTCGACCTGCGGTCGAGTCCCATCGGCGAAGCCCTGAGCATCACGCGGCCGGGCGATTCCATTTCGGCCATCTCCATTTCAGGTCACCCGTTCCTTCCGGCAGTCATCCACAAGGACCTCGAGTGGGGGAGTCGGTTCTCGGCATTGTGGCCACTGATCGCGCTGGCAAGAGATGTCCCGGAGGGCAATCCCGAACTCTCAGGCGACGGCGATCTGTACCGTCGCTATGGCGAGAGCTTCTCCGGGATGGTTGCGGACGACTTGCGAACTCGAACGCCGGACATCGTGCTCGTCGATGTGCGGAGCACCAGGCGACAGGGACTCCCTGCGCGGTTCGATCTGGTGGCCTTCCTAAGCCGGAATGCTGAGTTTCGCTCCGAATGGTCTCGCTACCAGCAGATCGGTGCATCCGGAAGCTTCGAGATCTTCGCGCGATCCCAATCCGAGACGCCGTCAGACTAGGTTGAGTTGGGCGAACAAGAACGACCACCGGCATGACCGTCGCCGACGGCAGCATACGCCCGCAACTCGACCGCATCGGCGCGGCGCGATCGCCGGCTATAGCGTCGGGGGTCATATAGCGTCGGGGGTCAGGTCTTGTTTTGACACATACATCGTCGGGGGTCAGGTCTTGTTTTGACACATGCCTCGACGTAGGTTTCGTGCATGGCCCGCCCCCTCCGCATCGAGTTCGCCGGAGCGCTGCACCACGTGATGGCGCGCGGCAATGCGCGCGAGCCGATCTTCGCGGATGACGAGGACCGACAGGCCTTTCTCGACGGTCTGTCGGTTGCGTGCGAGCGGTTCGACTGGGCGCTGTGGGCCTACTGCCTGATGGGCAATCACTACCACCTGCTGGTCCAGACCCGTCAGCCGACCCTTGCGCGCGGGATGCGGCAGGTGAACGGCGTCTACACCCAGCGCTTCAACCGCCGCCACGGTCGCGTCGGCCACGTGCTGCAAGGGCGCTACAAGGCGCTGCTGGTGGATCGCGAGGCCTACCTCGCCGAGCTGTCGCGTTACATCGTGCTCAATCCGGTGCGGGCGAAGCTGTGCGCGACGGCGGGCGAATGGCCGTGGAGCAGCTATCCCGCGGTGATGGGCAAGGTCGCCCCGTTGCCCGGCTTGCAGGTGGAGGAGACGCTGGCGCTGTTCGGATCGACCTGGGGCCCGGCGCGACGCGCCTACGCACGGTTCGTGGCCGCGGGCAGCGGCGACTTCGATCCGCTGGCGCAGGCGAGCGGCCAGGTGTTTCTCGGCGACGAGGACTTCATCACCCGCGCGACGCGCCACGCGGCACAGCCGTCGCGCGAGGTTCCGAAGCAGCAGCGTGCCTGGACGACGCTCGCGAAGTTGGCGCGCCAGATGCCCGATCGGGACACCGCGATCCGCGCCGCCTACGCCAGCGGCGCCTTCACGCTGGCGCAGATCGGCGCCCAGTTCGGCCTGCACTATGCGACGGTGAGTCGCATCGCGCGGAGGCAAGCCTGATGCCTCTGGACAAGACCTGACACTGGGCTCCGTCACCTTCGCGATACCCCGCGTCCGATAGAGCGGGCCTTGGCCCGCCGGGACCGGCGTGGCGGGTCGGGTTGGTGGGTCGGGTTGGCGGGTCGGGTTGGCGGGTCGGGTTGGCGGGTCGGGTTGGCGGGCCAAGACCCGCCCTACGAAGCTTGGGCTGCCCAAGAGAGGGCGGACGAGCGCCGGCGGCTCGGCCAACTCGACCGCATCGGCGCGGCGCGATCGCCGGCTATAGTCGTCTGGTGAACCTGCCTCGCCCCCCATGCTGACGCTCGCCGGCGTCGCGTTCGCCGCCCTGCTCTGGCTGGGCCTGCTGTTCGCCGTCGCGCTGTTCGGCGAGCGGCGGGCGGCGCCGGGCGGGCGGTGGGCGGCGGTGGTCTATGCGCTGTCGCTGGCGATCTACTGCACGTCGTGGACCTTCTACGGCACGGTGACGCAGGGCGTGCGCAGCGGCTGGTGGCTGCCGCCGACCTTCGTCGGCACGATCCTGCTGTACGTGCTGGCGCTGCCGCTGCTCGAGCGGCTGGTCGAGGTGGCGAAGTCGGTCAACGCGACCTCGGTGGCCGACTTCATCGCCAGCCGCTTCGGCAAGAGTTCCGGGCTGGCGGCGCTGGTGACGCTGGTGGCGCTGGTCGGAATGGTCCCGTACATCGCGCTGCAGCTGAAGGCGGTGGCGATGAGTTTCTCGGCGCTGGTGGCCAGCGGCCGCGAGGCTTCGGCCTGGCAGGACAGCGCGCTGTGGGTGGCGCTGGTGATGGCGTTGTTCGCGATGCTGTTCGGCACCCGCCGCACTGCGGCCGACGAGGGCAACCGCGGCTTGATGCTGGCGATGGCCTTCGAGGCGGTGTTCAAGCTGGTGGCGATGCTGGCGGTGGGCGTGTTCGTCGCCTTCGTGCTCTACGCCAGTCCGCTGGCGCTGGCCGAGGCCGTGCAGGCCGCCGAACCCGCGGCAGGCGCGTCGCCGGCGCCGCAGCCGATGGCCTACTTCACGCTCGCCGCGCTGGGCGCGCTGGCGATGGTCACGCTGCCGCACCAGTTCCACGTCGGCGTGGTCGAATGCCGCGAACGCGGCCAGCTGCGCACGGCGCGCTGGCTGTTCCCGCTGTTCCTGCTGCTGATCAGCCTGCCGGTCTGGCCGCTGGCGCAGGCCGGCACGCTGCAGCTCGCGGCGCTCGGCCTGCCTTCGGACCTGTACGTGCTCGGACTGCCGCTGCTGCACGAGCAGCACGCGCTGACGCTGTTCGCCTTCCTCGGCGGCCTGAGCGCGGCGACCGGCATGGTGATCCTGGCCAGCCTCTCGCTGAGCATCATGCTCGGCAACCACTGGCTCACGCCGCTGCTGCTGCGCCGAGGCTGGTCGCGCGAGGCGGGCCTCGCGCCGCTGCGCGGCTGGCTGGGCGAGGTACGCTGGCAGCGTCGCCTGGGCATCGCGCTGGTGCTGGGCCTGGGCTACGGCTACTCGCGCGCGCTGGCCGGGCTCGACGCGCTGGCCGACATCGGTGCGCAGTCCTTCTCGGCGCTGGCCCAGCTCGCGCCGGCGGTGCTGCTCGGGCTGTACCGGCCGCGGCTGCCGGCGCGAGCGATCGGCGCGGGGCTGGTCGCCGGCTTCGTCCTTTGGGGCTACGTGCTGATCGCGCCGATCCTGTTCGGCGAGGTGGACTGGATCGCCCGCGGACCGTTCGGCGTGCACTGGCTGGCGCCGGCATCGCTGCTCGGCCTCGACGGGCTGGATCCGCTGTCACGCGCGGTCTGGGTCAGCCTCGCGGTCAATCTGTCGATGCTGGCGCTGGTGGCGAGGCTGGCACCCGAGCGCGCCGTCGGTGCGGCCTCCGCGCCGCTGCCGCGCGACGCGCTGCGCGAGGTCGCGGCGCGATTCCTCAGCGCGGACCGGCTCGACCGGGTCTTCGCCGCGCCGCAGGCCGCGCCGGCCGCACTCGAGGACCGCGTCGGCCACGAGCTGACCGCCGTGCTCGGCGCGGCCTCGACGCGACTGCTGCTCGACGCCGCGCGCCGCGGCAGCGCCCGCCAGCTCGACGAGGTCGCCAGCATCGTCGGCGAGGCAGCTCAGGCCGCGCGCTTCTCGCAGCAGGTGCTGGAAGCAGCGCTCGAGAACATGTCGCAGGGCATCAGCGTGGTCGACGCCGATCTGCGCCTGGTCGCCTGGAACCGGCGCTACGCGGAGCGCTTCGGATTTCCGCCCGAGCTGCTCGAAGTCGGACGGCCGGTGGCCGACCTTGCGCGCCACGCGGTGGCGACCGTGCTCGGACCGGGTGTGGACGTCGACGCCGAGATCGCGCGCCGCCTCGACCACATGCGCGCCGGCACGCCGCACCTGAGCGAGCGTCGATTTCCCGACGGCACCATCATCGAGATCCGCGGCAATCCGATGCCAGGCGGCGGCTTCGTCGCCACCTTCACCGACGTCACCGCGTTCCGCCGCACCGAAGCCGAGCTGAAGGGCATCGCCGAGACCCTGGAACAGCGCGTCGGCGAGCGCACCGCGGAGCTGGCCCTGGCCAGCGCGGCGGCCGAACGCGCCAACCGCGAGAAGACGCGCTTCCTCGCCGCCGTCAGCCACGACCTGGCGCAGCCGCTCAACGCGGCCCACCTGTTCACCCACGCGCTGCTGCAGCAGGCCGAGGGCCCGCTCAGGACCACGGCGACGCAGATCGAGGGCGCGCTGGGCGCCGCCGAGGACCTGCTCGCCGGCCTGCTCGACATGTCGCGCCTCGACGCCGGCGGTCTTGCACCGCAGATCGCGGCGTTCCCGCTGGAGCGCGTGCTGGCGCCGCTGGCCGCCGAGTTCGGCGTGCTGGCCGCCGGCAAGGGCCTCGCGCTGCGCGCTGCGGCGACGCGCTGCTGGGTGCGGAGCGACCCGCAGCTGCTGCGCCGCGTGCTGCAGAACTTCCTCGCCAACGCGGTGCGCTACACCGAGCGCGGCGGCGTGCTGATCGGCGTGCGCAGGCGCGCCGGCGGCCTGCGCATCGAGGTCTGGGACAGCGGTCCCGGCATCGCCGAGGCCGATCGCCGGGCGATCTTCGAGGAGTTCCGCCGGCTCGGCCGCGGCGGCCAGGGCCTCGGCCTGGGCCTCGCCATCGCCGACCGCATCGCCCGCCTGCTCGGCCATCCGCTGGCGCTGCGCTCGTGGCCGGGGCGCGGCAGCTGCTTCTCGATCGCGCTGCCGCGCGCTGCGGCGAGCGCGACGCCGCCGGTAGCCTCGCCGCACGCCTCGGAAGGCAGCCCGCGAATGGACGTGCTGGTGGTCGACAACGACGCCTCGGTGCGCGCGGCGATGGAAGCGCTGCTGGGCGGCTGGCAGTGCGCGGTGCGCGCCGTGGCGGGCCCGGTCGAGGCGCTCGCCGAGGTGCGGCGGAAGTGCCCCGACCTGCTTCTGCTCGACTACCACCTCGACGACGGCGCGACCGGCACCGCACTGCTTCGCGAGATTCGCGCGGCGGCGGGCGAGGTGCCGGCGGCGCTCATCACCGCCGACCACAGCGAAGCCGTGCGCCGCGAAGTCGAGGCCGCCGGCGCCTGGTTGCTGCACAAGCCACTCAAGCCGCTGGCGCTGAAGTCGCTGATGGCGCGGATCGCCGGGTGAGCCTGCGCCGGCCTCTGGTCACCCCGCACTCGTAGCGCCGAGCTTGCTCGGCTGCAGGCGCCTCGAAGCGCAGCAAGCTGCGCTCTACGGCAGAGCGTGGGTCCTTCCGATTTCGTAGAGCCGAGCTTGCGCGGCTGCAGGCGCCTCGAAGCGCAGCAAGCTGCGCTCTACCTCAGAGCGTGGGTCCTTCCGATTTCGTAGAGCCGAGCTTGCTCGGCTGTGCGGATCGCGCGACGCAGCGAACTGCGCTCGACGGGTCGGCGGGTCGACGCGCCGGCTACCCGGTCCGCCCCACCCGCTGGCCGAACAGCATGGTGATGTTGATCCGCCGGTTCTCGTAGCCCTCCTTGAAGCGGATCGTGTCGGTGCGGTGGAACAGGTCGGAGTTGAACAGCACCGCGCGATTCTGCCGGTACGGCACGCGCAGCGCCTGCGCGCCGGCGCTGCGCAGGAAGCCCTCGATGCGGGCCTGGCCGTCCGCGGTCGAGGTGTTGAACTCGTCGAAGCCCCACTCCGGCGGCGCCTCCTTGTCCCACACCACGAGGCCGCCGCCGTCGGGGTCGAGGTTGGCTTCGTCGGGCGTGATCCAGAAATTGAGGTTCACCGCGGCGATGTCGGCGTGCAGCTCGATGCCGTCGAGCCGGCTGTCGTACTTGAAGGCCCACAGCTGGGTGAGCGGGTAGTCACGGAAGATCCCGGGCAGGCGTTCGCGCAGCTCCTCGGCGATCTGCAGCAGCAGCGGCGCGGTGAAACCGTCCTCGAAGAACGCGCCGAGATAGCCGTTGGCGTGGTGCAGGTCGAACCACAGCGTGCTGTCGAGGCAGTAGCGGCGCAGCGCGGCGATCGCCTCGGGCCGCAGCAGTTCGTCGATGACGCCGATGCCTGGCTCGCGGGCGAGATAGGCCCGCTCGACCGCCGCCGCGTCGAGGTCCGGATTGAGCGCGCCCTGCGCGAGGCGCTCGCCGGCATCGAGGTGGTGCAGGCGGTTGTAGGTGCCGAGCAGCCGATCGAGCAGGCTGGCCGGCAGGTCGACGACGTCGGCGTCGCGGCGGGTCGGCGGCAGCGCATCCAGCGTGCGGCGATGCAGCTGCGCGCAGCGCTCGGCGCCGGCGAAGCGGCCCAGTGCCCGCAGGTGCTCGAACTGCTCGATGTCGTGGCGCAGCTTGGCCCGCGAGGTCTGTCGCAGCTGCCGTTCGGCGGCCTCGACCGGACGGCCCGGTGCGTAGCGCAGCCGCGCGGCGGCGAGGAAATCCGCGGCCGCCTCGGGAAGTCGATTGCGCATCTGCGCCACCAGGGCGCGGCTCTTGAGTGCCGCCGGATGCCGCGGGTCGAGGTCGAGCGCGGACTGCGCCGCTGCGGCGGCCGCGTCGAGCCGACCCAGCCGGCGCAGCGCCTGCGAGGCGTGCACCCAGCCCTCGGGCGACTCCGGCGCCAGCCGACGGCCGCGCTCGGCGGCCTCGAGCGCGTGCTCGAAGCGCCCGCCGTCGTACAGCACCGCGGACAGGGCGACGTGCAGCGCGGCGTCGCCGGGCGCGAGGTCGATGGCCTTCTGCAGCGCCACGTCGGCCGCGAGGTAGCGGCCGAGCGCATGCTGCAGCTCGCCCAGCCGCTGCCAGGCGCGCACGTGGGTGGGCGCGCAGCGGGTGGCCTCGGCGAACGCGGCGATGGCATCGTCGAGGCGATTGAGCCGGCTCAGGATCAGGCCGCGGTTGTAATGTCCGTCGGCGTGGTGAGGCGCAAGCGCCTGCGCCCGCTCGGCGGCGAACAGTGCCTCGGCCGGGCGGTCGCACTGGTACAGGCACAGCGCCCAGTTGGCCTGCACGGCGGCGTCCTCGGGCAGGGCCTGGGCCGCGCGCTGGAGGAAGGAGCTGCCGCGCTGCGGATGCCCCTGCGCCATGGCAAGCAGGCCGTGCAGGTAGGCGATGCGCGGGTCGGGGTGGTCGATCAGCGGACGCAGCAGGCGCTCAGCCTCGTCCAGGCGCCCCTGCGCCAGCGCCGCGAAAGCCGCGCGCTCGCGCTCTGCGCCGGATGCCGGCGCGGTCTGACCCGCCGCCGTCATGGTCGAGCCGGCGATCCGCCGTGCGCCGCCGCAGACATCAGGCGACCGGCTTGATCGGCGCGAGCGGCCCCTTGAAGCGCTCCCTGGCGGGCTTGCCGGAGAGCGGCTCGAGCCTGATCGGATTCTCCGGCAGCGGGTGGTCGGGGACGTGGTCGAGCAGGTGGCGGATCAGCGTCAGCCGACCGATCCGCTGGTCGTTGAAGTCGACCACCGTCCACGGCGCGAACTTGGTGTGGGTGGCGTCGAACATGGCGTCGCGCGCCTTGCCGTAATCGGCGTAGTGGCGACGCGCCTCGAGGTCGACCGGCGAGAGCTTCCAGCGCTTGAGCGGATCGGCGGCGCGCTCGGCGAAGCGTTCCTCCTGCTTGTCCTGGTCCACCGACAGCCAGTACTTGAGCAGGATCAGGCCGTCGTCGACCAGCATCCGCTCGAACTGCGGCGCCTGCTGCAGGAACAACGTGTACTCGGCGGCGCTGCAGTAGCCCATCACCTTCTCGACGCCGGCGCGGTTGTACCAGCTGCGGTCGAACAGGACCAGTTCGCCCGCCGCCGGCAGATGCGGCACGTAGCGCTGGAAGTACCACTGGGTGCGTTCGCGTTCGGTCGGCTTGGACAGCGCGACGACGTGGGTCTGGCGCGGGTTGAGCGTCCCGGCGATGGCGCTGATCACCCCGCCCTTGCCGGCGGTGTCGCGCCCCTCGAGGATCACCAGCATGCGCTTGCCGGTGTGCTTGAGCCAGTGCGACAGCTGGTTCAGCTCGACCTGGAGAGGCTCCAGACGCGCTTCGTAATCCTTCTTCTTCAGCTTGGCCATGTCGATCCCCCCGGTTTGACGCGCCGAGTCTACCCCGCTCCGCCGCGTCGGGGCGGGACCGGCGGCTCGATTTGCCGGCAGGGTGCGATAACTCGCCCCGTGGTGACACTGAGCCTTCGGGAGGGTCCGCATCCGCGACCCGCCCCTCCGGCGCGGACCCGCCGGAGCCACCCAGGACGAGGATTCCCGATGTACGAGTTGAGGCTGCCCCCGACCGCGGTATGCGAGCTGCTGACCCAGGACCGCGCGCGCCTGGGCGCCGAGCAGGCGGCACTGCGCAGCGCGCTGGAAACCCTGCATTCGCCGGAAGAACTCGACCTGATGCTCAGCCGCGCCCGCAAGCTGGCCAGCGTCGACCATCCGTCGATCCCGCTCACCGTGCTCGCCGTGTTCCGCTGGCCGCGGGTTTAGCAGGTCGTCGAAAGCCGGCCTGCTGCGCCAGTCCATGGATGGACGGGTCGCGGATCAAGCGCTCGAGCAACTGATCCGACGGGTCGGGGCGAAGTCCCGCGCAGCCGCGCAGCCGCGCAGCGGCCGAACGGGTACGCAGAGGTGCCGGACCGGCGACTCGAGAATGCGCAGCAAGTGCGTGCTTCACGGCGATCTGACCGGGCCGCAGTGGCATCATCGGCGGCATGCACGCTTCCGACCCGGCGACGGATCCCGACGTCACCGGCCTCATCCTCGCCGGCGGCCGGGGCAGCCGCATGGGCGGCGCCGACAAGGGACTGCTGGCATTCGAGGGTAGGCCGCTGTTCGAGTGGCTGGCCGCCCGGCTGCGGCCGCAGGTCGGCGCGCTGGTCGTCAACGCGAATCGGCATGCCGACGCCTACGCGGCGCTCGGCTTCGCGGTCGTGCCCGATCCGGTGCTGCCGGGCGTGGATGCCTTTCCCGGACCGTTGGCCGGCATGCTCGCCGGCCTTCGAGCGGCGCGCACGCCCTGGGTGTGCTGCGTGCCGTGCGATTCGCCGCTGCTTCCGCGCGACTTCGTCGCCCGCATGCGCAAGACGGTCGACGCCTCCGGCGGTGACGTCGGCATGGCGGTCTGTGACGGGCGGCAGCCGGTGTTCGCCCTGCTGCGGCGCACGCTGGCCGGCGACCTCGCCGATGCGCTCGGCACAGGCGAACGCAAGATCGACCGCTGGTTCGCCCGTCACCGGCTGGTCGAGGTGGACTTCGCCGACCATCCCGAGGCCTTCGTCAACCTCAATACGCCCGAGGACTGGTCGGCGCTGGCGGCGCATCGCGCCGCGGCGGACTGAACCTCAGCCCGCACCCTCCGCACGCCGGACCGACCGCCATTGCGGTGCGTGCGGGCGACGCAGGTCGGCCAGCACGATGCGCTCGATGCGCGCGCAGCCGGCCAGCGCGGCCTCGGCGATCGCCTCGGCCCGCGTGACGTCGATCGCGTCCAGCCCGGTCAGCAGCGGCGTGACCCGAACGTTCGAAGCCCCGCGCAGGCTGCCGTCGGGATGGAAGAGCACGAGCAGCAGCAGGTCGTCGTCGATGATCGATCCCGGCGTGGCGCCGGTGATCGCCGCGATGCGCTCGGGCCGGTGCGCCACGTCCTCGTCGAGCGGCCTGCCCAGCGCGCGCAGCGACAGCACCGGGACGATCTGCACGCAGCCGGGCACGAGCGCCGGCTCGTCGTCGTCCGGCGCCTTGATCCAGCGCATGCGCGCACCATCGGCCTTGACCAGGGTGGTCGCAAAGCCGAAGCGCTCGTGCAGATCGGCGATCAGCGCGGGCGGCAGGCCCTCGCAGCGGTCCTCGCGGAACGGCGGCCCGCCGTAGGCGACGCGCAGTCCGCCTGCGGCCCGCAGTTGCCCCTCGATCGCGTCCTCGGGCGCGAAGACGCAGGCATCGACCGCGTCGATCGGCGGCATGCGCGTGCGCACGCTGTTGGCCAGCGCGAGCCGCCCGTCACCGGATCGGTGGGCGAAGGCCAGGGCGGCGAGGAGCGACTTCTTGCCGCCTGCGCCGACCACGCAGGTGATGCCCCGGCGAATGCCGAGGGCCTGTCGCAGGCCGTCGCCGGTGGACTGGGGTGATTCATCCATCGTGCTGCACCGATCCCGGAATTGCCCGATGCTCGCCGGCCGCGGGCAGCCGGGCAAGCGCGGTGCGGCCGGGCGGCGAACCCGGCGCTCGTGCGGCGGGTCGCGCGCCGGAGGACGACGCGCGGGTACATGCCGGGTCGATCAGCGCGCCGACGCCAGCGCCTGGCGACCGGCGCCGACCAGCGGATGGAAGTCCATCGACTTGCCCTCCAGTCCGGCTATGCCCGACTCCAGGAGCGCCCGCGCCTCGTCGCGCTTCCCGACATCCGCCCAAAGGGCGAGGCCGAGGGCGATGCGCGACTGGTGGGCGAAGGTCGATGTCGCATAGGGCGGATTGGCCTCGGCCAGCCGCAGCGCCTCGCGCAGGTGCTCCACCGCCGTCGGCCGGCGCCCGGCGCGCAGCGCAACCTCGCCGGCGTAGTAGCGGCGTACCAGCTCGTCGGTCGGATCCGGCTGCGGCAGCGCGGCCAGCGCGACGCGCATGTCCTCCAGCTCGGCCAGGGCGGCGTCGTGCTCACCGGCGAGGCCACGCGCCCATGCCAGCATGCTGCGCGTCATCAGCGGCACGGCGCCCTCGCCGGCGGCGTGCTGCTGCGCCGCCTCGAGGGCTTCGGCGTACCACGGGATTGCCGCCGCCGGCGCGCTCCGGTACATCTCCAGGAGGCCGCGCGCACGCGTCAGAGTGAAGCGCCGGCGGGCATCGCCCGAGGCCCGGGCGATGGCGATGCCGCGCGCAAGCAGCGGCTCGGCCTCGGCGAGGCCGCCGCGCATCATGTGCACGTCGGCGAGGGTTTCCAGCACATCGGTCAGTTCGGCGGCATCGGGGCCGTGCGCGCGCTCGGCGATCCCCAGCGCTTCGCCGGCAGCCCGCAGCGCCTCATCGGACCGCCCCAGATCGTCGAGGATCCTCGCTTCGGTTCCCCGCAGCACCGCCAGCCGCGGGTCGTCGGGGGCGAGGTGCAGCAGGTGGACCGCCAGCGCCCGTTCGATGCTCGCCAGCGCCTCCTGCGGCCGTCCGATCGACCAATGCAGCATGGCCAGATTGGCGTGCTGAACGCCGACCTGCGGCGAGTCGTCGCCGTAGACCTCGGCGTGCAGTTCGGCGGCCCTCGACAGCGCCGCGGCGGCGTCGGCATGGCGCGACTGCACGTACAGCGCGACCCCGAGCCCATTGGCGAGTTGACCGGCCGCGATCCGCGCGGTGCGGCGCGGCGAGGGCAGCGACAGCTCCGGGTCGAGCAGCCGGGACCCTTCGCGAAACACCGCTTCGGCGCCCACCGGATCGCCGCCGCGCAGCAGAGCCTCGCCGCGCACCCGCGCCACGCTCGCCTGGAGTGGCGGGTCGATGCCGGGCCGACCCTCGAGCAACGCTGCGGCACGCTCGGCGTAGGCGGTGCCGATCGCCACATCCTCGCCGTTGAAGGCGATGGACGCGAGTTCGGCGAGCACCGCGGCCTGCGCCATCGGTGCGTCGGCGAGATCGCGCTCGACGCGCCGTGCGGCCCGCGCCACCACCTCGCCGACGGTCGGCACCTCGGTGGTCCCGCGCGCCATCGGGTCGGAGGCCTTGAGCAGCGAGGCCATGAACTCGGCGACCCGGTCCGACTTCTCGGCCTCCCGCTCGGCGCGGGCAGCCTCGATCCCGGCGCGTCGCGCCTGGTCGCGCGCGACGCCGGCCTGCCAGAGGGCGATGCCGGTGCCGGCGACGAGGGCCAGCAGCACGGCGCTGGCGCTGCCCACCGCGAAGCGATGCCGGGCGACGAACTTGCGCAGGCGGTAGGTTGCCGTGTCGGGCTGCGCCGCCACCGGCCGCCCGGCGAGCCAGCGGCGCAGGTCGTCGGCGAGCGCGGCGGCATTCGCGTAGCGCCGCTCCTGCTCGCGGCGCAGCGCGGCCAGCACGATCGTGTCGAGTTCGCCCGCCGCCGCCCGGGCGAAGCGGAGGGCCGTTGCCGCGTCGCCGCCCAGCGCCTGCACCGACGACGCGTCCGCACGCCGCAGCCGCCGGCTGGGCGGCTCGGCCACCTCCCCCCGCACCTGCTCGGCCAGCGTCTCGAGCGATGCGTCACCGCGCGCATGCGGAAGCCCGCCGGTCAACAGCTCGTACAGCACCACACCGAGCGCGTACACGTCGGTCGCGGCGCTGATCGGCTCGCCGAGGATCTGTTCCGGGGCCGCGTACGCCGGGCTCATCGCGCGCACGCCACTCGCCGTGGCGCGACCGTCGGGCACCTCGTCGAGCAGCTTGGCGATGCCGAAGTCGAGCAGGCGAACGCGACCCTGGGCATCGACCAGGATGTTGGACGGCTTGAGGTCCCGGTGCACCACGAGGCGATTCTGCGCGTAGGCCACGGCCTCGGCGACCGCCGCGATGAGCGCCACCCTGGCACGCACGTCGAGGTCGCGCGCGCGGGCGTGCTCGGTCAGCGGCACGCCGTCGACCAGCTCCATGGCGTACCACGGGGCGCCGTCGTCGTCGACGCCGCCGTCGATGAATCGCGCGATGCCCGGGTGCGACAAGCCCGCCAGGATGCGGCGCTCCTGGACGAATCGGCGCAGCAGATCCTCGCTGCGCACGCCGTGCCTGAGCCGCTTGAGCGCGACCTCCTGGCGGAAGCCCCCTTCCTCGCGCGACGCGAGCCAGACCTCGCCCATGCCGCCGCGGCCGAGAAGCCGCACGAGCGCGAACGGCCCGACCCTGCGCCCTGCCGCCTCGTTGCGACCGCGCGGCCCTCGCTCCAGCTCCTCGGCGACGGTCACCGCGAGCGCCGCCACGCCCCCGTCGAGCACGCCGCCACGGTCGTCCGCGGCCAGCATGCGGGTGAGTTCGTCGGCGAGCGCGACATCGTCCGCGGCGATCGCCGCGAGTCGATTCGCGCGTTGCGCCGCATCCAGGTCGACCAGCTCGTCGAACAGCGCCAGCACGCGCTCAGAACGGGTGTTCATCCGCCCCCTCCGATCCGAGTCGCGCGTGGAGGAATGCGCGCGCCTTGCGGAAGTCGCGCTTGAGCGTGGTCGGCGACAGACCGAGGACCGCGCCGGCCTCCTCCAGCGACAGGCCGGCGAAGAAGCGCAGCTCGACCAGCCGAGCGAGTCGCGCGTCGGTCTGCTCGAGGGCTTCGAGCGCCTCGTTCAGCGCGACCAGCGCGTCGTGGCGGGCGTCGTCGGCGGACGCCACCGCCTCGGCGGCGCCGAGCGTAGTCACCGGCGCGCCACCGCCGCGCTTGGCGGCCAGCCGCTCGCGGGCATGGTCGACCGCGATCTGCCGCATGGCGCGCGCGGCCACCGCCAGGAAGTGGCCGCGGTCGTTCACGCCGAGCGCCTCCGGCCTGGCCAGGCGCAGGTACGCCTCGTGGACGAGCGAGGTGCAGCCGAGCCCGCCACCCTCGCCTCGCCCGATCTGCCGCGCGGCGAGCCGGTGCAGGTCCCCGTACACCGCGCGGAACAGCGCGTCCGCAGCCTCCCGGTCGCCACCCCGCGCACGCGCGATGAGCTGGGTGACGTCGACCATCTCGCGCTCCCGACTTCGCATCCGCAAACGCTGGCACAGGTGCCGTGCGACGGCAACCGGTCACCCGCGCGAGCACGCATGGCCCGACGCGCCGGCATGGCGCGGTGGCGCGCGACCCGCGTCACCTGGCCCGCTGCACGACGCCGGGCGAAGCCTCGAAGCCGTCGGCGAACACCCTGTCCTGCCGCTCGGCGACCGCAGCGCGGTGGAAGCCTCCGCGAATCGCGAAACTCGCGCTGGTCGCCGGTGCGCCGGCATCGTGCTGGCCGACGCTGCCGGTCACCGTGTAGGTGGCACCGATCGCGCGCCCCGCGCCGCCGTCGATCGACTGGCGGGTGAGCTGGTAGCTGGCGCTGGCCGACTGCGCGAGTCCCGCGGCAGGCACCGCGAGGATCGCGCCCAGAAGCGCCGCGATGCCCAGCCGCAGCCGCGTCGAGGTGGTCAGGGAGCGCGGGCGCGCAGTGCGCCCATGCGGGTCCGGAAACGGCCTGTGCGGCATGTCATTGCTCCCCTGCCGGCGCGCGCAGCAGGGCGCGCAGGTCGTCGATCGCGGCGCGCAGCCGGGCGATCTGGTCAGCCTGCCGCGCCAGCATGGTGCTCTGCGCGGCATCGGTCGGATTCAGTCCGACCAGGGCCCGCACGCGGCCGTCGCTGCCGGTGGTCGCGTTCCAGGCGCGCCCGACGACGTCGCCGATGCGCTCCGTGCCCAGCATCGACGCCGGCACCGCGATCGCGCGGCCGTCGCCCCGGCCGGAGGCGACGAGGAAGTCGCCCGCCGCCACCGGCCCGTCCACCGCGACATCGACCTGCCCGAGGAAGGCGATCAGGGCGTGGGTGTCGCGCTTGGCCACGCCCGGATCGTTGCCGCTCACCGCAGGGTTGGTCGAGACCACGCCGAGCTGTTCGGCGCCGGTGGTATCCAGCGACACCCGACCGCCGCGGATCGCCACCACCATTCCCGGCGCGAGCTGGGCCTCGGTTGGACCGTCTGCGACGGGCAGGTACTCGGCGTAGTCGCCGCCCGAAGTGTTGAAGCTCACGCCGCCTGCGCCATTGCCCTCGACCGAACCGACCGACGATCCATCGGCTTTCTGGAAGGTCAGGAAGTTGTTGGTGGTGGTCGGGTTGCCGCTGACGTTGAGGCGGATCGCGAGGCCGTCCGGGCTGGACGTCGCTTCATTGCGGATCAGTGCGGCGTGGCCGCTGCGGTTGCCGAGTATGTCGAAGTCGGTGATCGGCGAGTTCGTGTTGAAGCCGACGCCCCCGCTGGCACGGACGAGGAAGCGGTCGGGACCCGAAGAGACGAAGTCCGTGTCCGTGAAGTCGGCCCAGACGAAGGTGCCCTGATGACCGAAGAAGCCCGCCTGCGGAAGGCCGGCGCAGCCACTACCCGCCTGGCCCGTCATGGAGCCCGGGAGTACCTTCGCCCGGTTTCCGCCCGCCCAGGACGCGCGCCCGCCCGCGCAGTTGCTGCGCCCTCCGCCGACGGTGCTCGCCGGGCCGCTGGCGGTGTTGTCCACGCCACCGGCAACGGTGCTTTCGCTGCCGCTGGCCGTGTTCGAATCGCCGCCGCCGACTGTACTGAACGCGCCGACTGCGGCGTTCGACAGACCGCCGCCGACCCTGCTCCGAGGGCCGAAGGCCATGTTCAGCTCGCCTCCGCCGACGCTGCTGCCTTGCTCGCTCGCGGCATTCGACGCTCCACCAGCGACGGTACTCCAAAGTCCACTGGCAGTATTCGATACGCCGCCACTCACCGTTGCACCGCGTCTGTCTTCGGCGCTCCCTGCACCATCGCCAGCCCGGTTGCCGTAGCCGCCACCGACCACGCCGTAATGGTCGGTCACGCGATTCGGCGCATCGTTGACGACGTCCGGGTCACTGTCGCCGTCGGGCATTCCCCCACCGGCGATCGTCGCCCCGCGCACGCCTGCCGTAACCTCGTTGGCATGACTGCCGCTGACGGTATTGGTGGTGATCGGCAACGCCGGCGTGCCGAAGGTGATCGTCGCCGGCTCGATCCGCAGGCTGCGCGCGTTGGCCGTGCGCACCTCGAAAGCCTGCGCATCGGTGGTGCCGATGAAGTTCGTCGAGGGATTCGTCCCGGCGTTGCCGGTCAGCGACCAATCCTGTGTCGTGGCCAGACCGCCGCAGACGACGGTTCCATCCTCGGCGATCTGGCGCATGAACTGGCTCGCGCTGCAGCTGCCGCTCACCCGCCGCTGCACCTGGCTGGCGTTGATCTGCGGGGTGCCGATGCCGCCGGGTGCCACGCTGATCGTGCCGCTGCTGGTGATCGGCCCGCCGGTAAGCCCGGTCCCGGTGGCGATGCTGGTGACGGTGCCGGAGCCGCCGGCGAAGCTGGCGCAGTTCACGCTGCCGTCGGCATTGACCGCCTGCACGCCCTGCGTTCCGGTACAGGTTCCGCTGACCCGGCGCTGCACCTGCGCGGCGTTGATCTGCGTCGTGCCCACCGCACCGGGCGCGAGGTCGGCGCCCTGCAGCGTGCCATCGACCACGCTGGTCGTGGTCACCGAGTTCGCCAGCGCGGCCGCCGCGCCCCAGGCGTACGGTGCCGCGGTGACTTCGGTGCGCGGCGCCAGCGTCTCGTAGCTGCCGGAGCCCGCCGGCCTCACCGCGATCTCCAGCCACTGTCGCTCCCCGGCGAACTGCGCCGGCCCGAAGTCCAGCGGCACCGCGAACAGGCCGCCGGACACCGCGACGCCGCTGGCGGTGACGGTCGCGCCGATCTGGGTCGCGCCGGTGGGACTGCCGTACAGCCGGAACTGCAGATCGTAGCTGCCGGTCGCCGGGCCCGAGGCGAGGCGCAGTTCGCCCTGGTAGGTGAAGGCGGGCGTCAGGGCCTGGGCGGCGAGCGGGCCGGGCAGGCAGAGCACCGCGAGCAGGGTTGCGACGGAACGGATGCGGCTGCGGACACGGGACATCGTCGGCTCCTCTACCGCAGACTGCTGCGGTCCTGATGCACTACACGCGAAACGACGCCGGAGCGGACCGCGTCGGCGCGCGGACCCTGCCGCGATGCACACGCGCAACCGCAGCCGGGCAACCCCGACTTCGGCTCGGACCGGGGGCACACTCGCGCGAACGCGGGCTCGGGTCGTCTCCCGGTGCAGGCAGCCCATGTCCGCCCACCGGCATCCGCGTGTCATCCAGGCGCTGGCAGGCGTGCCGGCGGGCGCTGCCGCATGAAGGAGATCGTCGACGCGCGCGCACGGCTCGCGCACCGCGCAGCCTCGGTCGTGCGGCCTCGGTCATGCGGCATGGCGAGCGAGGCTGCGGAGGCGAGGAGGCCACACCGCGACCCGGGAGGCGCCGGTGCTGGCGGGCTGCAACGGCGCATGCTGGAAGCGGCCGCAGGATCATGGGCTCGTGCGGCCCGAGCCGAGATGCGCCTCCAGCGCCGCAAGGCGACCCTCCAGCGCGACGAGGCGCGCCCGCAGCGCCTCGTTCTCGGCCTCCAGCTTCGCGTTGAGACCCTGGATCGCTGCCAGCGCCACCCCGTCGGCATCGACCGTCGCGATCGTGGTGTCATCGGCACCGAGGCCGAAGGCCGCGCGGAAGTCCTGCGCGACCGGACCGATATGGCGTTGGTCCGGGGCATTGCGGTAGACCCAGGACCGGACCGGCAGCGCCAGCACCCGCGCAAGCACCTCGGTGACGTCGAGGTCGGCGAACGCGGTCTTCGCCGCGCGGTCGCTGACCGAGACGAAGGTCTGCGCGCGCGCCTGGCCGGTGACCGTGGCCGTGGTCGGGTTCGCGGACGGGGTCAGCGTCATCAGGAGCGAACCGCCCAGACCGGGCGCGAAGCCGGTGTCGACGTGGAATCCCCCGTCGTACCAGGCGAAGTTGCGATTGCTGCGCTGGTAGAAGGTGGAGTTCTGCACCCCGATCCCGTAGTCCGCCTGGTACAGATTGATGAGCTGGGCAGTCGTGGCGCCGAAGTGGAGTTCATGGGGTGGCCGGATGACGACGTTGCCTCCGGTCACGGTCAGCGCGGCATTGGCCGAAGGCGTGCTGGTATTGATCGCCACGCCGCCGCCGGCGCGGATCAGGAACTGGTTGTTGCCGGTGGAGATGAAGTTGCCGGCGGTGCTGTCGGCCCAGACGAAGGTCCCGGCGTGACCGTCCTGCCCAGAAGTTGGCAGACCCACGCAGCCATCCCCCGGAACGCCCGAGTCCGTGCCTGGCAGCACCTTGGCGCGCTGTCCGCCCGCCCAGGAGTATGCGCCACCGGCGCAGTTCAGGAAGCCGCCGCCGACAGTACTGGCGAAGGCGCTCGACGTGTTCGAAGCGCCGCCGCCCACGGTCCCGAATCGGCCACTCGCGGTGTTCGAATCACCCCCGCCAACGCTGGCGCGAGCAGCGCCTGCGATGTTCGAGAATCCCCCTCCGACGGTGCTGCTGTCGCCGCTCGAGGTGTTGAGCCAGCCCCCGCCCACGGTGGCTCGAACACCGCTTGTGGCGTTCCCCAGTCCCCCGCCGACCGTGCTGTTCTCCGCGCCCGCGGTGTTCTCCTCGCCCCCACTGACGGTGCTCGCGAACGCGCTCGCGATGTTCGAATGGCCCCCGCCGACGGTGCTGAGGCGACCGCTGGCGATGTTCACGTTTCCGCCGCCGACCGTCGCAGCAAAGCGATCCAGCGTGGTCCCTGCCGCATCGCCCGCCTGGTTGCCGTACCCACCACCCACCGTGCCGTAGTTGTCGGTGACCCGATTCGGCGCCGCATTGTTGATCGGCGGATCGCTGTCGCCGTCGGGCATTCCCCCACCGGCGATCGTCGCCCCGCGCACGCCTGCCGTAACCTCGTTGGCATGACTGCCGCTGACGGTATTGGTGGTGATCGGCAACGCCGGCGTGCCGAAGGTGATCGTCGCCGGCTCGATCCGCAGGCTGCGCGCGTTGGCCGTGCGCACCTCGAAAGCCTGCGCATCGGTGGTGCCGATGAAGTTCGTCGAGGGATTCGTCCCGGCGTTGCCGGTCAGCGACCAATCCTGTGTCGTGGCCAGACCGCCGCAGACGACGGTTCCATCCTCGGCGATCTGGCGCATGAACTGGCTCGCGCTGCAGCTGCCGCTCACCCGCCGCTGCACCTGGCTGGCGTTGATCTGCGGGGTGCCGATGCCGCCGGGTGCCACGCTGATCGTGCCGCTGCTGGTGATCGGCCCGCCGGTAAGCCCGGTCCCGGTGGCGATGCTGGTGACGGTGCCGGAGCCGCCGGCGAAGCTGGCGCAGTTCACGCTGCCGTCGGCATTGACCGCCTGCACGCCCTGCGTTCCGGTACAGGTTCCGCTGACCCGGCGCTGCACCTGCGCGGCGTTGATCTGCGTCGTGCCCACCGCACCGGGCGCGAGGTCGGCGCCCTGCAGCGTGCCATCGACCACGCTGGTCGTGGTCACCGAGTTCGCCAGCGCGGCCGCCGCGCCCCAGGCGTACGGTGCCGCGGTGACTTCGGTGCGCGGCGCCAGCGTCTCGTAGCTGCCGGAGCCCGCCGGCCTCACCGCGATCTCCAGCCACTGTCGCTCCCCGGCGAACTGCGCCGGCCCGAAGTCCAGCGGCACCGCGAACAGGCCGCCGGACACCGCGACGCCGCTGGCGGTGACGGTCGCGCCGATCTGGGTCGCGCCGGTGGGACTGCCGTACAGCCGGAACTGCAGATCGTAGCTGCCGGTCGCCGGGCCCGAGGCGAGGCGCAGTTCGCCCTGGTAGGTGAAGGCGGGCGTCAGGGCCTGGGC
>VFQU01000950.1_pt1 | contig 19862 bp, 12 predicted proteins | sample 3512311 | NCBI WGS metagenome assembly VFQU01 (sample SAMN10412377, study PRJNA504923) | tailings metagenome | isolation source: Relicate 3 Philex TSF3 active mining site | place: Philippines: Tuba, Benguet | collected 2017-08-29
GAGCAAACCGAGGAAGATAGGAGCTAAAATTTTTGAGGATTTCATGGGTTGTCTTAAAGCAAATTGATTTGGACAGTTTGTTGATTTTCTGCAGGAGATCGACCTGCTGCGCGATCTACTATTCTGCAAAGAGGATGAAGTCACTGCGAACCCAGCCGATCGATTTAGATTGGACGAATTGCACTTTGCACCAGTTGAGGTCACTGCCGGAAGTATCTTTATCCGGTACGCACTCAAGGACGCTCACCTTGTCGCCTGGGACTCCATAGCTCGGTGAACTGGAGTTGACGGTTGGCTGCGATCGCACATTAATCTGAGCATTCGCACTACTGGCTTTCAGCGTACTAATGCCTCTTGGCGCAGTCGGTTGAGTGGTTGTAGGCGCTGTGCTCCAGTACACGTAGACTAGACCGCTCGGCAGTTTGAAGATCTGCCCTTTGTCTCCCAGTCCTGTCTGACGATAAACAGCGCCGCCTCTTTGATCGACATAGTTACCAGGATTGCTTCCAGTCGGCGTAAACTCATTGCGGACTCCATCTGCCCATTCGATGGAAATATTGCCCTGACGTTGAGAGAACTTACAAGACATTGAAACGGTTGCTTTACTTTGTCCATTTGGATAGTATTCGCAACGGGCATTTGTAGTATCAGCTTTTGCAGATACAGCAAAACTAGCGGACGCGATCGTTGTCGCGAAGAGCAAAGATAGATTGCGTTTCAGCATGATGAAAACTCCAAGACTACGAATTTAGAGAATGATAAAGTTGTGCTGATGGCTCTTTAGACAAAAGACTTGATGCAGGAAGCTGTGATTTCAAGATTATTTCAAGATTTCTGATTGCTGAGTAGCAAAGCTCTTGAATAGAGCAAGTAGCTAAATGAGGAGGTATTGATAACAATATGTTAGTTCAAGGAAAGCTGTCAAATAGAATTGCTCCAAATCGATTAGGCACAAATCTGCTACAAACGGAGATGCACATTGTTAAACTCCTGGTTAACTTTCCGGCGTATTTTCGCTTCTGCTTCTTGCGCGATCGCAGTTCGATAGGTTTCGACGATGTGATTGGGCATGATGTCACCTTGATAGGATAGAAATGACCATTGCTCTCCACCGTGCACGAATTCGGTATTGAGTTGCTTGCTCATCGGCAGTAGCGGGATCGTATCGGCTAGATTGACGATTCGATAGTGATTTGGAATCAAGTTGCTGTGAGCCTCAATAAATTTCTTGTTGCCTACTCGTGGGCCTGCATACGCATACAGCCGTAAGTTTGGTCGAAGCTTTGGATAAAGTAGGGCGACTTCCATTGATGCAAATACTGCCAGTGCCGCCCCAAGGCTATGACCTGAAACCAGCAAAGGTTTAGTCGGATCTAGAGATTTCACAGCCTCTGCAATGGGTTTCGCGAGAAACGTTTTGTAAAAATCATAGATTCCATAGTGAACTTTACCGATCTCAGTTTCGGTTTTGGGATCACTGTAGGGCGCTTGGAGTGCAAGGACATTCTCTAACCATTCAGTTTGACGCTGAGTGCCCCGAAGCATCAAGAGATTGACCTTGGGCGACGTTAACAGAAAGCCGTAATAAACTGAGATCTTCTGCTGGAGTTGGACGACTTGCTTGACTTGATCTTGAATCACTCCCTTTGTTTCATTCAAGCGATCGCGAAGTTGATGCAAATTCTGGTTCGCGGAGAGTTCTGAAATGGGAATCTCGACAGGGATCGACTCTTCAACTTGCTCGTCTGCTTTGAAGGAAGTCACTTGCTTAAAGCTTGTAAATCCTTCTGAATAGAGGGGCAAGCTGGCAATACTGCCATCATAATCTGCTTGGTATTTGCCGCGCAGATATTGATAAGTGCAGATCTTACTTCCAGTAATCAGGAGCTTTGAGATTTTCCGATCGTAAGGAACCGTGGGAGATCGTAGGTTGACGCTCTGCTGAACGGAAAGCGTATCTTTAAGCGCCGTCATATCTGAGCGGAAGGCAGTTTGAATCGACTCAGTTGGGTTGTACAACTGTCGAAGCTCAGCTTGCTCAGCTTCAATCTCACTTCGTTGCCAGTGATCTCGCCCTAATGCAGCCGCGATCGTGGCACCTAATCCTGACCAGAGTAGAAGACGGCGATTAAATCTCATCGGTTTGTTCCATCCCTCTAGGAGCTTTGCTGAGATAAAAATGATGCACAGCTTGTCCGATGCCCCAGAAGTAGCAGAATGCCATTGCTCCGGGTGCTAAAACCATCAACCGAGGCGATCTGAACAAGACCGCCAAAATAAATAGCCCCAACCAAGCGAATCCTGCACTCAGAATCGCTCCAGCAATGCCAAAGAGAATTCCCATTCTCGCAAGTAAGTCTCCTCCCTTTTGAAAGTGCCAGAGCCGCGCAATTCCCATAATCAGGAAAAGATTGAGAACAATCAGCGCGATCGCTTTGAGAACATCAATGTGTGGAATCGGGAGCAATGCAACGATCGAGGCTCCCAGCGCATAGTCTAAGATCAGATCCCGAACTTTGACATTGACCTTAGCAGGATGCTCCATGACGTGCAGAACACTCCTATTATCGAGGTGGGAGAACAAACTTAGGCTTCAAATCCTCTCTACATTCTGCTTTGGGAGGACGAGTCGGGTTATTGACAAAGGCAGCCCCGGCATCTCGCGCACATTGCGAAAATAACAATGCACCATGCCCACCATTCGGAAATTCTAGGTAAGTGCCGTTGGCTAATCCCGCAGTTGCCTCTCTGCCGATTAGGGTTGGGGTTTGGCTGTCATAGCGACTCTGTAGCACGAGAGTTGGAATGTTGCTCTTGAGTACGCCAGCGAAGGCAGCAGGTTTGACTGACCAGAACTGACAGATCGCATAAGCTGCCCTGCCTGCATCGACTCGCGCTCGTCCCAATTCAGGCATTTCCATTGCTTTGGACACCGCAGCACTCCGGGCGGGATCATTGCCTGCAATCATATCCTGACAGTCCATTGAGCGAAAGGATCCCTGAGCTATCCCGTGATCTACAGAAGATGTTGAAGTCAGAATCCCTGAAATGATTTCATAAGTGTGACGAATTTCTGCATCGGGCAGCGTTCTCAAAGGCTGAGTTAACGGCTCTCTCATCTGTTTGGGAAAGATTTCGGCGATCGAGGCAATCAAGGTATTGCGATCTCGCGGCTGTCCCTTGAGAAAGCCTACTCCGTAAAAATTGCCTCTAGCAATGGTGCGGTCTGCTTCTGGCAAAGTCTCGATCGCATCTAGGACTTGCTTCACCCACTTTCGAGAAGGTCGTTGTGATTCTGCTAACTGAATTCTTTGAGTCAGTAGCTTTCGAGCCTCTGCCCTTAATTTATCTGATTTAGCGATCAAATTCTGAGGTTCACCAATGGGGATGAGCTTGGTTGCAGGGGTTTTAAAGATGCTGCCTGATACAACCCCGACATATGTTGTCGTGACTCCCTGCTCTAATTCAGAGATGATCAAGGGCACATAGTTACGAATTCGATTGTCTGCATCTGTATTGAGCGAAGTGATCAGATCGGCAAAGGCATCAGGGGTAACACTCTCTGGAATCGGTTTGTCTGACTTAAAATTCTGTTTAGGTATTGGGATCGGCTTTTTATCAAGGGATTTGAGCAGTGCGATCGTGCGGGCTTTGAGGTTTGGATAGGCTCGATCGCAGGCTGCATCTTTCTGGCAATCCTCAATCAAGTTAAGGGTTACCACTTCAAGGTCAAGCGGATTAGCTTCGTACTTCTTGATATTGGGTGGAATAGTAGAGTCTAAGATTACGCTGCGAACCCGTTGAGGATGATCCCGCATAACGCGCATCGCTAAGTAAGTTCCGTAAGAGATCCCATACAGATTGACTTGATCATATCCTAGAGCAGAAGCAAGGCTGACGACATCTTTCGCGTTGTTGGAGGTGTTGTACTGAGTGAGATCATTCCCGTGCAGTTCTAGAACATTAGAACAGAGCGCGAACTGTGCCAAAGATTCACCTGTCGGATCAAGCTCGTTTTTGAATTTTGTAGCAAACGTTTCAAATTTCTTTTTCCACGGGCTGCCTGGAACCGTGAGCACCTGTGCAATGATGTTGAGGGTTTGAGAACAAGCTAAATCGCCAGAATACTGTGATCCGCGTTGGTCAAACAGAATCACATCGCGGGTCTGACGCTGATGGTTATGAGCCTGAGTAAAGAATGATAGCGCTGAAATATCACTTCCACCTGGTCCTCCGTGCAAGACGATTAGGGGATCAGGTTGGGGCGTGAGACTTTTACTTCGCAAGAGCGCGTAAGTTAGCTCGATTTGCCGCCCGTTGGGTTTACTGTAGTTTTCGGGAACAGTAACTACACCACAAATAGTGGTTTTTCCTTCGATTTCATCCGGATTGATCGGGGTTGGGCAAGGAATCTGAGTATTGCGAATTGGCTTCACAGTAAGCTGCTGAGTTTGCCCAGAGGCAGCCTGAGCAAGAACCACAATCGGAACTAGGGCGTAGTTCAACAAAAGCGCCTTCAAGAAACGTTTCATCATAGTTTAAACTTCTAGTTTTCGATAATGCGATCGCGAGTTCGTGGGGCATTCAGAACTCGCGATCGACACTAAGATCTACAAGCCGCCTTCATTGACATCCGAGAACTGATAGTTATAAAACTCAGTTCCAGTTACTTCATTGATGATGACGACTCTTGCAGTACCGCGATCGTACATGACTCGCACCCGTCCATCCGATCCCACAAACATATTGCCAGAGGTGCGCTTCAAGATACCAGAGAACTTGAACTCTGCTTCTGTAATGGTTGCTGCTATCTCGTTTGCGTTGCGAGAAGTCATTTGGGTGATTGGAGTTGCAGATTGCATCGTATTCGGATTTGCAGGCTTGGGTTTAGGAGATGCAGTGGGAATCCAATAAACGTAAATTGACTCATTTGCAAGGCGATAGATTTGTCCTTTGTTGCCGAGTCCCGATTGCCGATAAGCAGCGCGACCGTTTTGGTCGAGATAGGTACCAGGCTGATTTCCTCGCGGACGTAATTCATAGCGTCTGCCGTTCTTAAGTTGAATGCTGACAAAGCCTTGTCGTTGTGAAAAGGTACAAGCGCCGGAAGATTTTGCGCGATCTTCTCCTTTTGGATAAACATCGCAACGAGCATTCACAGTGTCCGCTTTTGCAGTCATTGCAGGACTGAGAGATGCGATCGAGACTGCTACTGCTAGAAGAGAATTTTTAAGCCTCATTTCAAGAAAGCCCCCTAGTTATTATTGGAATGTGGAGAGCAAGAAATCGTACATTAATTGCGCTTAGTAGCGCCTGATTTTAGAAGAATAAATCGGAGCTTAATTGATTGCTGAACTGGCTGTACGCGCGAGGTTATTGCAAGGACTAAGCGAATTAAACTAAAAGCATCATAAGCCAAGAAATGTTCAGAAGATAGAGTGTCAACCCTCTTATGTAGGATTTATAACTTCCCTAAATTAGAGGAGGCGAGTTTTTCTGCTTCAGATAACAATATCCCTTTACTATTTAAATCAAATCAGTCAGAAAATACTGAGATTAACCGACAATTAGCCAGAATAAATCAGTTAATTAATTCTAAAGAAAATCTTGAATTTCTAATTGAAGTTAGCGCGACGATAAGAGACAAACTTCTATCGTAGAAATAGACTGAATCTATCAGTTAAGTCAGTTAAGTTATAAATACCAATCTAGTTTTAACCGACTGTCCATGCTAGTCTTGAGCATAGAAAATTAATCGACGATCGCACCTCGATTCTTTCCCTTCCTAGCTGCCCATGACCTCGACCCCCAACCCTAAATCGAGCACGAAGCGAAAGCGTGGAATCTCTCTCAGTCCAAGTGGTTTGCGACGATTGAATCAGGCGATTCAGATTGTAGAAGCCTCAGAGAATGCTGGAAAGCGATTCACAGTCGAAGAGTTAAGCAAGCGAACTGGAATTTCGACTAGTACTTTGAGCCGTTTGTGGGCATCTAAATCTGGCATCGATCGCAGAATTCTACATTTGCTATTTAACGCATTTAAGCTGGATCTCCTCGATGGCGATCTACAAATCGATTCGGATGAGGTTGAAGCAAAAGAGATTCAATCTTGGGCTAGTACTGCTTCGACGATCGTGCAGATCCCCTATCCAAGTGGTTCGCTTCCAGTTGATTCACCGCGCTATGTGAGTCGTCCGGAGGTAGACGATCGCGCCTTGCATGAAATCGTGCAGCCGAGTTGTGTGCTTCGCATCAAAGCTCCTAGTGGTTTTGGCAAAACTTCGCTGCTCTTGCGGCTCTTACATCACTGCAATCAACTTGGATACGCAACGGTTTCAATCAATCTTCAGCAGGCAGATACAGAAGCGCTTTCAGATTCTCACGCCTTTTTTCGCTGGTTTCGTGCAGTGCTAGCGCTCAAGCTAAAGTTGGATTCTAGTCAGGATCAATACTGGGATGAGCTACTTGGAAGTAAGCTCAGCACAACCCTGTATCTGCGAGAGACAGTTCTACCGCAGTTACACCGTCCACTGGTTCTGATTATTAATGAAGTTGAGCAGGTCTTTGAATACGCTGATACTGCGAGAAACTTTCTGCCTTTACTACGATTGTGGCACGAAGAAGCCCAGCACGATGAAGTCTGGCAACAACTTCGGCTCGTCGTTGCCTATTCAACCGATGCTTACCTACCGTTAGACATCAATCAATCCCCATTCAATGTTGGGCTACCTTTAACGCTGCCAGAGTTTAACCAAGAACAAGTGCAAACTCTGGCTCAGCTTTATTCGGTCAGTTGGAGTGAGCAAGATTGCGATCGTATCCTGGCACTCAGCGGCGGCAACCCTGCTTTAGTCAGTCTTGCTCTCTATCATCTGAATCAGGGTATGACATTCGACGAATTACTACAATCTGCTTGTACTTTAAAGGGAATTTATCGAAATCATCTTCAGCGCCTGCTTGCTCAAGTGAATGGAAATGCACAGTGGACAGAACGCCTTGCTCCCCTGGTACAAGGAACAGATGCAATCCATCTTGATCCAATCTTTGCCTACAAACTAGAGGGAATTGGACTGATTCAGCCTACATCGGGTGGATGGAAACTGAGTTGTGAACTCTATCGAACTGCGTTTCAAACTTATTTACTAAATTGATCCCTGCATGACAAACTCATTTCACTATAAAGTGGGTGGTAGCCTTCAGGCAGATGCTCCGACCTATGTTGTTCGACAAGCTGATCTTGAACTCTATCGGGCACTGCAAGCAGGGGAATTTTGCTATGTATTCAATGCGCGGCAGATGGGAAAATCATCGCTGCTCGTGCGCGTTAAACAACAACTTCAACAAGCTGGAGCAGAGTGCGCTTATCTAGATATGAGTCGATTAGGCAGCGATCGACTGACTCCGAAGCAATGGTATTACGGCATCATTGTGAGTCTGCTCCAGAGCTTTCAGCGATTGAATCAAGTCAACTATCGAGAATGGTTTGCGGCTCATGCCGATTTACCGCTCATTCAATGCTTAACTGCTTTTATTGAAGAGATTCTATTTGCAGAGTTTGCAACTGCACCAATTTATATCTTTATTGACGAGATTGATAGCTTACTTAGCTTAGAGTTTCCGGTCGATGATTTCTTTGCCTGGATTCGCTCTTGCTACAATCAGCGATCGCATGATGTTCGATATCAGCGCTTTAATATTGCTCTGTTTGGGGTAGCGACTCCTGCGGATCTGATCGCCGACAAGCAGCGCACGCCTTTCAATATCGGTCGCGCAATTCAACTGGATGGATTTACTTCAGAAGAAGCAATCCCACTGGCAACGGGACTGCAATCTGCGATCGACCATCCGATCTCGGTTCTGCAAGCGATTCTGCACTGGACAAAAGGACAACCCTTTCTCACGCAAAAGCTCTGTCAACGAGTCATTGATACGATCGAGCAAGCAACTTCGCTTCAGATTCCCCCCGGTATGGAATCCTTTTGGGTCGATGAATTAGTCAAAGCCCATCTTCTAGACAATTGGGAAGCCCATGACGAACCTGTACATTTGAGAACGATTCGAGATCGACTATTCTGGAATGAGAATCGCACTGGACGACTATTAGGCATCTATCAACAACTTTTACAAGGCGAGGCAATTCTCCTAGATGATAGTCGAGAGCAGATCGAACTATTACTCTCAGGCTTGGTTGTTCGGCAAGGGAATTTACTGGCGATCAAAAATCCAATCTATCAGCAAGTTTTTGACCTGAAATGGGTCAATCAACAATTCAGTACCCTACGCCCCTATGCCAATGCGATTAACGGCTGGATTGCTTCTGCTCGAACTGATTCGACCTATCTTTTACAAGGGCGAATGTTGCTCGACGTACAGCAGTGGGCACACAACAAAAGTCTCAGTGATTTGGACTATCAGTTTATCGCTGCAAGCCAAGATGCAGAACGGCAGCGCATTCAGCAAGAGCTAGAAACTCAGCGAGAAAGCGAACGATTTTTTCGGCAACTTGCAGAAGCGGTTCCTCAAATTGTGTGGATTGTGGAACCTGATGGCACCTTGTCTTACACGAATCAGCAAGGAAGTACTTTCTCTGGGCGCTTGTTTTCTGAAGTCGCAGATTGGAAGCGATTGGATGTTATTCATCCCGACGATCGAGAGCAGAGTCTTACAGCTTGGACGCATTCTCTTGCAACCGGGGAACCTTACGAAATCCAACTGAGAATACAAGATGCGACTGGAAACTATCGTTGGTTTCTGAATCGAGCGATTCCGATTCGAGATAGCAATGGGCAGGTTGTAAAATGGTTCGGAACCAGCACAGACTTGGATACGCTCAAACGAGAAGAAGAAGTTCGACGCTTGCAAGAAGTGGAAAAACGACTTCATCAAGAGCAACGCGCGGGTCGTCTGCAAAAATGGCTGCTCGGAACAATTAGCATCGCCTTTGTGATTGCGAGTGGACTCGGACTCTATGCCTTTGCCCAAAAACACGAAGCGACTCTGCGCGAAATCGAAGCGATCGCAAATCTTTCAGAAGCTCAATTTGCCTCTGGCGATCGCTTAGATGCCCTGATCACTGCTATCAGAGCACATACTCAACTGAATCAGTTACAGAATGCCCCTGTTGAGCTTACTGCTCAAGTTGATCGAGAGCTTCGCCGCTCTGCTTTTCAAGCAGTTGAGCGTAACCGATTTGCTCCGGATAAAGGCAGAGTTCGAGGTGTTGCAGTCAGTCCCGATGGGCAAGGCGTTGCCACAACCCACGATCGACCATCTATTATTTTGTGGAAAGCTGACGGCACTCAACTCGCCACCATTCCAGAGAAGGCTCAAAAAGTCCTGTTTAGCCGAGATGGACAAGTTCTAATTACGGGACTAGATGACGGAACAGTGCGATTGTGGAGCAGTCAAGACGGTAAGCCGATTGCAGTTTTTAAGGGAAGCGACAAGCTCATAATGTCGATCGACATCAGCCCGGATGGACAACAGATTGCCGCAGCAACGGGTAATCTCATCAAAATCTGGAGCTTCGATGGCAAGCTGATTCGTACTTTAACTGGACATCAAGCAACCGTGTGGGAGGTGAAATTTAGCCCCGATGGGAAATCGATCGCGAGTGCGGGTGCAGATAACACTGTGACTGTCTGGAACTCAGAGGGCAGCAAAATTCGCACCTTAAAAAATCCAGTTGTCTCGAATGAAGGCGAAAACCGTCTCGTGGGTCTAGCTTTTAGCCCTGATAGTAAACTGCTTGTTGCAGGCGATTGGTACGGCAATATTCTCTGGTGGGACAACGAAGGCAAGCTGATCAATACTACTTCTGAGCATCGTAATGCAGTGGATAGTCTAGTCTTCAGTCCCGATGGACGAATGCTGGCGTCTGGCAGTTGGGACAGTACGATCAAGCTATGGGATGTGAATGGAACACTACTTAGAACCTTACCTGGGCATCCTAGCGGTACTTTGTCGATCGCATTCAGTCCCGATGGACAACAGCTTTTCTCTGGCGGTGAAGATGATCTGATTCGAGTCTGGCAACTCTCGTCTGAGTTTGTCACTATCTTGCGCGGACATCGCGCCTCAGTCTGGAGCGTCAAACTCAGCCCCGATGGACAAACTATCATTTCCTCTGGATCGGATGGCACGATCAAGCGTTGGACCCAAAGCGGTCAACTGTTGCAGCGTCTCCCTTCAGAACATGGGGAGGTTTGGGCAGTTGATTTCAGTCCAAATGGACAAACGATCATTGCGGGAAGCGATGATGGTACGCTGACGTTTTGGAGCAAAGAGGGCAAACTTCTCCGCACCGTCAAGGCTCACACAGCCGCAACATTTGGTCTGACGTTTAATCCGACTGGCGAAGAAATTGCTTCTGTAGGTTGGGACGGAACCATCAAACTCTGGAACCGCGATGGCAACTTGATTCAAGCTTTAGAAAAAAGTCGAGAGTTGTCTGATACACTCAGCGATCGCATTAACGCTGTCGCTTTTAGCTCAAATAACCAATGGCTTGCAACCGTCGGTCGAGACGAATTCATCCGGCTCTGGCAGCGCAACGCTAACGGGCAATTTACTCCCCGCCCTCAACTCAAATTTAACGGACAGCAAGGCAATCTTTGGGATGTCGCCTTTAGTCCCGATGCTCAAATCCTAGCAACAGCCGGCGAAGACAGTACGATTAAACTCTGGTCATCGAATGGAAGCTTAATTCGCACCTTGAAAGGACATCACGATCGCGTCAATTCAATCACCTTTATTCCACCGAACGCTGGACTGCCTGCTGAATGGGGAACAGTTATCGCTTCTGCAAGTTGGGACAAAACCATCAAACTGTGGAAACTGGATGGAACACTACTCACCACACTCGAAGGACATGAAGACAGAGCTTTAGATGTGACGTTTTATCCAGCAACCCAAACGAGCAGTGCATTCCTCGCTTCTGCTGGACTCGATCGAGCAGTGATTTTATGGCGGCTTGATCGAGTGCTCAAGACCGATCAGATTTTGAACGCGAGTTGCGTCCGAGTGCGCGACTATCTGCGGAGTCAGCCAGAGTTGAGCGATCGACAATCTCTGTGTCAAAATTAAATTGTTTGACTACAGATGAATGATGAATTTGGATAATCGTCGATAACTATCTATGCAGGCAGTTGGATCAGGAATTCAGTTCCCGCCCCCAAACTGGAGTTGACTAAAATCTGACCTCCATGTTTTTCCTCCACAATTTGACGGGCGATCGCTAACCCCAAGCCGGTTCCTTTTCCAACACCTTTTGTGGTGAATAAATGGTCAAAGATTCTTTCTTTCACCGCTTCGCTCATACCCTTGCCATTATCCCGAATCCGAATTTCGACGTGATTGCCTACGATGGCGGTCTGAATCTCAATACGTTGCGGGTTGGCTTCTAATTCAGCATAAGAGAAGCCTTGTGCCATTTCATCAAACATATCGATCGCGTTTGCCAAGATATTCATGAACACTTGATTCAATTGTCCAGGAAAGCACTCAACAGCCGGTAATGTTCCATACTCTTGAATAACTTGAATCGCTGGGCGAGCATCATTTGCTTTGAGGCGATATTTCAAGATGAGCAACGTGCTGTCGATGCCTTCATGCAGGTCAGCACAGACTTTATGCTCGGTATCGGCGCGCGAGAACGTGCGAAGACTATTACTAATTGACTTAATGCGATCGACGGCACCTCTCATTGAGTTCAGTACCTTCGGCAAGTCCTCGTAGATAAACTTCAAATCAATGTCTTCCGCATTGTCTTGAATGGGTGCAGCTGGGTCGGAATAATGTTGTTGATACAGTGCTAGGTGTCCGAAGACATCTTGCACATAATCGCTGGCATTTCTGATACTGCCATTGAGAAAGCCGATCGGGTTGTTGATTTCGTGAGCGACTCCAGCGACTAGGTTGCCTAAGGATGCCATTTTTTCGCTTTGCACCATTTGGAGTTGAGCATTTTGCAATTTGGCTAAGGCTTGTTCAAGTTCCTGAGATTTTTGCAAAACCGCATTTTCAGCCCGTTTGCGATCGCTAATATCTCGCGCCATTGTCGAGAAGTACTCAACTTCCCCATGACTCGATTTGTGGGCAAGCACCACTTGAGAAATCGGAATCTCCTGTCCAGTTTTATCGAGTACGGCTGTTTCACCGATCCACATCCCTGAGCGGACGGCTTCAGGCAAGGCTTGATTCGCAATGATCTCGATTGCCCAAGCAGGGTGGTGATCAGCAATATTCGTTTCTGTTCGATCGAGATGCAACAGATTGCGCCAAGCCCGGTTCACGTAAAGAATTCGTCCTTCCGGATCAGCGGTGCCAATAAAGTCTGAGGTACTCTCTAAAATGGCGAGTAACCTTGCTTGCTCTGCTTCAACCTTTTTGCGATCGCTAATGTCAATCACAATGCCATCCCAAACGACTTCGCCATCCTCCCGACGCTCGGGTTGAGAAATCGCTTGTACCCACTTCATGGCGCCAGTCGGTGTTATGATGCGCCACTCATGCCGAAATGGTGTGAGATTCTGAGCAGACGCTAGTACAGCTTGAAAAACTCCTTCTTGATCGTCGGGGTGTTCAAACTCTCGCAGGCTATACTTCCCACTCATCAGATCTTCTGCTGCGACCTCATACAGAGTTTGGCAGCCCGAACTTACATAAGGTATCGATGATGTGCCATCAGGCTGAATCCGAATCTGATAGATTAACCCTGGAATATTATCTGCAAGCTTCTGGAAGCGGGTTTCACTGACTTTTAACTGTTCTAAAGACTGTTCTAGCTGTTGTCCGTAGACTTGAGAGGCTTGGTAAAGACGCGCATTCTCTAAAGAAATTGCTGCCTGAGTACAGAGAAAATTGAGCAGGAGCAAGCGATCGCGCGTAAACACGCCACTCGTGGAGCGATTTTCTAGGTAGACCATGCTGATCAAATTTCCCCGATTCAGGATGGGCACGCAGAGGACACTTTTTGGCTGATGTTTGCTCAAATATTCATCAATTACGGGTAACTCTGTGTCGCAATTGTCAATCAGCACCATATCTTGGGTGCGTTTGACATACTGAATCAGTTTAATCGGCAGATGAGCATGATCCGCTAAGGGTTCTGTACGAAGTGCTGTCGCGTCAGCTGTGGCGATCTCTTTTACAATCCAGTCTCCCGCTTGATCGGGTAAGAGTACTGCACAGAGATCGCTGCCTGAGTATTGCAGAATCACTTGCGTCAGTTGATGAAGTAAGTCATCGAGTTGAATAGTTCCTGACAAGCTTTGGGAGGTCTTGAGGATCGCGTTAAAGTCTAGCGTGAGATTAACGCTCATCTCAGAAGAATGATTTGAACTAGTAGCGGGATGGATCGAAAGTGGTAAAGCAATTGGGGCAAGAGTTTCGAGCACATTGAAAACTGGACTCACGGGCTGGAGAATTGGATGAAGTAAATCTGGATATCGGGTTTCCAGATCAGCTGTTTTGGCTTTGGCTCCCCAACGGCTGTAGCAGTAGTATGCTTGCTGTATGTAACTTGCAGCAATTTTGGCTTTGCCCCAGTGGAGGTAAAATTTTGCTGCCAGTTCGTTGGAAAGCGCTTCATCTTGAATAAAACGATTTTCCTTGGCAATGGCGATCGCGCGATCGTAAGCTTCGATCGCATTCGTTTTATCGCCGAGAACTCGACATCGTTCTGCTTCCACCAGTTCCCAACGATGTTGATGGTTCATTGGGGCTAAGGTTGCCCAATGGTGCAATTGGTCTTGATGCTCTTGCACTTTGAGGAGTATTGTTTGACGCTCTTCCTCTGCAACTTCTGAAACTTGAGCCAGTTGAATGAGTGCCTCAAACCAGGAGTAGAGCGGAACCATAAACGTTCCTAATCCGCCATCAAGGTATTGGGCAGTTTGGGCAGAGGTTTCGATAGCCTCCCGATTTTTCTCAAAGAGATAGTAAAGAATCGTTTGGTTAATGTGCCAGATAAACAACGCAGCGCGATGATTCATCGCTTTTAGCTGAGGCAAACATTGGTCGTGGTGAAAAATATCGCCAGTGAGCCGATAAGGAACTGCGGTCTGTCCTAGTAAATTCAGAACAGTTTGTTGATAGATCTCTTGGTAGGGTAGGCTGAATGTCTGTTTGTATCGCGCAATCGTTTGACGGTAAGCCTCCAAGGTTGGAGCCAAATCGACTAAGTCCTGCCCTGCATGATAGGCGTAATAACAATAAGCTGTTGCATTCAAGCTCAGGGATTCAATGTCTCCAGTTTCCAGCCCACTCTGGTATGCTTCCTGCAAAGGCGGAAGCATGTTAGATAAATGGGTTTTCCAATGTTTGATGTAAGTATGAACTACATACCAGGAACGACTCTTGAAGGGTTTGGCTTGCAGTTGGTCTAGTAAACTTAGTGCTAACTCTCCAAACTCATACCCGTTATCAATATCACCGATCACACAACTCAGAATCAAACCGTAGTCTGCGTAAGTAAAGATAGAAACCGGGCTGTTCCCAAATTGGATGGATAATTCAACTTGCTTGAAAATTAGTAAGGGCATTAAGGTCGGTGCTGCCATGTAAGCCGCAGACACCAATACCGTCAGAATTTCCATCGTAGCTAATCGATGGGAATCAGTCATTGCGGGCAGTTCGAGTAAACGCTGAGGTGCTTGATCTGCCCAAAGCGATCGCGTTACTCCAAAGGCTTGTCCAATGTCTGCTTGGGTGGGTTGGGCTGGAAATTCGATTCCTAATTCTTTTAAGACCTGTAAACCAACGGCGATTGAATCGAGGAATTGCCCTTGGACTTTGGCTCCCATGATTCGGATTTGCTGCACTTTGATGGTATCGAGTAAAGTTCTAGCATGGTGCAACACGATGCCTGCCCACTGTTCCATCTGCTCAAAATCTGTGTTCAGATAGCTAGCTTCAGCAATTTCTTCATGCAGTGCCAACATTAGTGGATAGTGGCTCTCCCACGCGGCTTCTGGCAAGAGTTCAATTCCTATCCTCAGATAAGCGATCGAGGCTCCATAAGCTGTCGAAGTCTTCGCTTTGCGGCCCGCTGCTACGTTTAACTCCGCCAGTTTTTCCCGTTCTGGCAGATGTGTGATCAAGGGAATGCCCACATTAAGATGATTAGCAATTTCAAAGAGGCGGTCTTCCCGTTCCTGCTGAGAAGAATTCTGGAGTAATAATTGCCCCATTTTTAGATGCGTAGACTGCTGCTGGTCAGCAGCAATGAGAGAATAAGCAGCTTGCTGTACTCGATCGTGCAAGAATTTATAAATCACAATAACTTCGTTCTCTTGCGTATCTCGATCCTGCGATTGAAAGAACTTGTAGGTTTCATTGATCGGGAGAATCAATCCTTCTTGTAATGCCTTCCATAACTGACTTGCTGTTTCGATCGAGGATTGTTCTGCAACGATTGCCAAGGTTTTCAAATCAAACTGGTTGCCAATGCAAGCGGCAAACTTTAACACAGTCTGCGTCTCCACAGGCAGCTTCTGCAACTGCTGCGCCATGAATTCCACGACATCATCAGTAAGTGTTAACTGCCGCATTGATGCTAAATCACATTGCCAGTAGCCCAAATTAGCCTGGAATGTAATCCATCCCTCTTCATAAAGAGCTTTGAGAAACTGCGTCGTAAAGAAGGGATTGCCTTGGGTTTTTTGATAAATCAGTTGCGTGAGAGGACGTGCTAGGTCATCAGTGCAACTCAAAGTGTCAGCCACTAACAGATTTACCGTCATTTCTCTCAGAGGAGCAAGGGTAATTTTATTGATTGGGGCTTGTGCTTTCTGAATTTCTTCCAAGGTCAGCATTAAGGGATGGGCTGTGAAGACTTCGTTATCGCGATAAGCTCCCAGAATCAGTAAATAGCCAGAACTCGCTTGGCTCATTAACAACTTCACAAAGTTCAGTGAAGCAGAATCTGCCCACTGCAAGTCATCCAGAAACATAACCAGAGGATGCTCTGAGGTGCTAAACACCTGAATAAATTTCTGAAACAGAAGATTAAAACGATTCTGAGCCGCAGTGCCAGAAAGTTCTGGCGCAGGAGGTTGCACACCAAGAATGCGTTCGAGTTCTGGAATCACTTCAATAATGACTTGAGCATTCTCGCCTAAAGCTTTAAGAATCCGGGATTTCCAGGTGTGCAGTTGCTCATCTGATTCTGAGAGCAGTTGTGCCATCAAGTCGCGGAAAGCTTGAACAAAGGCAGAGAAGGGAATGTTGCGATTGAATTGGTCAAATTTGCCTTTGATGAAGTAGCCGCGTTGTCGCACAATCGGCTTATGCACTTCGTTGATGACCGCAGTTTTGCCAATTCCGGAGAATCCCGCGACTAGCATTAATTCGGTCTGTCCCTGCGCAACACGATCGAAGGCATCGAGCAAGTCTTGCACTTCCGCTTCTCGTCCATAGAGCTTTTCGGGAATGGTGAAGCGATCGCTGAGATCGCGAGTGCCAATCTCGAAAGGTATCACTGTGCCGATTTCTTTCAGTTGATGTAGGCAAGTTTCCAAGTCATATTTCAGACCCAAGGCGCTTTGGTAGCGGTCTTCCGCATTTTTTGCCATGAGCTTCAGCACGATTTCCGACACGGTGATCGGGATCTCTGGATTGAGTTCATGGGGTGCACTCGGTACTTTAGCGAGATGACTGTAGACGAGTTCCATCGGGTCATCAGACTGAAAGGGGAGTTGTCCGGTCAACAGTTCGTACAAGGTGGCTCCAAAAGCATAGAAGTCACTGCGGTAATCAATGCCCCGATTCATTCGCCCGGTTTGCTCTGGAGACAGGTAAGCGAGCGTTCCTTCTAAACTGTTCGGATTCTGGATTTCTTGGGTTTCCCGAGGAAGGAGTGACGCGATGCTGAAATCGATCAACTTCACTTGTTTCGAGGTAGGCTGAATCAGAATATTTGCAGGCTTGAGGTCTTTATAAATGACCCGCTGCTGGTGCAAATCGTGCAGAATCTCGGTCAGTTGTATCGCGATCGTCAAGACCTCACACACGGACAGCGCGGACTGACGAGCATAGTCGTGAAGGGACAGCCCGCCAATGTCTTCCATGACTAAAACATAGCTGTTGCCATAGGCTTCAAGGCTATAGGGACGAATCACCCCTGGCAGGTTGAGGGCTTTGGCGATCGTGTATTGATTGCGAAAATGCAACAGATCGTCGAAGGTGGGATACTCCTGCTGTAGGAATTTCAGGACGACAGGACGCTGGCTAGACTCTTCCACCGCGCGATAAACCCGAGTGCGTGATCCAGCATACAACTGCTCCACGATCTCATAGCCAGAAAGGCTTGGAAAAGGCGTTGGATGGGTAGGAGTTGCTGGTGCCATAGGAAGGATGCGGCTCAAAAATCTAGGTTTTTTCTAGATTTCCCCTGACCTTTGGCGCGAGCAACAGGCATAATCTATGGGTTGGGCTGAAGATCACCTTAGTAATTGAGCTATGTCTAGTTTCTGAAAGGCGGCATCGACTCGGGAATGACGACTCCACCTTATTTTTCAGACTGTAAGAGAACTTTGAAGAAAACGGTCATCTCTATTGTTCAGTCTATCAATGAAAGAAATGGACAAAGTTCAGACATCTGAGCTTTGTCCAGCATTGGTGTGACAATGAGCAAGCTGAGCGATTAATTTCGAGGAGGAACTTGAATCCGAGCTGTACCAATTGGGATTTCTGCATTGAGTCCAACTTGTTTAGCTGTGACACTATAGAGTAAAATTTCGCCTTCTTCCATGGTGATATCGGTATCAGAGAAATTAATCTCGATTGTTTTTCCTGAAATTACGGGCTGATTGAACACGACCTGCTACTCTTCTATCAACTCTCTCAATTTTTGCAGGAATCATTTTACCTGTTTCATCAGCCACAGTGATGCTCCGAAACTTCGCCATTTGAGGAGGAACGAGAACCATCACATCTTGTAATGACATTCCCAAAACCATCACACGGATCAGATGATTTTCACCTCGAATTTCGGAACTACTGATAAAAGGGGAATTGAAGCTAAAAAACATCTGATTGTTCTGGGATCTCACCAGAGGAGCGGTAGCAGTAGCAGGAAGAAATGTTGCTCCTGAAAGTGCGATCGAGGATAGACCAACTAAGACAAAGCGTTTCACAAGCATTGTCCTGGATAAAAAGTGGTTGGATACGATTGAGTTCAGTCGAGTGTTGAATTGCCTAACTAGATAATGCTGTATGAAGCTCTAGAAAACCTGAGAGCGAGATTAAGGTTAGCTGAGAGATAGAGCTTGTAAGGAGGTTACTACGAGCATGAGGAAACTATGTTGTGCTTAAAAGATGAGGACTCACAGTTTAGGGTTTCTCAGCGTGTGTAAAGTCATCTCTCATCAACCGTTAAAGCAAGTAGTGGATACTAGGCAAATTGCAGTCGTATATCCCGGTTGACCTAGGGATTAGAAGATTACCGTTTCTCTTAAAGATATGAACTTCTCAAATTTTGACCAACTTCCTACCGCCTTACAGACCGTCGTCACTCAGCAAACCTTGACGATAGGTCAGGCGCTCTTTCATAAAGGTGAACCTGCTGACACAGTATTTGTGATTCAGTTTGGACGGATTCGGTTACTGCATTATACCGAAAGTGGGCAGATTGTAAATCACTACCAAGTCAATCCCGGTGAACTTTGTGCAGAGTTGGTACTATTCATTGAGACTTATGCTTGCACTGCGATCGCGGAAGAACTCACTCAGGTTTTAGTTTTTCCGAAACAAGCCTTTCTGAAAGCACTGCAACAAGATTCGGATCTTGCGATCGCGTTTATGGCACAAATGGCGTATCGATTGCACTTGACGAAAACAATGCTAGAAGTCCGTGGAATTCGGTCAGCACGAGAACGGGTCTTGCATTATTTACGGTTTGTGATGCCAACGGATCAAAACTCTGTCCTCTTAAAGCAGCCTTTGAAGAGCATTGCCTATGATTTGGGGATCAGTCCGGAAGTATTATCGCGTACTCTGACTCAATTAGAGATCGAAGAGGTTATTTTACGGGAAAAACGTCGAATTACACTCCTCGAATAAGCTGTAATCAACTTAAAATAATCTAAAGAATAAAGAATGCTGCAAAATTGATTTGAATCAAAGACAGGCAGAAAATTACCGCCTATTCTCGTTAAAACAGACGAAAGAATATTTCCTAAGTGATGAGAGCGCATGATCAACCAGCAGAGGATGCAACACGTCGATCAAAAGCAGAGCATTCTGGATTCTTTGACGACTTTAAGCTATCGTGCTCATGATTTAAGCAGCTATCTGCATGAAATTACCCGTGCAGTCAACCAACTCCTCGATTCTGATTGGACAATCGTGGCGCTCTGCGAAGGCAATACGATTCAGGTGATTGCGAGCAGTCTAGAAATCGAGACTGAGGCTGAAGTTTCGCTACATGGCACGCTCGCGGAAAGAGTTATGTAAAGTGGCGAGCCTTTTCTGATCGAAGATGCTGGGTGTGAAGCACTGCTAGATACCTATTTTTGTTATCTAGGTGTTCCCCTTCGGACGGTTCCGGGCAAGATTGTGGGGACAATTTGTTCGTTTAGTCAGCAACACCACCAGTATCGTCAAGATCTCATCGCCTCTGTCGAACTCTTTGCCGAACGAGCAGCAACGGCGATCGATAACTATCGCCTCTATCAACAACGACAGCAGTTTAATGAACTGCTCGAAGCAGAAATGATCAAACGCACGATCGAACTCCGCGCCGCACAAGCAAAATTGATCGAGCAAGAGCGACTCGCCGCGATCGGAGAGTTTGCTGCGATGATTGTGCATGAAATTTGCAATCCACTCACAACCGTTCAGCTTGGATTAAATCATTTTTC